>Ga0209603_1001406_pt1 | contig 25091 bp, 23 predicted proteins | sample COGITO_mtgs_1206_FD_184812 | JGI IMG/M metagenome (GOLD analysis project Ga0209603, IMG submission 184812) | Pelagic marine microbial communities from North Sea - COGITO_mtgs_120607 (SPAdes) (version 2) | ecosystem: Environmental > Aquatic > Marine > Epipelagic ... | reverse complement strand
GTTCTAGAAAGCACTTATTTTTTGGAGAATGCTGGTTTTATCTTAGAATCCTGAATTGTAGGCAAATCAATTCCTAGACTGTCCAATGGAATCTTGTTTTCTTCTGCCATACTGATCATTCTCTTTAGTAAAATATTATATTCTAAATAAAGTTCATCTAAAGCTTGGTTAAGTTTTTCATTTTGTTTGTTGGTGGCATAGAAATGACATTTGATGATTTGAGTCTGTACCACTTTGACCCTACCGTAAATGGGAAGTTTATCAAAAGTATCAGGAAAAGGAGCTTTTAGAAGCGCACTGGTGATTTTGTCTAGTTCAGAGACAAAGGTCATGATGCCCGCTGGGTTGAGCTGACTCATATCTTCCATTGCGTCTTTAAACTTTTTAAATTCGGTCCATTCATTGATTTTATTTTCTTCTGTAAAAGCATCTGTGAATTCAATCAATTGTTTTGAATAATCCGGTGTAGCAATTGAAAGTGTATCCTCTACTTCCTCAACTATTTGTTGAGTACTAGTTTTTTTCTCTTTACAAGAAATAACACAAAATAAAAACAGAACGATGGGTAGAAAACGCAACATTATTCAAAGTTAAAACTTATATACCAATAGTAGTTTGCTTGATCAATAATACGGTGAAAAAAATAATTTGTAAAAGGTATAACTGATGGGAGAACCATCCTTTTATCGTTATATTAAAATAATGGAAAACCGCTTGTAAAAATAAGGCTACGGCAGTCCATCCGATATAGTTTTGAAGGGGGGCTTCTCCTCCTTCAAATACCCAAAAATCGAGAATTGGGGCAATGGGCTCAATCAGTAGATCCAAGAAAATCATTAGGCCCACGCCGATAATGATTCGCATTAAAATGTTTTGATAGAACTGCTGAGCAATAGCACCCGTAATGATGGTCAATAAAGCCCAGTTAACTCCAATGAGCAAGGGAACTCCAAGGACCTTGACTCCTAGGGCTTCGCCATATTGATAATCTCCAAAAATCCAACCCCATTGTACTCCCAAAATTTCAGTTATCATTCCGGTTAGAAATCCCAAAGCAACCATAGGAAAAAACCATTTATGATCATTACAGTTGATCAATAATAAAACGAAATTAATGGATAAGTTCAATGGAGTAGCTGAAATAAACCACTCCGAATTACCATAGAGTATTCCCAGTATTCCGCTGAGGTGGAACAACCAAATGATTGCAATGGAAATATTTTCACGATTTAGTTTAGTTGGAATCATTTGTGGCAACAGGTATTAAATCAGTAGCGATTTTGGCAGAAAGCAAACACAAGGGTATGCCTCCACCAGGATGAACACTACCACCACAAAAATATAAATTTTTGATTTTGGGGGTAAAGTTGGGGTGTCTCAAAAAAGCAGCCATTTTGTCGTTACTGGAACTGCCGTATAAAGCCCCTAAATGGGAAGAGGTTTTTTGTTGTATTAAAGTGGGAGTTAGTACTGCTTCTTCCTGAATCAAAGGACGTAAATCTACTTTGAGTATACGGTTAAGTTTGTCAATGGTTTTTTCTCTCAGTTCTCTTTTTATTTGACCCCAATCCTGACCGTAGTCCGCAGGTGTATTGATCATGACAAACCAATTCTCACCTCCCTGGGGAGCATCTGAAGGGACATCTTTGGATGTGATATTGACATAAACGGTAAAATCGTCACTAGGGGTTTTTTGATTAAAAATGGCATCAAATTCAGCCTTGTAGTCCTCAGAAAAAAATATATTGTGTAGATCGAGCTGGTCAAATTTTTTTTGGATGCCCCAATAAAAAATGACCGCCGAACTGGAGCGTTCTTGGCTTAAAATTCTTTCGGGAGTTGCAACGCCTTTAAGCAATTTTTTATAGGTAGGAAAAACATCCATATTGGAGAGTACAATATCAGCATTTAAAAACTGACTTTGGGTTTTTACCCCAACGGCTTTTTTTTCTTCTAGAAGGATTTCTTCCACTTTTTCTCCTAAATGAAAAGTGACACCTTTCGTTTTTGCTAATTCAAACAGGGACAATGCAATCTGCTCCATCCCTCCTTCGGGCACAAAGGTACCGTACTCCTGTTCCAAATGCTGAACCAATGTCATGATCCCTGGTGTTTGATAGGGAGAGGAACCATTATAGGTAGCATAACGATCATACATCTGTACCAAATGGGGTTCTTTTAACTGACGGGCATTGACCGAATGCAAGTTTTGGTTGATTTCGTAAAGATTGAGGTGAAGCAATGCCTTTAGGGTTTTGGTCGTCAGAAAACTTTTAAGCTTGTGCAGTGATTGCTCCAAAAACAAGGGAGCCGTCAAATCAAATTTTCGTTGAGCACGTTTCAGATATTTTTTTAATATACTGCTTTTGACACCCAGTTTGTTTTGAATTTCTTCGAGAAAAAGTTTTTGATCGGCATAGGCGGTAATATGGGTTTGGTCTTCCCAGAAATACTGACAAGCAATTTTTTTCTTCTGATAATTAAAGAAATTTGTGGAAACTTCATCGTGAAGTTCAAACAATTCCGTTACATATTGTGGCATAGTAAAAAGGGAAGGTCCCGCATCGAATCGATAATTTCCCAAGCTAAACGCACTGAGCTTACCTCCAGGGTAGTCGTTGGCTTCAAAAACAGTGACCTGATATCCTTTTTTAGATAAGCGCAAGGCAGCAGCAATACCGCCAATTCCTGCTCCTATGACGATGGCTGTCTTCATTTGGTATTATCACTAGGTTCGATAAAACCAGTATCTGACAAAACGTGGAAACGGGCAAAAAGATCTTCACTATACCACTGCTCTTTTCTGGTTTTTTTGATGATATTGGCATGTGTTTTTCCACCATAAGCAAATTCCTTGACCGACTCAAAATTGTCCCAAAGACTAAGGGTCGCTTGCTGAACAAAGGGCCACTCACCTATCCCTTTAAAATATTGTACGCCTTTTGCCTTTTCGATGGCTGTACTTGCAGAAGGTACAGATTTCCAGAATGCAAAAAGTCGAGAGGGTCGCAGGGTGGCCCTTGTGATGACCGCTACAGGTAGGTCATCATCTGTTTTGTTTAACTTGTGCTCTTGAAAAGGGTTTTGACCACTCCACAATCCATGACTTTTTAGGGGTAGCATTTTGAGGGTTCTAAAAATTGAAGATTTTTTATAATATTTTTTAACGATCTCGTTGTTGTTCAAAAATTCATCGGCTATCTGTTGGCTATCCCAGACACCTAAAAGAGCATAGGTTGTAAAATCTGGCCATAAACTGAATCCATTTCCACCTCCCGTACCCATAAGTTTAAAGAATCTTAGTCCTTTTTTTTGCTTGAGTTTCGGGGGAACAAGCCCCATTTGAGCAAAAGCCCATGATTTATTTTTACGAAATTTAAAAAAGGTAATCGTTGTCAATCCTTCCATCTAAATCCTTGTCATCCTGTTGTACTAATTTAAGGAAAAACCGTGAAAGGCTAATAAATTGAAAGATTAAAAAAACGCCTCTGCTAGGATTTTAGAATTTGACTTTAGGAGATAGTAGTTGCAGAGGCGTTAATAAACCAAATTGAATTTAAACTGTTTAAAGATATACAAAAAATATGAAACAAAAAAACGTTAAACAAAAAAATACAAAAATTGAATATTTTAATCCTATTATGAGATATTTCAAATTCATTATCTTTGGCTTACTATATTTATAATTATGACACCTTTTTTCGTAGCTTTAGTGGTAATCGTAACCACTTTGGGAGTATTGATAGGAATTTTCATTGATCTTTCCAAAAAATAAGCGATTTTGAAATCAAAAATTATTTTCGATAAGTTTATTTATCTCCTCATCATAGCCAATGTATTGGCCATGATTTTGGAGTCGCACGTTTCCATCAGAAACGTTTATGGTCTTTATTTTAATTTTTTTGAAACCGTTTCAATCTACATCTTCTCTTTTGAATACCTCTACCGCATCCGTTTGGCATACTTGGACAACCAATTGAAGGGGGTTTCTAAATATGTATTCAGCACTTTTGGTTTAATCGATTTAATTTCCATCCTGCCATTTTTTCTGAATCAATTTGTAAAAGTGGACGGTAGGTTCCTAAGGATTTTAAGATTGTTCCGCCTCACTCGCATTTTTAAGTTGGGACGCGACAGCAGTTCTTTGAAATTATTTGTCAAAGCATTGAGAGGAGTAAGGAATGAATTGAAATTCACTCTTTTTCTTTCTTCTTTGGCCATTCTTTTTTCGGCTTCTGCCATCTATTATTTAGAGCACGAAGCCCAACCAGAAAAGTTCTCTAGTATAACAGAGTCGATTTGGTGGGCAACAGTTTCACTAGCCACTGTTGGGTATGGAGACGTTTATCCCATTACTCCAGGCGGTAAGATTTTTGCCTCCTTAATCTCATTAATCGGTATTGGAATCGTAGCCATCCCAACGGGGATTATCTCTGCCTCTTTTGTGGAGGAAATCTATACTTTAAGAAAAGAAAGAAAATAACAAATCATTTGAATAGAAAGTCGACTTTAGACTTTGTTTCAAAGTCACAGTATTTTATCTCATTATTCGGCAAACCTACGGGTTTATTGATAGTTTTGTATTGAAATGAAAAAGAGCATTAGCATTATTGGTTCGGGTTTTTCTTCTTTGTCAGCAGCTTGTTATCTCGCACAGTCAGGTCATCAAGTTGATATTTTCGAAAAAAACAGTACCCCTGGGGGTCGTGCCCGTCAATTGAAAAAAGATGGATTTGTTTTTGATATTGGTCCGTCATGGTATTGGATGCCCGATGTTTTTGAGAAGTTTTTTGGAGACTTTGGGAAGTCAGTGAGTGATTTTTATGAGTTGGAAAGATTGGATCCTGGATATCAGGTCTATTTTGGAGTAGATGATTCTATTCTGATTGGGGATTCTCTAGAAAAAATCTATAAGGCTTTTGAAGCTGTTGAAAAAGGAAGTGCTGCCAAGCTAAAAAAATTCATTGGTAAGGCTGCCGACAATTATAAAATTGCCATCGACGAATTGGTATACCGCCCTGGAGTTTCACCCATGGAATTGGTCACAACCGATACGATCAAAAAATTAGGTTACTTTTTTTCGACGGTAAAAAGGGAAGTGACCAAAGAATTTAAAAATCCTAAACTGGCCCAAATTCTTCAGTTTCCAGTCTTATTTCTGGGAGCTAAACCAGCCGACACTCCAGCCTTTTATAATTTTATGAACTTTGCCGATTTTGGTTTGGGAACATGGCACCCCAAAAATGGAATGTACAGTATTGTTAAAGGTATGGTAAAATTGGCCGAAAGCTTGGGTGTAAAAATTCATGTGGACAGTCCAGTTGAGGAAATACTATTGGAAAATAAGAAGGCTATAGGAATAAAAATTGGAGGAAAAAATATCTTATCAGATATCGTATTGAGTGGTGCAGATTATCATCATACTGAGACTTTATTACCTAAAACTCAAAGGGCTTACAGCGAAGCTTACTGGGATAAAAAAACTTTTGCGCCTTCTTCCCTCCTCTTTTATGTAGGGTTGAACAAGAAGGTTAAAAATGTATCCCACCACACTTTATTTTTTGATGTAGATTTTGATGCCCACGCAGAAACGATTTACGATACTGCCCGGTGGCCAAAAGAACCTTTGTTTTACGCCAACTTTCCCTCTATCTCTGATCCTGATATGGCCCCAGAGGGAAAAGAAACCTGCTTTCTTTTGATACCTATTGCACCGGGATTAGAAGATACTGAGGAACTCAGGGATCGTTATTTTGATATTGTAGTTGAACGTTTGGAAAAGCTGACCCACCAAACCCTGAAAAAGGATATCCTTTTTAGGGAGTCTTTTTGTGTGAACGATTTTATATCAGTTTATAATTCCTATAAAGGCAATGCTTATGGTATGGCCAATACGCTTTTGCAAACGGCATTTTTACGACCCAAGTTGAAAAGTAAAAAAGTAAAAAATCTTTATTTTACAGGGCAGTTGACCGTCCCAGGCCCTGGAGTTCCTCCTGCCTTGATTTCAGGAAAGCTCGTAGCTGGATTGATCGAAAAAGTCTAGAACCACCAGTAGATAAATACGAATTCGTCATCTTTGACTTTGATCACAGAATCCAGTTTTTTGATATTCTTTTCCAGTGTGGCGTCATAGTCAATCAGCTGCTCGGATATCTGCTCCCACAGCCCTAATCGTTTAAAAAGGTTGTATTTTAAAAATTTTTCTTTTTGAAAATATTTACGGTTTTTAATCCAAAAATCGGTGTCGTATAAATCAATTTTATCCAACTCATAAATCCATTTATTGGCCACTTGAGCTTCGAATTGATCCACGTATACTTTTTCTTCCCGATCCGTATTGAGCATCAAATATTTCAAATCTGTTCCGTCATAGGTGTTGTTCACAAACCTTCCTACTTCTGATCCGAGAAACCTGAAGGTTCCGTCAAGTTTAATGGCTTCATATACAACCCTTGGTGGATTAAAGGGGTTGTAATTGTTGTAAAAGGACAAGGGAGAATAGGGCATTCCATCAACTTCATCTATGAAAAGAAAAACACTGTCTCTGTCATGTTCCCATTGATTGTACAAACGATTGTACAAATTGCGTATCCATTCATTTTCCTCCATATAAATATGAGTGTAATCCTGAATGTCTTTCATTTCATCTCTCAAGCCAATGAGATTGTCTACATTGGACTCCCTGTCTCCAAAATCTTCTCCTTGACTCTCTACTCCAAAAGAGACCAATACCCCAAAAAATACGATCAAAAACTCTACAAAACCTTTCTTGACTCGATCATAAAAGTCTTGGATAGAAAATCGATCTCCAAGGGTGATGGCTCGTAACAACCAATTGAGTTGTTCTTTCTTTATCCCTTTCTCTTTACTTCCTTTTTCGATTTCGTCACTCATGACTAATTATTTTTATAAATATATTGAATAAAATATTGATGATCGAATGAATTACTGCTTGTCAACAAAATTAATCTTTGGGTCAAATATTTCACTTATGATTTTGAATAAGCTTGATTCAAAGTGATTCAGGTTTTCTGAATTCAATGTATTTTCTTGATCATTATCATCGGAAAAGGGCATAAAGTACTGGGGAAGATTCCTAAAAGAAATGATTCCTGCTGTGGCTTTTGGATATTGTGATATTAAAGATTTTTGTACATAGGAATAAAGTAAAATCTGGAATAAATAGGCGTAATCTGCATTCTCTTGGAAGATTTCCCAATGGGGTAACTTAAGTTGTTTGGGTTGGACCATTCCTGTTTTGTAATCGATAATTCTCAGGGTACCATTGTATGAATCAATGCGATCCACCACACCGATTAATTTGACGGGGAAATCAACTCCAGTCAATTTGATGACTTGCTCAAAGGGATGCTCTAAATGAAGGATTTTGATCTGATTTCCCTCCCGAACGCACTTCTGTTCTTGGTTCAAAAAGTCTAAAATGGATTTTTTTAGTACTTCAAATATAATATGATTTCTTCCAGTCTTTTGCTGGGTACCGTGATAAATAGATTGATACCGCTCCTCCATTAACGATAATAGGCGTGCTTTCATTTGCTCAAAATCTCCTTCCCGGAGGATTTGATTTTGAAATGGCAGGTAGAGTTGCTCAACCACTTCATGTACCAAATTTCCTTTGTCCATATTATTGATGGTGGATTCCATAGTGGTCTGTTCCTTGATTCCCAGTACTCTTTGATAGTAAAATTTTAAGGGATTTCTTAGGTATAGTGAAAGAGAGGATGGAGAAAAACCTTTCTCAGCAATATTCTTAAGCCGTTGCTGTATGTTTTCTGTTTTTTTAAATTGACGAATAGTCGCCTCAGGGGTATGGTAATCCATCACCAATTGTTTCTCTTCGATCTGATGAGCAGGCTGATTTTGATATTTTAACTGATACAAAAAACGACTCATTTCACCAGCATTCAAACCATCGCTTTGGGTATTGTAAAGCAAATAAACCCTTTTCGCCCTTTGAAGTAGGCGGTAAAAGTGATAGGTATATATGGCGTCATTTTCCAAAAAAGTGGGTAGGTTGAATTTTTTCTTCAGGTCAAAAGGAATGAACGAATTATTCTTTTTTCCTGCAGGTAAAATCCCTTCATTAAGATTGGTAATCACTAGGTTATCAAAATCCAACAGACGGGTTTCCAACAGGCCCATAAACTGTATCCCCTCCAATGGTTCTCCCAAAAAATCGATCTTTTCGCCCTTGATGAGTGCCTTGTATACCAAAAACAACAGCGGAAGGTTTTCTATAAAAGCGTGTTTGTGGTGCATCGTCTCTAGCCGATTGAAAAGGGCTTTGAATTTTTGAAAATAGGACAAATGCAATGGAGCACTCTCCTCTTTTGACTGCTCTAAAAACAAAATGAAATGGTCGCAAATACGAACGATTCGCTTCAGAAAACTGGCGATGGTCTTGAAGGGGCCAAAAAAGCAATGGTCAATGGCTTGGAAATCTTCGGTTGCGTATAGTTTATTTTGAGGAAAACGGTAAAGGTTCTTGGACTCAATGTCTTTTAAATGTGCTTCGAGATCCAAATGGTGGAATTTAAAAAGAGATTGACACCATGGGCTAGTCCCTAAATTTTTAAGGTTTTTGTAAAAAAAGAATCCATTTTTGACATTGAGATGCAACTGAAAAAATAGTCCAAAAAAATCAGCGGTGGGGGTGTTCTCTAGGGGATAACCCATGGTAACATTCCAACCCTTATTGGTGCCTTCAATGGCAGATAACGCAGGGGTCAGCAGGGACTCATTCCCCAATACCACAGCTGTTTTTTCGTCGGGGTAACCTGTCGCTAGTTTTGCAGCCAATTGGGCAGCATATTTGGCCTGTGCAATATTTTTACTGACCCCAATGATCTCAATTTTCTTGGGTTGGATGTAATGTTCTTGAAGTGAAATGGTTTGGGAACGAAGCGATTTCCAATGGTTTTGATATTGACGGATAAATTTACCCGCAGCATGAACCTTGTCTTGATAAAAATATTGATCGATATCCCAATGCACTGACCCTTTGTCCCTCGAAATAAATTCCTGAATGATTTGGGCTTCAGATTCATTGAGGGCATTGAATCCAACAAAATAGTGTTGTTTGTCGTTCTGATTCAAATAAAACTCCAAGTTGGAGACAGCCTCTCTAAAAATTAGACCAAGGGTTCCCTGCTGTTTTTGTTGCAACCTTTGATTTAGTCCCTCATACAGTCCAGGCATGATTTTCCAAAACGCCAAATGGTTTTGGATGATTTTGCTTTGCTCTTCACTCTTGGTCCATTGAGTCATTTCTTGAAGGGAAAACTGGAAATCAAAAAAGTTCTTGGCATCAACCAAATGAGCATCTATTTCGTTAAAATCAGATAAAATGACTGGGGCCCAGCCCAAAAATTGATCGAATGAATCCCTTTGATTTTTAGGTGTTACTTCACAATATGCTGCATAGCATTCGAAAAGTAAATCTACGGGGAGGACTTTTTTCAGCCCAGCAAGCTCTTCTACAAAGTTTTCGATACTGACAATTTCGGGAGCAAATGTTGGTTTCTGAATCTGACGGGACAAAGCATTTTTCAGAAACAGACTGGCCCTGCGACTGGGCACTACTATCTTGACCGATTCAAAAAGGTGTTTTGAATTGATAATTTCCTGAGCTATTTCATCTAAAAAAGTCCTCACTACGATGATTGTCTCTTAAAGTTAGATCTCATGCGACTGATTTTACTATTGTATTTATTCCGATATAAACCAAAAAACACTGAGGTACCTCTTGAGTCATCTTTTGGAGTACCTGAGCATAACGCTTGATCTGTGATTCGTGATTGGGGTGTTGTTTTCCTGTTTTATAATCAATTATTACCCAGCCATCTTTGCTTTTTACCACCCGATCTGGTCTTACAAAATTGGCTTGAGGGATCAGGATATCTTTTTCATTGAAGACTGATAACTCCTCGCTAAAAAAGGGTGAAAGTTGTGGATGTTCTACGATATTATTTACCATTTTTAAGTAATGTTCATATTCTTCTTGACCGATGGCTCCAGCGTGCATTGCCTCAGCAACCACAGTAGGTACATCGGCAGAAGAGGACACTCCGGCCAATAAGTCATGGATCAATAGTCCTTCTTGTCGAGCGGCAATAGTGGAGGCATCGTGATTGGTATTCATCTGAACCCAAAGTCTTTTTTGCCAGTTGGGCTGCGCCTTAAAATCAGGCTGAAGGGTGTTGAGGGCTTTCTGATTTCCGTCTCGTTGATGCTTTTCGGCAGTACCCCACCTAAAAGGATTTACTATTTCAGGTACGTTTTTTAAGCTTCTTACAAAGTGGTTGAGCAGGGTAGCATAACTTTTATCGACTGGTGCGGATTGTCCCTCAAGGGTGCAAATGAGATGCATTTGTGAAATCGCTCGAGTCAAAGCTACATAAAAGGTGTTGAGAGCATCGCCCCGCTCTGCTATAACCTCTCGCTCATAGAAAGCAGTGGCTGAATTCCCCAAGTATTTTAACTTACTAGAAAAATGGATTCTTCCCCACTCAAAAGGGGTGTCAAAATGATTTTTGATGGGATACCAAACTTTTCGACTACGGGTCGGCACCAAGTCTTCAGAAGCAAAAGGAATTACCACAACGGGAAACTCAAGCCCCTTGGCTTTGTGGATGGTCATGATTTTTACGGCATTGGTTCCATCGGGAATTATAATTTTTTGTTCCTTTCCCCTTTGTTCCCAGTACTGAAGGAAGGTGGAAAAACTACCTTCATTTTTGGTGCTGAATTCAAAAACCTCATCCAAAAAAGCATTCAAATGGGCTTCCATATTATCAATCAATCCGAAAGAGGCAATGGCATATTCTAGCGCGTGATAGATGGATTTTTTGGAAAAAAGTTGGAAGTCAAATGAAACCTCAAATTCTTTTTTAATTTCTTTTTCAAAGACGAAAATGGGAAGAAAAGTCAGATCACTAAGAATCTGATCTAAATCCTTTTGATTTTGATTTTGTGCATAAAGAAATTCAATGATGTTCTTTCGTTCTTCTTGGTTCTCTGGATCTATGGCCAATCGGATGAGAGCAACGAGAAAGTTTACTTTAAGGGAGCTTCCAAGAGACAAAGACTCTGAAGAAATAAATGGGATATCCTCTGCCTGCAGCGCCTGGGCAACCAGAGCCGCCTGTTGCTTTTTTCTGACCAATACGGCCATGTCTTCCCACCAAAAACCATCGGATTTTGCAGTTGTCAGCGCCAAAATTGTTTGCTCTTGATAGTGGGGAGTAGTGTTTTCCTTACTCTTGCTCTTTTCGATAAAATGCACCACCACCTGTCCTCCTTTTTTATCATTAAATTCTTGCTGGGTTTGCTCTTCAAACATTTGCTTTTGCTCAGGATCCTCCAATACCGATCCCACCCAGGCAAAAAACTGATTATTAAAGTCTACGACAGCTTCTCGGCTTCGGTAATTTTTAGGCAAAAGATTAATATCTGGGAGTAACTGAAAAGGTGTTTCCTTTTTTAAGAGACTCAAAAACTGTTCGTTGTCTCCCCCTCTCCACCGATAGATCGCTTGTTTGGGATCGCCCACCAAAAGGAGGGATCCCATCTGTTGTTGATCATCCAGTCCTTGTAAAGCATTGGCCACAAGAGGAATGAGGTTTTTCCACTGCAACCGGGAAGTATCTTGAAATTCGTCAATGAAGTAATAACGGTATTTTTCACCCAAGCGTTCGTAGATGTAAGGTGCTTCCAAGCCTGAAATTTCTTGGTCTATCATCTCATTAAAACGACTGAGTAATAATCGATTTTCTGGAAGTTGAAGAGCTTCTAACCCTTGCTCCATTAATCCAATCAATGATAGTGGAGTCCATTGACTGATCATACTTTTTAGGAGTAACAGCTGCCCGACTTTCAATTTGGCTTGGGTAAAACACTTAAGCAATTGAGGAATCAAAGCATCAATAATCATTTTTTTGGTTTCGGGAAGAGATTGGGTATAGAGACCCTGTTGTTCTGTCAAGTTTTTTTCCAATTGATTGGCATAAAGCCCATCGGTTATTCCACTGGCTATTTTCTCAAAATGTCTGAAAAGGGTTTTTCTGTTAAAATCTTCTGCACTCAAACCTTGATCGTATAGAAGCTGAAGGGTTTTTTTTCCAATCTCTTGGAATTCATCCCTGAGGATAGTAAGCCATTTCACAAAACTTTTTCTTTGATCTTTAAAAGCTTGCTGATCGACATTTTTGACGTAGGACAGGGGTATACGATCGTTTTCATTGAGTAATAGCTTTGAAAAATCGAATAGGTCTTTCCCTATGTTCCAACTTTTGAGTTCCTCTATTTTACTCAAGCTGAAGGCGACCAAAGTTTCGGTCAATGCCTTATCGATACCTGCCTGGTCTAAAATATTTTCTGTCATCTCTTCCAATAACAAATCACTATCGAGGGTAACTTCAAAACTGGCGGGTATTTTTAGGTCTTTGGCAAAACTCTTGATGATTTTGTGGGTAAAACTATCGAGGGTAATAACCTCAAAAGCGGCATACTCGTGTAGGATTTTATTCAAAACCCTCTTGGCTTTTTTTTCAAGTGAGGACAAGTCAGTTTTCAAATCAATTATCAAACTAGAACGAATTGGTTTGATTTTATCGTCATCTATCTTATGGGCAAGCAGATAAAGGTTGTTTAGTATCCTAAATTTCATTTCATTGACTGCCTTGTTGGTAAAGGTAAGCGCCAACATATTTTTGTAGGTATCTTCTCGACTGGAAGAAAGGAGTCGTTTTAGATAAGCATAGACCAAGGCATAGGTCTTCCCTGACCCAGCCGCTGCATTTATGATATGAAAAGGACTTGGTTTCATCTCCTATTATAATTATTAAATTTAGTTTTTTTCATCATCATCCCTTACCAAATGAGTAAAAGAAATTCTACTTTTGTTGTAAATAAAAAAAATATTATGGCTTTTGAATTACCACAATTACCTTATGCAAAAGATGCATTAGAACCGCATATCGATGCAAAAACTATGGAAATACATCATGGAAAACACCATAACGGTTATACGACCAAACTGAATGGTGCACTCGAAGGAACTGGAATGGAATCGGACACCATTGAGACCCTCTTGGGAAATCTGGACATGAATAATGCTGCTTTGAGGAACAATGGAGGAGGTTATTACAATCACTGTTTGTTTTGGGAAGTGATGAGTCCAAATGGAGGAGGAACGGCCTCTGGTGCCCTAGCGCAAGCAATTGATGCTGCCTATGGATCATTTGAAGATTTTAAAACTGCATTTTCTAATGCTGCTGCTACCCAATTTGGCTCTGGCTGGGCTTGGTTGTGTGTTCAACAAGGCGGTAAAGTAGAAGTCTGTTCTTCTGCCAACCAAGACAATCCTTTGATGCCCGGTATTGGATGTGGTGGAACGCCCATCCTTGGGTTGGACGTTTGGGAGCATGCCTACTACTTGAACTACCAAAACAGAAGACCCGATTATATCGATGCTTTTTTCAACGTGATTAACTGGGAAAAAGTGAGTGAACTGTACGAGCAAAATAAGTAAAAGGGTGCTCATTGAAAAAGGAGTGAAAATAAAAAGGGAGGATAAATCCTCCCTTTTTGCCCCAAATCTTACCATGAACTTAACCTACTTATGTTCTGGTGATGTAAAAGTAGAAATATGGCTTAGGTAGTAAATAATAAAACGTTAAAATGCATTTTTTTCTGACCAAAGGGATTGTAATAAAATTCATTTATATAGATAAATAAATTTTGGAGGTTCGAGAAATAAATTTTTGACCTCATTAATAAGCTCTTATAGATTTTCCTTCATAATAATTCATAAAAGCGCGGTTAACTACCCGATTTCCTCCTGGAGTTGGATAATCTCCTGAAAAGTACCAATCACCCAAATTTTTTGGACAGGACTCATGCAAACCTTGTATGGTTTGAAAAATGACTTCTACCTCTGCTTTGATACTATTACCTCGAAGCATTTGTCCAATCTTGGTTGAAATCTGTTCATTGGTAAAAGGTTCGTATAGGGCTTTTACACAATTTTCAACGGCTTCCAAAGGAAGGTCTTGATTGTCTTTACAATTACTGTAAATACTTTCCAAAGTTGACGCTAAGGTATCTTGATCCTCATGGAGTTGAATGGTCGCTTTAAAGGCAATAAAATTATCTATTTTGGCCATGTCTATTCCGTAGCAATCGGGGTAACGAATCTGAGGAGCACTTGAAACGACAATTATTTTTTTAGGATTGAGTCGATCCAACATCTTTAAGATACTTTTTTCTAGGGTGGTTCCCCTAACGATACTGTCGTCAATTATAACCAAACTGTCGGTAGGTTTGATCACACCGTAGGTAACGTCATAAACGTGGGCTACGAGATCATCTCGACTGGCGTCTTCGGTGATGAAAGTCCTGAGTTTAGCATCTTTGATCGCTATTTTTTCTATTCTGGGACGTAAAGAGATTAGTTTTTGGAATTCACTCTTTTTTAAATTGTCCTTATTAAGCAGGGAGTTTTGTAACGATTGGACGATATAGTCCTGTACAGCGCCCAAAAGACCGTAAAAAGAGGTTTCTGCTGTGTTGGGTATAAAAGAAAAAACGGTATTCTCCAAATCATTTTTAATGACTTTCTGTATCTGAGGAAATAGTAGTCTTCCCAATTTTTTACGCTCTTTATATATTTCGGCATCACTACCTCTAGAAAAATAAATCCTTTCAAAGGAACAGGCTTTTCGCTCAACTGGCTCTTGAATCTGACTTAAATTGACCGCTCCTGATTTTTTAGTCAACAGGGCACAGCCGGGGGGTAGCTCCTGAATTTCTTCAAAAGGTACGTTGAAGACCGTTTGTATGGCAGGTCGTTCGGAAGCCACCACCAGCATTTCTTCATCATCGTAATAAAAAGCGGGTCTTATTCCTGCGGGATCTCTAAAGACAAAAGATTCTCCATGACCCAACAAACCGGCAATGGTATAACCTCCATCCCATTTTTTAGAAGCTTTACGAAGTACCTTCTTCATACTCAACCGTTCTGCTATCTGAGGAGAGGCATCCGCTTTTGTAAAACCTTCTTTTTTAAGTTTCTTGTATATCTTGGCCACAGCATCGTCCAAAAAATGTCCAATTTTCTCCATTACGGTAATGGTATCCGCCTTTTCTTTGGGGTGCTGACCCAAGTCTACTAAAGTTTCAAAAAGTTCTTTGACATTGGTGAGGTTAAAGTTACCCGCAACAATCAAGTTACGATGCATCCAATTATTCTGTCTCAAAAAGGGATGTACACTCTCTATACTGTTTTTGCCAAAGGTGCCATAACGTAAATGCCCTAATAGCAATTCTCCCGCATAGGGGACTTCCTCTTTAAACTCCTCGACATTTTCTAACAGATTCGGGTGATTTTTCGATGCTTGTGTGACACTTTTGTTGACCTTCTTGAAAATATCCTGAATGGGCTGTTGGCTATTGGAGCGCACCCTAGCAATGTAGCGTTGTCCAGGCTTCATGTTTAATTTAACACAGGCCAAACCAGCTCCATCTTGCCCTCGATTGTGCTGCTTTTCCATCATCAAATACATCTTGTTGATACCAAACATAGTAGTACCATACTTTTCTTTGAAATAATGTAAGTCCTTTTTCAAGTGGATCATTGCAATTCCACATTCGTGCTTGATGGCGTCACTCATAATTTATGTTGGTTAGATTTATTCAATCTCTATTTCAAAAGTTGTTAGCTCTTTGAAAGCTTTGAGGCGCTCTGCCATGGACGTAGGGCTAAAATCTACCAAATTTTTTGTGCCAAACTTTTCAACAGTAAAGGAGGCCATGGCCGACCCATAAATAATGGCTGATTTCATATTGTCAAAAGAAATATCTCCAGTTTGTGTCAAATATCCCGAAAAACCACCAGCAAAACTGTCTCCAGCACCAGTGGGGTCAAAAACCTCTTCCAAAGGAAGCGCTGGGGCACAAAAAATTTCATTGTCATGGAAAAGTAAGGCACCGTGTTCTCCTTTTTTGATGATAACATATTTTGGCCCCATTTTATGAATTTGGTCTGCTGCTTTAACCAATGAATATTCACCTGTCAATTGTCGGGCCTCTTCGTCATTGATAGAAATCACATCTACTTTCTCAATTACTCGATCCAATGCTGGTCTAAAATGTTCCATCCAAAAATTCATGGTATCCAATACAACGAGTTTGGGCTTGGTTTTTAGCTGTCCCAAAGTTTGCAACTGAACATCGGGCGATAGATTGCCCAACATGATAATATCGGGACTTTTTAGATGCTCTGGAATTTTAGGGTTGAAATCTTGTAATACATTTAATTGGGTATCTAAAGTGGTTCGGGTATTTAGATCGTTGTGGTATTTACCACTCCAGAAAAAAGTTTTGCCACCCGCTACTATTTCAACCCCAGAAAGGTCTATTCCTCTTTCTTTTAATAAAGATAGGTGTTGACTTTCAAAATCTTCACCCACCACGGATACAATTCCACAGTCCAAAGAAAACCGTGAGGCTGAGAGGCCTATGTAGGTGGCTGCACCACCTAGAATTTTATCTACTTGTCCGAAGGGAGTTTCAATAGCATCATAGGCCATAGTCCCTACAACCAGTAATTTGTTTTTCATTATACAAAAATAACAAACTTCAAAGGGGTTATTGAGAATTTAATCAAAGATTTATTGAAGAGTTTTCAAAGGCTTATGATGAGGAGCTTTTCTTTTGATTTGTTTCAAAAAAAGAGTCCACATTGACGGGAGATTGTTTGGCTGCCCTGACCGCCAGTTGATCGCAACGCTCGTTCTGAGGATGGTCATTATGCCCTTTAATCCAACAGAAATTGACTTTGTGTTTTCTATGGATATTGAGGTACCGTTTCCATAGATCGGGATTTTTTTTGTCTTTGAATGCTTTTTTTTCCCAATTGAACACCCATTTTTTCTGAACAGCATCGATCACGTATTTTGAATCGGAATAAACCATGACTTCAATCGGTTGTTTTTTTAGCGTTTCTAGGGCTATAATTACAGCCAAAAGCTCCATGCGATTGTTGGTTGTTAATCGAAATCCGTCAGAGAATTCTTTCACGTACTGCTTCCCTACCCACTCCATTATGATTCCATAACCTCCTGGTCCTGGATTTCCTAGTGAGGAACCATCGGTGTATATGTTAATCTTATCCAACATTTGGAAATAATAAGTTTTGAATGACCTCTGGATAGAACTTGTATTCGAGTTGATGGACCCTATTGGCAATTTCCTCAATACTGTCTTTTTCTTCAATTTTTACTTTGGCTTGAAAGATAATGGATCCCTCATCATAATGCTCATTAACAAAGTGAATACTGATCCCTGTCTCTTGGTCTCCTGCTTCTTTAACCGATCGATGAACCCTCTCGCCATACATGCCTTTTCCCCCATGCTTTGGAAGTAGGGAAGGGTGAATATTGATGATTTTATCCTTAAAAGCTTGGGTGAAATCCAAAGGAATTTTCAATAAAAACCCAGCCAAAACAATTAAATCAGGATTCAAAAGCTTTATTTGATTTATCAATTGTCCATTAGTTAATTGGACTTTATCAAAAAGGGTTGTCTTAATTTTCGTCCAAGCAAGACGCTCAATGACCCCTGCTTTGGGGTTGTTGGTGAAGACCCTTGCTATTTCAAGTGCTGGATTGTGTTTAAAATACTTGATAATATTCTCAACATTAGTCCCAGAACCAGAAGCAAACAGAATAATTCTTTTAATAGTTTTTTCTTGCATAAATTTCACTACACGTCAGTCGCAGAGTGCTTTCTGTGGTTTTATTTAACAATGAACATCACAAAGAAAAGTTATATTTTTTTCCCTCAATGGTGATTTGACTCAAAGTTTTATATTTTTGTCCACAGAAATTTAAAAACAAATTTTGATTATGTCTGATATTTCATCAAGAGTAAAAGCAATCATCGTTGACAAATTAGGTGTAGACGAGAATGAAGTCGTAACTGACGCTAATTTCACCAATGATCTAGGTGCCGATTCTTTGGATACCGTGGAACTTATTATGGAATTCGAGAAGGAGTTTGACATTCAGATTCCAGATGACCAAGCTGAGAACATTGCTACTGTAGGTCAAGCCATTCAGTTTATTGAGCAAGCAAAATAAAATTTGGCTTACATGAAACCAAGACGTGTAGTTATTACCGGATTGGGAGCCCTAACTCCTATAGGAAACACCCTTCCAGCCTATTGGGAGGGTTTGTTATCTGGCACCAGTGGTGCAGCCCCCATAACCCATTTTGACCCTTCAAGGTTCAAAACTCAATTTGCATGTGAGGTGAAAAATTTCGATCCCATGGATTTCATGGATCGAAAAGAAGCTCGGAAATGCGACCGATTTACGCAATATGCCCTAGTGTCTTCAGATGAAGCTATTGCAGATGCAGGTCTGGACTTTGAAAAAGAGGACAGGGACCGAATTGGAGTCATTTGGGGTGCGGGTATTGGCGGATTGGAAACCTTTCAAAACGAGGTATTGAATTTTGCTAATGGAGATGGTTCGCCCCGCTTCAATCCTTTCTTTATTCCCAAAATGATCGCAGACATTGCGCCAGGACTCATTTCTATGAAACATGGATTGAGAGGCCCCAATTTTGCTACTGTATCGGCCTGTGCATCTTCTTCAAATGCGATGATCGATTCTTTGAATTACATCAGAATGGGCTATGTAGATATTATTGTTTCGGGAGGATCTGAAGCAGCAGTGACCATTGCTGGAATTGGTGGATTTAACGGAATGCACGCCTTGTCTACTCGAAATGATGATCCCCAAACTGCATCACGACCTTTTGACAAAGATAGAGATGGATTTGTACTTGGCGAAGGTGCTGGTGCACTCATATTAGAAGAGTATGAGCATGCCAAATCCAGAGGTGCCAAAATATATGCAGAGTTGGCTGGTGGAGGACTTTCTGCCGATGCCCATCACATGACGGCTCCACACCCTGAAGGAATCGGTGCCAAAAAAGTAATGATGAACTGCTTGCGAGATGCTAATCTGCAACCTGAGGATGTAGATGCTATCAATATGCACGGTACTTCAACTCCCTTAGGAGATGTAGCAGAAACCAATGCTGTTAAAGCTGTTTTTGGAGAACACGCCTACAATATCAATATCAACTCTACCAAATCAATGACAGGTCATTTGCTGGGGGCCGCAGGAGCCGTAGAAGCCATAGCTTCTATACTGGCCATCAACAATAGTATCGTTCCTCCAACGATCAACCATCAGACAGCAGACGAAAAGCTCGATCCTAAGATCAATTTTACTTTGGGAGAAGCTCAAAAAAGAACAGTTAATGTGGCGTTGTCCAATACTTTTGGGTTTGGCGGACACAATGCCTGTGTTATTTTCAAAAAAATTACATAAATTAGAATGTGAATTTTTTAAGCTATTTACGGAAACCATCGGCAAATAAAAGCACGGTGTTTTTCCTCAAATTGCGAAAAATTACTGCACTCAGAGCTCTAAACAAAGATATTTACCATACTGCTTTTACCCATCGGTCTCTTAATTTGAAAGACGATGACGGGCATATGATTAACTTTGAAAGACTAGAGTTCTTAGGAGATTCCATGTTGAGCATAGTGGTTTCCTCTTTTTTGTACGAAAAATTCCCTTATGCCAAAGAAGGGACGCTTACCAAATACCGAGCAAAAATTGTCAGTCGTGAAAATCTTAATCAGATTGGGGATAAAATGGGATTAATTCAATTCTTAGATCAGGAAAATAAGGTGAATTTCGGAAAAAATATTCACGGTAACCTCATTGAAGCATTAGTGGGGGCCATTCTAGTGGATAGGGGGTATAAAAAATGTAATGATTTTATACTAGATAAAATATTGGGAGTATATGTTGATATCGATCAGCTTCAGCATACCGTATTAAGTTATAAAGGATTATTGGTGGAGTGGGGACAGAAAAACAAAAAGAAAATAAGGTTTAGAACTGACACTGATCAAGGTTTGGATCCAGAATTTAATTATACGACTCAAATTTACCTCAACGAAAAACAGATCGTCAAAGCCAGAGGAATATCGAAGAAAAAATCGGAAGAAAAAGCAGCAAGAAGGGCCTTCCACGCTATGAATATTAAACAAACAGTTTAATGGCCGTCAAACATTATATGCTGGATGAAATTGCTGAAGATGATTTTTCACTAGTAGCAATTAAATGTAGTTGCGAGGGCTATCTATTGGCCTATTTGCTCAATACTCATTGTGGTTTTAAATTTACTCGTTCAAAAAAAAATAGCGCGAAAAATACTTTTGAAAGTTATGAATGGATAGATCCCTTCAAAGGAATCGAAGTGCGACTCTTTTTAAATCGCTGTATATTATTACAAAATGATCCTCAAAAGGGAGCCAGCTTATTCGATTTACCTGAAACAAAAGAATTATATTTGGTGCAGGATTTGAAAGATGTTGACTACATCATAAAAATTGATTCAGGCATAGAAGCGGATAGTTTAATTAAAAAAATGGAATCTATTAATGAGATTTCCTATCGTTTTTTGCCCGATCAAAGTCAATTAAACCTTGATTTTAGTCTTAATTTATATTGATGAGTAGAAGAAAAAAAACCAAAATTGTAGCCACCCTAGGTCCAGCATCGGAGAAGGTTGAGGTGATGGAAAAAATGATCCTGTCTGGCGTGGATGTATTCCGAATTAATTTTTCACATGCCGAACATAAAGATGTCGCCAAAAGGATTAAAATAATTCGTGATCTCAGCGAAAGACTAAATTCCAATACTTCAATTTTAGCCGACCTTCAAGGGCCCAAACTCAGGGTTGGTAAAGTGGAAGAAGGTACGGTCGTAACTCCTGGTGATCGAATAGATTTTCTCAATGGTGAGCCTTTTGTTGGAAATAAAGAAAAAGTCTATATGAATTACGACAATTTCTCTAAAGACGTTCGCCCAGGAGAGAGAATTCTGTTAGACGATGGCAAGCTAATTTTTGAGGTGATCTCTACCGATAAAAAAGCTAAAGTTGAAGCAAAGGTAATTCAGGGAGGAAATTTAAAATCTAAAAAGGGGGTCAACTTACCCAATACAGATATTTCCCTTCCAGCCCTCACTCCAAAAGACGTTATTGATGCCGAATTTGCTATTAAACAGGATGTCGATTGGATCGCATTGTCCTTTGTGAGAAACAGTGAAGATATTTTGGATTTGAGAAAGTTGATCGAAGAACACTCTGATCACAAAATTCCAATTATTGCCAAAATCGAAAAACCAGAGGGAATTGAAAACATAGATAAGATCATATCTTATTGCGATGGTTTGATGGTCGCTCGTGGAGATTTGGGCGTCGAAATTCCACCTGCCGAAGTACCCCTGATGCAAAAAGAACTGGTAAAACTGGCAAAAAAAGCGAGGATCCCTGTTATCATTGCTACTCAAATGATGGAGAGTATGATAGACAGTCTCACTGCTACCAGAGCAGAGGTAAATGACGTAGCCAATTCGGTAATGGACGGAGCAGACGCCGTTATGCTCTCTGGTGAAACTTCTGTAGGGGAATATCCCGTTGAAGTCATCCAAACCATGAGCTCCATTATTCACAGCGTAGAAAATTCTGATCTGATTTCTGTCCCTCAGAAACCACCGAATATCAGAACGGTTAGGTTCATTACAAAATCTATTTGTTATCATGCAGTACACATCGCCAACGATGTCCAAGCCAAAGCAATATGTACTTTAACCAATAGTGGATATACTGCTTTCCAAGTGTCCGCTTGGCGACCCAATTCACATATTCTGGTTTTTACTTCTAACAAAAGAATTCTCACCCAACTCAACCTTATTTGGGGAGTCAAAGCCTTTTATTATGACAGTTTTGAAAGTACTGATAAAACCGTTGAGCAAATCAACGAGATTGCAAAAGAAATGGGTTATGTTGATAAAGGAGATTTACTGATCAACCTCACTGCTATGCCCATTGTCCAAAAAGGTATGGTAAATACGCTTAGGGTTTCTACCATCTAAATTTCCCCACCTTTCAACCCAGTATCTCATTTTTTGAAATTTAATCTTGGAAATTGAAGACAGAAATAGAACGTAAATTTTTGGTCAAAAGCAATGCTTTTAAACAAGAAGCCGAAAGTCATCATCATATTTTTCAAGGCTATCTCAGTAAAGATCCTGAGAGAACGGTTAGGGTCAGGATTAAAGATCAGAAGGGTTGGCTGACCATCAAAGGCAAAAGCAACAAAGAGGGAACCAGTCGATTGGAATGGGAAACTCTTATTTCTTTGGAGGAGGCCAAAGCACTTCTTGACCTTGCTTTAGGCGAGCCCATTGAAAAAATAAGGTATGTCATTCCCTTTGGAGAATTTACCTTTGAAGTCGATGTGTTTTTAAAGCCCAAAAATAATTTGATTCTAGCCGAGATAGAACTTCCAGCGGAAAATACTCCATTTAAAAAGCCTGAATGGCTGGGAGAAGAAGTCACTGGAGATCCTTCTTATTACAACGCTACGATGTAATTTTTTTATTGCTTTTTGTTCAATTACTGATTCATAGAATATCGTATCTTTCAAAAAAATTAAAACATGTATTCACTACTCAAAAACATACATTCATATTGGGCCTATTTGGTTTTACTGGTTTTAATTCTCGGTATACTCAATGCCATTGTCGGAAAAATAAAAGGTAAAGATTTTGAATCAAAAGACCTCAGGTTGTCCTTATTTGGGTTAATTTTTTCCCATATCCAACTGCTGATAGGACTGATTTTATATTTCGTTTCCCCTTGGTTTGACCAATGGTCAAATTTAGGTATGGGAGGTGTTATGAAAGATGCCCAAGCCCGCCTCTATTTGGTGGAACACCCTTTTACCAACATATTGGCTATTGTATTGATTACAATGGGTTGGTCCATACACAAACGCCAAAGTGATCCAGGAAAAAAGTTTCTTCGGATTGCATTGTTTTATGGACTTGGACTACTCTTGTTGTTGAGTAGAATCCCTTGGGATACTTGGTTTTCATAGGATAAAAGGCCTTTCATGAGACGCCCACCCAAAAAGCCTACCATTTCCCATTTGATTTTAAAAAATAAGCTCAATATAGCCGTTTTAGGTGGTGGGAGTTGGGCCACTGCTTTGGTTAAAATTCTTTCGGAAAATAAAAGAAAAGTAGGCTGGTACATCAGAAATCCTATCAATGCTGATTTCGTAAAAAAACACCACCACAATCCCAATTATCTCAGTGCTGCAAGACTTAAAACCAAACGCCTTGAAATCAGTTCAGACCTAAACCAAGTCGTTTCTCAAGCCGATGTTTTGGTCATCGCTATCCCTTCTGCTTTTCTCTCTCAGGAATTGGAAAAATTGACAGAATCGTTTGACGATAAAATCATTTTTTCCGCTGTCAAGGGAGTAGTTCCTGAAAGTATGTTAATCGTCGGTGAGCATTTCAATACTAAATTCAATGTCCCCATGGAAAAAATTGGAGTGATTTTAGGCCCTTCTCATGCAGAGGAAATAGCCATGGAACGCCTGTCTTACCTCACGGTCGCCTGTATGAATAAAAAATTAGCGAAAGCCATTGCTGCCATGCTCAAAACGCAATACATTCGAACCACAATTTCCAACGATATCGTAGGTACTGAATATGCGAGCATGTTAAAAAATATTTATGCCATTGCCTCGGGAATTGCTCATTCTCTTGGTTATGGAGATAATTTCCAAAGTGTACTGATGAGTAATGCCATTAGAGAAATGAAGCGTTTTATCAAAGATGTTTACAAGATGAAACGCAACATTAACAATTCAGCCTATCTGGGTGATCTTTTGGTAACTGGTTATTCTGTTTTTAGTCGTAACCGAACCTTTGGAAGCATGATCGGAAAAGGCTATACTGTAAAAGCCGCTCAAATGGAAATGAGGATGGTAGCTGAGGGCTACTATGCCACCCAATCCGCTAAGATGATCAACCAAAATTACTCTACTAGGGTCCCAATTATAGACGCTGTATTTAGCATTCTTTACTTAGAAAAAAAACCAGAAAGAGTTTTTAAAAAACTAGTCAAACAACTGGATTAATTCCCCGATTGGAATTGGGAAAGAAAACGAACATCGTTTTCAAAAAACAAACGAATATCTCCAATCTGATATAACAACATGGCGATTCTTTCTATGCCCATACCAAAAGCATAGCCAGAGTATTTCTCAGGGTCAATGTTACAATTGGTTAAGACATTAGGATCTACCATACCACACCCCATAATTTCAAGCCACCCTGTTCCTTTAGTAATACGATAATCAGTTTCCGTTTCTAGTCCCCAATATATATCTACTTCCGCACTGGGTTCGGTAAAGGGGAAATAGGAAGGTCGCAAACGTATTTTAGACTTACCAAATAAAGCTTTTGTAAAATAGAGTAAGGTCTGTTTTAAATCGGCAAAAGAAACATTTTTATCAATATACAAGCCTTCTACCTGATGAAATATGCAATGAGCTCTAGCAGAAATGGCCTCGTTTCTAAATACCCTCCCTGGGGAGATGGTTCGAATAGGAGGTTGGTTATTTTCCATATACCTCACTTGAACGGAAGAAGTATGTGTACGCAGTAATATATCAGGGTCCGTTTGTATAAAAAAAGTGTCTTGCATATCACGAGCAGGGTGATATTCAGGTAAATTCAAAGCTGTGAAATTGTGCCAATCGTCCTCAATTTCTGGGCCCTCAGAAATATTAAACCCAATCTGTGAAAAAATAGCTACTATTCTGTTTTTAACCAATGAAAGCGGGTGTCGGGAACCCAACTCAACTGGAAAACCTGGCCTTGATAAATCTCCATGATTACCTTGAGAGGGAGTTTCGGAAGTTTGAGATTGGAGGGTTTTAACCTTTTCAGCAACAGCATTTTTAAGCGTGTTGAGTGCCTGTCCATAGTCTCTTTTCTCTTGTGGAGGTACTTCTTTAAAAGCGGCAAAAAAATCATTTAAAATTCCTTTTTTTCCCAAATATTTTATTCTAAAAGCCTCAACCTCTTCTTTCGATTGTGTATTAAAAGCGTTGACCA
>Ga0209603_1001405_pt1 | contig 25098 bp, 28 predicted proteins | sample COGITO_mtgs_1206_FD_184812 | JGI IMG/M metagenome (GOLD analysis project Ga0209603, IMG submission 184812) | Pelagic marine microbial communities from North Sea - COGITO_mtgs_120607 (SPAdes) (version 2) | ecosystem: Environmental > Aquatic > Marine > Epipelagic ... | reverse complement strand
CCACAACACAAACTGGTAGCGTATTTACCGACTATGACGATGCATCAGATGCCGGGATATATCCACACCAGGAAGGTTACTCAAGAGGTATGTACGGGTATGTACATGAGCAAAGAGGATACACAGAAATTGAGAGAATACAAATAGACGGAGAAATAAAACCATGATGCAAGACAAATGGATAGAAATGAAAAACGGTAGATTTATAGGAGGTCCTAAAAACAAAAAAGGTACAACAGGGGTCTGGGCCCCTGTAGTATACTTAAATAGCCGGAGCCTATTAAATACTGTCGAAACGCGTACAAAAGATCCTGAATATGATGTGTGTTATATTCGGTACTTACAAGAAAATTAAAAATACTTCTTGACAAAAAATGTCATAAAAAGTATAATTTGACCATGGAGATAAAAAATGGCTGGAATTTATAACTTACAAACTAAGAAAGGTTCGGATATTTCCGCAACCTTTACATTTACAGGTCTTGCGATAACTTCAAATATGACTCCTACTGCACACTTACGAAAGTCTGCAGGGGCTGATATATTAAGTACAGTATTTACAACTGCACAAAATAACGCAAGCTCTCCCAATGGAACCATAACAATTACACTAGAAGGATCTAAAACTAAGCTGCTTCCTGCAGGCGAATATGTATATGATCTACTAGTTGAAGATAGTAGCGATAGTAGTTCTATTGTTTACGTAGAAGGTAAAGTTGTTCTAGAGGAGGCAGTAACTCGATAATGTCTACTATTAATATAACAGCCACAACGACGGAGACTGCTGTAACAGCTTCCTCTACTGCTATAAACGTATCTGCAGCTTCCACGACGACGACAATTGCTCCTACAGTGGCGTTGGCCGGATATAACGCAGGTACAGGATTAACTTTAAGTGGTACTACTTTTAACGTAGACGCGGCGCAGACTGGCATTACATCGTTAGGTACATTGAGCGGATTGACTACAGGCGCTACTACAGTCAACGGCGCTCTTACTGTATCATCTGGAATAACAGGGTCACAAACACTAGCGCCCACTACTGATACTAGCATTAGTGTTTCCGAGTTTGCTGCTTTTGCGGGTAAGAAAATAATATACACTGGTGGTGCTGGAACAATTGCTCTTCCTGCCGCTGTTGCTGCTGATAACGGAAAATCATGGGTTATTATAAATGCTGGTACTGGCACACTAACGATTGACGTTGATGGCTCTAGCACTGCTCAATATGTTAGATTCTTAACTGGTGGAGCTGTAACAACGTCAAATAGTGCGAATAGAATTATAGCGGCAGGTGGTTCTGCTGAACTCGTTTGTATCGCAGACGGAAGTGCGACAAACTCTGCTACTGTTCCGAATTATCTCATCTACGGTGGAGGCATTAGCTAATGATATGTGCGGGAGTAATTTCTAGCGTATTTAATCCAAAAGATCTACCGGATATCTATAGATGGTATGACGTATCAGAGACTAGCACACTGACATCTACTAATATTGGTGGCGAAACATATGTTACTGCAATAAATGATAAAAGTGGTAACGGTTATCACGCAACTCAAACTGTTTCTGATAATACACCTCGATTGGAGACATCTAAAGCAGGTCTTCCTAGTCTAGATATGTTTAGATCTAATAAAGGATACTACTTAACTGACGCTAGAATCAACACACAGTTCGATTTCACTACTTTTTATGTATTGAGAAAGGGAACTAGCCAAGGCGATCCTGGTATGATTTGTGGAGCTTCTTTTTGTCTTAAAGCTCTACACACTGGCTTTGGTACCATTTACATTGGCTCTGATAATACAGAGGGAGATGGAGTAGAAGATTTTCTACAATACGATGTTTGGGGCGCGTCTGGGAATCTGTCAACTGGCGGAACTAATAATGCATTTCTAGAAGATCCGGCGAATACAGGATGGGTAGGTCCTACTGATGTATCTACTGATATTGACTATATAATATGTCATAGAGCAAAACATGAGTTCAATGCTGGAGGCACTATGACACTTTGGAAAAACAATGACCATATAGAAACTATGACACCACCAAACGCTATGGCTAGAAAGGGAACTATAACAGATACTCATGACAATAGTACATTTACTGGCACTAACGGAGCATCGAATAACTGTTACCATTATTTAGGAATTGGGGCAAATAGCGCAGGGAACACCGACAGTACTGCCAATCGCGCCGGTATTGTTGCATCAAATAATGGTATGGACTATAAAGGTCATATCATGGAAGTGCTAGATTATGGAAGATATTTATCTGATCAAGAAGTGCAAACGATATTAGGTCATCTTATGGGTAAATGGAGAGTAAGTTAATGCCAAGTATAATAGAATTTGATACAAAGGCTGATGCTTTAAGTTTATTTGAATCACTTAATAGTAAGTTACGAGAAATGTCAGGTAATCACGATTTGCTGTTCACTTCTTTAAGACAGCCTAAAAAAGTTGAGTATAACTTCTGGCTTTTCAATGATCCTAGAGACGAATATATAGGTCAATACAAAAGAGAACTTGATGTTATTCTTGACGCATCATCTATAACGTTTAGAGTAAAATCACTTCCTTATGAACACGACTATACAAGAGAAGAAGATGCTTTTTATGGTCAAACTTTGGGGTACAGCTAATGAGTGAATTTCCAAATAAAAAACCAGCTAGAGATTTGCCCTCAGACGGCAAAATTGAAATTGGCACAACATATAGACAGCTTTTAGCAATCAATCCATGTGTTGCTGGTCTCGTATTTTATGAAGGTAGAGATTTAGACGAAAAGATTACTATTGCTGAAATGATAGATAACTTTCCAGTGGATTCCACTTTAATAGGATTAGTCGATCTAATGACAAGAGAAGACTCTCCTGCAAGACTTCGCGGTATTGCACAAAAGTGTGCCCCAGATTTTTATGTAGATAGTGATAACTTAAGAATGGATTTAATTAATGCTTTTCATGGACAAATTGGCTCTGCGGAAGACAATGCAGAAAAGAAAGCAATAGAAGATAACTGGAAAGAGACTATTATACTTGATTTCAGGGAGTAGTATGCGAGATATAGAACCTCTTGACATAGTAGAAACTTTTGAGACCCCTTTGCAAATATCTTATAATTGGGACTACACAAGTCGAGAAGATAGAATACAGAGACTATATTCTCTAGGCAAAAAGCTTAATTGGAATGTAGAATTAGATATTGATTGGTCTATAGAGTATCCAGGAATCACAGACTTTATGTTTGAGTTTGAGAACGCTCAATGGGAGAAGCATAAAGTCTATAAAACTTGGAATAAAGAAAAACGAATCGATTTTTTATCTGACATGTTCTCTTGGTACAATAGTCAATTTCTACATGGAGAGCAATGTTCTCTGTTAGTGGCAAGTCAACTATGCAGTTGTGCGCCTAGCTACGATGCTAAACTATATGCAGCTAGTCAAGCATTTGACGAAGCAAGGCACGTAGAAGCTTTTAATAAGTATATTCGGACAAGATTGAATAAGCTATGGCCTGTTAACAGACACTTTAAAGGTCTTCTAGATAAAATACTTACAGATCCTAGATGGGATTTAAAGTTTTTGGGAATGCAAGTAATACTAGAAGGATTCGCACTTGCTGCCTTTAGTGTTGCGAAAGATGCTACAGAAGATCCTGTTTACAAAAACATGATAGAGCTAATACTACGAGATGAAGCTCGTCATGTTGCTTTCGGTATAACATTTTTGAAAGATTATATTGAAACGCTAAGTGAAGAAGAGCAGTATGATAGAGCTAAATTTGCTCTAGAGGCTTGCACCATTAGTCGCAAAAATCTTAAACCGTTTGCTCTTTGGGAGCACTACGGTATGGGAGTAGAATACACAGAAGATTATCAGATGGATCCACCACACTGGATTCAGGAAAAGTTTCAAAGCACACTGTTCACTAGAATAATGCCAAATCTAAAAAGAGTGGGATTGCTTAGAGAAGAATTTATACCCGAGTATGAAAAGTTAGGTATAATGAAGTATGCGAATTCTAGTGATGATTACGAGGTAAGTTGGGAAGAACTCAGCAAGCCACTTTAGATAGTATAAATATATAATGGTACTTAAAAATATTAAATAGGAAAAAGTTATGGCTCAGCCAACTACAAGAGACACGTTTAAAAAGTGGTGTTTGCGAAAACTAGGCGCACCTGTGATCGAGATAAATGTCGATGGAGATCAAGTAGATGATCGAGTTGATGAAGCACTCTCTTATTATCACGACTATCACTTTGATGGCGTAGAAAAGACGTACCTAAAGCATAGAATAGTAAGCTCTTCTATAGCGCTTACTACGCAAACAGCAAACACATTCACTAACGGTGAGACTATTACTGGAGAAACGAGTGGAGCAAAAACCACAATTCGAGCAGTACATGATACCAAAGAAACTGTTGGAGCTCTTGTTATAGGTAGAGAATATATCGTAACTAGCTTAGGAGATACTACCACACCTCAATGGCAAGCTGTTGGTGTATCTGGCATACCTGTAGCAAATACTACTACTTTTACAGCGACTGCTCCTGGTGTAACAGGCACGACAGGAACAGTTAGTAGTAGAAAGGCTTTAAACTACAAAGGAACTCCAAGATCTGGAGGACTTAGTAAAGCTACAGCAACCGTTAATGGTGCAACATATTCGACATCTGCATTAGTATTAGATAACAATTCTGGAACAATCAAGCCGGGAATGACTGTTACAGGTACAGGCATATCTAGTACAGTGACAGTAAAATCAGTTACTGATCAGAACAATATCATAGTTGATAGACTGCTATCACTTTCAGATAATATCGATTTAGAGTTTGCTATTGGCAACACAGCATTCATAGTCGGTGAAACTATTAGAGGTAGTACATCTGAAGCTACAGCAGTCGTAGCAAAGGTCACTAAAGGCACTGCTGAGAATAGATACATTACTGTTCCAGAAGAAATTATAGGCGCAGTCAATGTATTCAATATAGGATCTAATATCACTTCTGGTGCTGGAATGTTTAATGTTGAATATCAATTCGTATTAAACAATCTACACGATATAGTTAATTATAACATGACTAACTTCTATATGTCAATGACTAATTTACGACTTATGGAAGAACTTTTAGTTGGTGCAATACCGTTAAGATATAACAGACACATCAACAAATTATATATGGATGTAGATTGGGACTCTCTATCAGATGGTCAATTCATAGTCGTTGAAGCATATCAAATAGTAGACCCTAACGTGTATTCTAATGTTTGGAAAGATAGATGGTTACAGAACTACGCAAGTGCTAAGATCAAGTATCAATGGGGCTCTAACTTAACTAAATTTAATGGAATGACTCTACCTGGCAATGTCCAGTTTAACGGAGAACAGATATTAAGCGATGCTAGAGAAGAGATTCAAAGACTTGAAGAGGAGATGGCTAATAGTCATTCTCTACCAGCTTCTGACATGATAGGATAAAAAAGTGGCTAAAAATTATTATTTTGAAAACTTCGAAGCCTCAATGGAGCAGTCTCTCATTGAGGACTTGGTCGTAGAATCGATAAAGATTTACGGCATGGAAGTTTGGTATATACCCAGAACAATTGTAGCTAGAGACGAGCTTCTGAATGAAGACGATTTATCTGCATTCAATTCGGCTTTCTCTGTTGAGATGTACGTTAAAAATGTTGACGGCTTTGAAGGAGAAGGAGACTTCTTATCTAAGTTTGGTCTTCAGATTCGAGATTCTGTCACAATGACGATTGCTAAAAGAGCATACGATGACGAAGTTGGAAGATACAATCAAACTATAAGACCGTTTGAAGGCGACTTAATCTACTTTCCATTGAATAATAAGATATTCTCGATTCAGCATGTTGAGCACGAATCGATATTTTATCAAATGGGATCTCTACAGACATATGATCTAAAAGCAGAATTATTTGAATATAGTGGCGAATCGTTTAATACTACGTATGATTTCATCGATAATAAGTTTGATGACGTTGATCTATTCGTACCATCTACAAGTATTACATACACAACCACGTTCAGTAACAGCGCGTTTAATATTAAAGATGCCTCTGAATTGTTCGGTTCGCCTGTAGCTAATGCACCAATCACTCTTGAGATAGGAAGAACATATATATTTGATCAGTCAGATGATTCCAATACTGGCAATGCTATACAGATATACTCAGACCCAAGCAGTGGAACAGCTATCGGTAGTCCAGTAGTAACAACTACAGGTACACTTGGAACTGACTCAAAAACAACATTCGTTCCAACGACTGCGGGCACATTCTACTACAGAAAATCAAGCGGATCTTATGGCACTATCACAGTTGTTGCCTCAAGACTTGACAATGTAGAAAGTTACGATTCAATAGCTGATAATACAACAATTGAAACTTTCGGGGATAACATAGTTGACTTCAGTCAAAATAACCCATTCGGTGAGGATAACTTCTAATGTATGGAAATCACTTTTATAATGAGTCTACTCGCAGATATGTTGCCGTATTTGGAACACTCTTCAATGACATAATCATTGAGAGAAAGGATAACGCTAACACTTCTGTCAGTAAGATTAAGGTGCCGGTTAATTATGCACCAATGCAAAAGATACTAGCTAAACTAGATCAAGATCCAAAGTTAAATGCTCCTGCAATGACTTTACCTAGAATGTCGTTTGAAATTACAGGAATGACGTATAGTGCTGAACGAAAGTTAACCAGTCTAACCAAGCAAGCTAAAGCTATAAGTACTGATGATAAGAGTGCAACAGCACTGTTTACTCCAGCACCATATGATATTGAGTTTCAGTTAAATATAATGACTAAGTATAATGAAGATGCTAGTAAGATATTAGAGCAAATAGTGCCATTCTTTAAGCCTGATATTACTGTTGGCGTAAAGATGATTGACACATTAGCAAACTTTGTGGATATACCAGTAATATTAAACAGCGTAGCAATGGAAGATTCATATGAAGCGGACTTTGAGACAAGAAGGGCTTTGATATATACATTAAGCTTCACAATGAAAGCGTACTTTTTTGGTCCTACTTCAACTAAGAAGCTTATCAAGTTTATCGATGTTGATCTATATCCTAGCTTTACTCCAGCTGATGGTGGTGAGCAAATTCATATAACACCTGGTGTTGAAGTGCTTGCTGGTTCATTCGTGAGCACTAAAGTATACAAGATACTCGACTTAGGCAATGCAACTGGTATAGGCACTTCAGCTTATACAGCATCTCAAGCTGTTTGGAATACAACAGCGGGCACTTCGGGTGCCACTTACAAAGTAGGAAGCACGTTTACGGCAGCTAATAATGGATCAGCACTCACTGGTGCGAGAGTCGCTGAAACAGACATTGATCTTACCGACGGCTTTACTGCAACAAACCAAGATGATGATTGGAAACACATAATAGAAATATTGGATAACGATTAATGAATGATGAAATAGGCAAAAGTCTTGGACTTGAGCCTCTTGATGATGTAGTTGAAGGAAAAATCATTGAAAGGCAAGAAGCTCCAGTTGACCATAAAATAGACAGAGATTACGAGTATGCGAGATCAAACTTCTATAACGTAATCGAGTCAGGAACAGAAGCACTAGAGCAGATGCTAGATGTCGCTAAGGCATCCGAGCATCCTAGAGCGTATGAGGTCGTTTCGACTATCATGAATACGCTTGTCAATGCTAACAAAGACCTCGTTAAAATGACGATAGATAAAGAGAAAGATAAGCCTAAAGAAGCTGATACTGGTGATATGGGTGTAACAAACAACAATCTATTTGTAGGATCTACTGCTGAACTACAGAAATTAGTAAAAGAAATGAAGAATAGTGATGAATAGTTCTATGCAGGCTAAGGGCTATAACGGAAACGTTAACCTAAAGAGAAAGGGCACACCTATAGAGTTTGATCAAGATATGATCAGCGAATACATAAAGTGTGCTAATGATCCTATATATTTTTCAGAGAAGTATATTCAAATTGTGCATGTAGATCATGGGCTAATACCCATCAAAATGTATGATTATCAGAAAGATATATGTAAAGCGATAACGGACAACAGAAGAGTCGCAGTAAATACCTCTCGTCAAGCTGGTAAAACAACTACTGCAGCCGCAGTAATCTTACATTATGTTCTCTTTAACGACTATAAAACAGTCGCACTTCTCGCAAATAAGGGCGATTCAGCTCGTGAGATTCTTGATCGAATTAAGATTGCATATGAAGCTTTACCCGGATGGCTACAACAGGGTGTAATTGAGTGGAACAAAGGCTCTGTTGAGTTTGAAAATGGTTGTAAGATTATAGCTGGTTCAACGTCCTCTAGTGCTATTCGTGGTAAATCTATATCATTTCTATACATAGATGAGACTGCTTTCGTTGAGAATTGGGACGAGTTCTTTGCTTCAGTATTCCCAACAATATCATCTGGTAATACAACAAAGATACTATTCACTTCTACGCCAAATGGACTGAATCACTTCTATAAGACATGTGAAGGCGCAAAAGAGAATAAAAACGGCTACAAATATATCGAAGTTCCTTGGCATAAAGTGCCAGGCAGAGATGAAGCATGGAAGAAAGAAACATTAGAAGGCATGGATCATGATCTTCAGAAGTTCTCACAAGAGTTTGAGTGTAACTTTCTCGGATCTTCTGGCACACTGATTGAAGGCTCTAAGATTAAGAATCTAGTGATAAAAGATCCTCTTGGTCAGACAGATCACATTAAAGTATATGCTCAACCAACTAAAGATCATACGTATGTTTGTATAGTGGATGTGTCGAGAGGTAAAGGATTAGACTACTCAGCATTTCAAATTATTGATGTCACAGAAATGCCATACAAGCAAGTATGTGTGTATAGAAATAATCAAATAACACCAATAGATTACGCCGAAACTATACATAGATCAATAATGAGATACAATGAGGCATATACACTAGTTGAAATAAACGATATTGGAGAACAAGTTGCTGAGGTTCTACACTATGAATTTGAAGTAGAAACCCTTATGTTCACTGAACATGCTGGTAGATCAGGAAAAAGAATCACAACTGGATTCTCAAAGAATATAGATAAAGGAATAAGAACAACTAAAACAGTTAAATCTCTAGGTTGCACTATGCTAAAGATGTTGATTGAGCAAGATCAGCTAATAGTAAACGATTACCAAACAATCAATGAATTGTCTACATTCTCTAGAAAAGCGAATTCATACGAAGCAGAGTCTGGATGTCATGATGATTTAGTTATGGGCTTAGTGCTGTTCGCTTGGATCACTGATCAGATGTTCTTTAAAGAGATTACAGATATAAACACAGTAGATAAATTAAGACAAAGAAACGAAGAAGAACTTATGGAGTCTCTTTTACCTATAGGATTCAACAATCATGAAAGTGATCGAGTTGTTCCTGTATATGCGGCTTCAGACAACGATGATAGTTGGCTTAATTAGCTAAGTTCTATTTATTATAAATATAAGAATTAGAAGTGTATAACATACAAAGTAAACAAGGAGAAACGACAAATGGCGATTCAGCTAAGTCCAGGTATTAACGTTAGCGAAGTCGATGCGACTACTGCTACTCCGGCTGTGGGAACAACCGAAGGTGCAATCGCAGGCGTATTTCGATGGGGACCTATAAACGAAAGAGTTTTGATAACCTCAGAAACACAATTAGTAGCGCGTTTTAGTAAGCCAGTAACAAAATATGTAGATTCAAACCGAATTCCTGTTGAACCTAGTGCTGGCGGTGCCACTACATGGACAAACAGTGAAACATTCTACACAGCGTCAAATTTTTTGCAGTACAGTGATGCACTTTTCGTAACTCGCGTAGTAGATGCTACTACAGCGAAGACATCGGCAATTGGTGGAGAGGGCGTTACCACTAGTTTTACTGCTAAGTATCCAGGCTATCTAGGTAATTCACTAGAAGTATCGCATTGTAAACACAATAGTTATGCTGCAGCCGCTGTAGGTAGTAGTACAGTTAGTCTTACACCAAGCTCAACTGTAGCATCTTTTGCTGGCTTTGCAAATGCTACAGAAGCTGCCACAATCAAGAAGGGCGACAGAATTGTAGTCGGCGGATCTGAGTTAGTTCTCGCCGCAGTTAGTGAAGTAACTGGCGGAACTGCTTCAGGAAGTGCTTTCGACTTCGAGTCAGACTCAGCACCAAGCGATGCAAATGACGCAGGTGTTTACGCACACGATGCCTCATCTGCGACTACTATTCAAAAGTCTAGTATCATTCAGCTAGTGAATACTGATACAGGGTTTAATCCTTCTTTAGGAGATCCAGTATTGTATGAAGCAAAAGCTGAAGACGATACTGCTCATGGAGTTCTTGGTGGATTAGTAGATGGTAAAACATACTTTGCTATTCCAGTAATCGCTACTGTAGGTGCTACTTTAGGTCAACTAACTGCTAGTGCAACTAACGCATATAAGTTAGCTTTAACTAGACAAGATGCTTTAAATTATAATCACTCGACTAATATTACAAATGTCCAGATCACTGCTGTAAGTAATGTGCCAGTTGGAACTAGTGCAGCTCTCAATAGATTGTCAATGTTCAGTACCTGTACAGTTGAAGGCACTTTAGCGAGTAGATTTACTGGTGTTGCTGCATTAACTAATTCTGCATATACTAAGCAATGGGGCGATGCAGATCTATTCAGTGGTAATCCAACTGCAAACGGAGTACATATTGTAGTTCGTGACCTTGATGGTGAGATATCAGGCACAGCGGGTACAATATTAGAGACTTACGATAATGTCTCTACTTCAGCAACTGCCAAATCTTTTGACGGTACATCTAACTTTATAGTAGACGTTTTATTCAATTCATCAAACTATATTAAAATACTTGCAGCCTCTACTTCATTGAATAATGTAGCTAGTTCTTCTGGCACCAGTCTAATTGGCGGAAATGATGGATTAGATGAAGCTAATATAGGACTTGGTGCATTAGCAGCCGGTTATGATCTCTATAAAGATCCAGCTGATGTTGACGTATCATTGATACTTCAAGGTCGTCCAGTATGATCGACTGGTACTGAGTTAGCTAACTATATCATCGATAATGTATTAGAAGTTCGTAGAGATGCTGTAGGATTTTTCTCTCCTAGATTAACTGACGATACTGCCACTGAGATAGTTACATGGGCTAACGCCTTGAACGCAAGCTCTTACGCTATAACTGACAGCGGATATAAGTATCAGTACGACAAATACTCGGATGTTTATCGCTATGTTCCATTAAATGGCGACATCGCTGGACTTTGTGCTAGAACTGATGACTTAAGAGACCCATGGTTCTCACCAGCAGGCTATAGCAGAGGTAATGTTAAGAACGTAGTCAAGCTGAAGTTTAATCCAAATAAAGCTCAGAGAGATTTACTATATAAGAATAACGTTAACCCAGTAATCACACAGCCAGGTCAAGGCACTGTATTGTTTGGTGATAAGACGAAAGCTGGAATTAGTAGCGCATTCGATAGAATTAATGTACGAAGATTATTCTTAGTTCTTGAGAAGACAGTTTCTCAAGCCGCTAAGTCAACATTATTCGAATTCAATGACGAGTTCACTAGAGCGCAATTTGTAAACTTAGTTGAGCCGTTCTTGAGAGACGTACAGGGTAGACGTGGTATATATGACTTTAAAGTCGTATGTGACGAAACTAATAATTCGCCTCAAGTGATAGACACGAATCAATTTGTTGGTGATATTTATGTCAAGCCAGCACGTTCAATCAACTTTATCCAGTTGAACTTTGTAGCAGTTAGATCTGGCGTAGAGTTCTCTGAGATCGTTGGTCAGGCTTAATGAATACAATAACAAACAAGGAGATATAAACAATGGCTTTCAACATCAATGAAATTAAAAGCCAACTGACCTTCGGGGGTGCTAAAGCATCGTTATTCCAAGTATCGATTACTAATCCGATTAATGGAGTTGCTGATCTTAAAACACCTTTCATGGTACAGGCAGCACAGATTCCAGAGAGCAGTATCGGTACAATTGAAGTACCTTACTTTGGACGTAAAGTGAAGATTGCTGGTGACAGAACATTCGCTGAGTGGACTGTGACTATCATGAATGATGAAGACTTCTTAGTTCGCAACGCAATGGAACAATGGATGGCTTCAATCAACTCTCATGAAGGCAATATCACACAGCTGGGCAGTTCAAGTGCATCTGAGTATAAAGCTCAAGCACAGATCACACAGTTTTCAAAGACTGGCGCAGCCTTAAGAACATACAACTTTAACGGCTTATTCCCAACGAATGTTGCTGCTATAGGTATGGACTGGGGCACAACGGATGACATCGAGAGGTTCGATGTTACATTCCAATATGACTGGTGGAACGTCTCTGGTGGTATCACTGGTGACGCAGCTACTGGCGTATAATTGATAACGATAATTGAAGGGGAGATAAACTCCCTTTTCATTAAAGGATAAAATATGGCTGAGTTATTTGGGTTTGAGATAAAGAGAAGAAAGGACAACAAAGAAAGTAATATACCATCATTTGTCCCTCCTTCACAGGATGATGGCGCAATGAATATTGCTGCCACGGGAACTGCCGCGAGCAGTTTTCTGGACATGGACGGCACTGCAAGATCAGAAGCAGAGCTTGTTCAAAAGTATAGATCTATGCTACAGCAACCAGAAGTCTCACAGGCTGTAGATGATATAGTGAATGAGGCGATTAGTATAGCATCCGATGACAAAGTAGTCGAGTGTATTACTGATGATATTGATTTAGCGGATAATATTAAGAAAAGAATACGAGAAGAATTTGATAACGTTATAAAGTTATTAGACTTCTCTAGTACAGGATATGATACTTTTCAGAAGTGGTATGTTGACGGAAGAATTAACTATCACGTAATGATAGATGTCACTTCTCCTAAGAAGGGTATTCAAGAGCTTAGATATATTGATCCTAGAAAGATACGAAAAGTAAAAGAATTCGAAGAAAACAAAGATAAGAGATCGAATCCTGTAGCTAAAGTAATCAAGAACGAATACTTCATCTACAATGAAAAGGGATTCTCAGCACTAACTAGTAGCTACGGCAAGTCCGGTGTTTCTGACAGTGCGCTGAACGGATTAAAGATAGCTAAAGATTCGATTGTTAACTGTACATCTGGTCTTTTGAATGAGAATAACTCATTAATAATCTCACACTTACATAAGGCATATAAGCCTTTAAATCAGTTGAGAATGATGGAAGATGCTGTAGTAATATACAGAATATCTAGGGCACCAGAAAGAAGAATATTCTACATTGATGTAGGTAACTTGCCCAAGATAAAGGCTGAACAGTATCTAAGAGATATGATGACTAAGCATAAAAATCGCTTAGTTTATGACGCATCATCTGGTGATGTAAAAGATGGTCGTAGACATATGTCAATGACTGATGATTTTTGGTTACCTAGAAGAGAGGGTGGCAAAGGAACAGAGATCACTACTTTGCCGGGTGGTCAGAATCTAGGCGAACTAGATGACGTTTTGTATTTTCAGAAAAGACTATTTAAGTCACTGAATGTACCTATGTCAAGAATGGAATCAGATACAGGATTCACGCTAGGTAGAGCTACAGAAATATCTAGAGATGAAATTAAGTTTAGTAAGTTTATCGCTAGACTTAGAAGTAAATTCTCTAATCTTTTTGATAAATTGTTAGAAAAACAGTTAGTTCTAAAGGGAATTATTACTCCGGAAGAGTGGCCAGAAATACAAGCCTCTATTCGCTATGATTATATGAGTGATAACTACTTTGAGGAATTGAAAGAAAGTGAAGTATTAAGAGAGCGTTTAGGACTCTTAAGAGACATTGACGACTACGTTGGTAAATACTATTCTGCTGATTGGGTACGTAAAAATGTGCTTATGATGAACGAAGATGAAATCGAGGATATGCGAGATCAGATCGAACAAGATGATGCTGATGCAGAAGATGCAGAAGATGTAGAAGGCTCTGATGCAGGTGACGAAGAGAATGCAGAGGGCCCTATTGATGAGCCCGAGATTTAGTAGTAGTTATATAATATAAATAAAGACAAAGGAGATAGTAATGAGTGTAGAAAATTTAATTAAAAGCGCAATTGAGAAGAATGCTGGCGAATTTGAGTCAACATTTAGTAATGTTATGGCAGCAAAAATGTCTGCGGCTATCGAAACAAAATACGAAGATATGTTTGATAATTCAGTAGTCTCAGACGAGCTAGAGATGCCTGAAGAAGTCGAACATGAATCTGATCTCGTAGAAGAATCAGACTTAGAATCGGAATAATAAAGGAATCAAAATGAAATCTTTTAAGCAATTTACAGTAGAATCTCTTCATAAAGAAGTTCAGGATTTAGGCGATAGTTCATCGCAGGTGAAACAACAGAACTTTATCGATAAGCATATCGTTCAAGTCATACCACTTCCTTCACCAGAATACAGCATACCTGAGCCTATTGACTTCAAGAAAGAGATGAAAAAAGAAGCTCAACGATTAGCTGATATGGACACCGAAGACAATAGAGCTGTCTACGAAGAGTCTGAATCTGAAATGACTGATGCACAAAAAGCAAAAAGAGAAGAAATCATTTTGGGTCTTAAGAAAAGAATGGGCGAGTTTAAAGAGAAGTATGGAGATAGAGCCAAAGATGTTATGTATGCTACCGCTACTAAAATGGCAATGGCAGAAGAACAGCTTGAAGAGTCTTACTTAGAAGAAGGCGTTATTGCTGATTTACAAAAGATTGTTAAAACTAAGAGCATGGGCGAAGTCAAGTTCAAAAACGGTAAGAAGCAAAAGATCGATCTCTTCTCAGCATCTGCGGTACTTAATGCGTACAGTGCGTTAAATTCAGCTAACAAGAAAAAAGTTGAAGGTATGTTATCTGATCAAAAGCAGTTTGGACAGTTCGTATCTTTTGCGATGCAAGCAAGTAAATAGGACTAAATATATGAGCATACTAATAAAAGAAATCGTTGAAGACGTTCAATATATTAAAGAAGATCTTCTAAACGAACAAGGCGAAAAAACAGGCAAAAAGAACTATTTCGTTGAAGGTATCATCATGCAAGGTGATATTAAGAATCGAAATGGTAGAATATATCCTAAACAAGTTCTCGCAAAAGAGATGAAAAGATATAACGAAACATACGTTGAGAAGAATAGAGCGTATGGCGAATTAGGTCATCCAGCTGGACCAACAGTAAACTTAGATAGAGTATCGCATATGTTTACTGAATTGAAGCAAGACGGATCAAACATCGTTGGTCGTGCTAAGATTATGGACACCCCTATGGGTAAAATAGTCAAAAGTATCATGGACGAGGGCGGTACTTTAGGCATCTCTTCTCGTGGTATGGGCTCTATTAAAGAGAACAGTAAAGGTATTCTAGAAGTCCAAAGCGACTTCATGCTTGCTACTGCTGGCGATATTGTCGCTGATCCTTCTGCACCGGAAGCTTTTGTTAAAGGTGTTATGGAAGGAGTAGATTGGATATATGACGTAGCGTCTTCATCTTGGGAAGTCGCTAATGCATTTGATCAGATAGAAGAAGAGATTAAGCAAGTAGCTAGAGTTTCTACTAAAGAACTTGAAGCTAGATCGGCAGCTCTTTTTGAGAAGTTTATAGCTTCTTTGTCAAAATCATAATTTTTATAAATAGTATTAATAGTAACTGAACAATTGTTAATTATTCAAAAGGAGAAATCAAATGAGTAAAGAATTAAAACAAGAGTTGGAGCTTGATGAAAATCAAGAACTCGATCTCGAAGAAGCCAAAGGCACTGGTGAAGATTCAGAGTCTGCTGATCCAGTAGTACCTGCTGGCGGTAAACAGAAAAAACGTAAAGGCGATAAAGCTGGTGGCGATAAAGCTGATGACGTTGAAGATGATGTTAAAACTCCACAGGGTACCAACACTGCTGGTTTAAGTGAAGCTGTTGATCGTTTATTCGAAGGAACTGAGTTTTCTGAAGAATTTAAAACACAAACAGTCGCTGTATTCGAAGCCGCAGTACATGAAAAAGTACTTGCTGAGAAAACATCATTAGAAGAAAAATTTGAAAGTGATCTCCAAGAGCAAGTAGAAGCTACTGTTGAATCTCTAGTAGAAAAAGTTGATCAATATCTTGACTACGTATTAGAGAACTGGATGGAAGAAAACGCTGTCGCACTTGAAAGCAATATCAAAGTTGAAGTTGCCGAGTCTCTATTAGAAAGCATTAAAGGTCTCGTTTCTGAGCATAACCTTGAAATCGATCAAGAGCAAATCGACCACGCCGCTGAACTTGAAATTAAGCTTGAAGAAGCTACTATCAAGTACAACGAAGTTGTTGAGCAATTAATCGAATCAAAAGAAGCAAAGCAATACGCTGATCTTGAAGTTGCATTCAACGCTATTTCTGAGGAATTAACAGACACTCAAGCAGAAAAATTGCGAGTTCTCTCAGAAGGTATTTCTTTCGAAACTGTTGAAGATTACACTAAAAAGGTAGAAGCTATTAAGTCTAACTACTTTACTGAATCTGCTACAGTTGCTGTTGAAGAAGAAGCTGATCTTCTACAAGAAGAGAACACTGAAGACGCGAAGCCTATGATTACTGATGAAGTCTCGGCATACGCACATTCTATTTCGCGCTCGTTCGCTAAATAATTTTTTGTATAAATATTACTAAGTTAAATCTCAAATAAAGGAGAACCATAATGAGAAATGAAGAATTACTTGCTAAGTGGAAACCGATTTTAGAGCATTCCGCTCTTCCGGGTATCCAAGATTCACACAGAGCGGCTGTAACAGCCACTATTTTAGAAAACACACAAGAAGCAATCGCTGAAGGTTCAAGCATGGGTTTCTCAAGCTTGCTTTCTGAAGCTGCTCCTGCTAACAGCGCTGGCGCTATGGCTGACACTAATGGTGTTGCTAAGTACGATCCCGTATTAATCTCTTTAGTACGCCGTGCAATGCCTAACTTAGTTGCATATGATATTGTTGGTGTTCAACCAATGACTGGACCTACTGGTCTTATCTTTGCAATGCGTTCTAAGTACAGCACACAAGGTGGTACTGAAGCTTTATTCAATGAAGCTGATACTGACTTCTCTGGTACTGGTACACATGGCGCTACTGCAACAGGTGATAGCACTAACTTAACTGGTGGTGATGTAGATGGTACTTTCACAACTGGTACTGGCCTTGCTACTGCTGACGCAGAAGCACTTGGTGGTGCGGAAAAAGTTGATACTTCTGACAGTGGTGCTGCTGCTGATCCAGTTTTAGAAACTAATCCAATCGCTGAAATGGCTTTTGAAATTGAGAAAGTTGCGGTTACTGCTAAGTCTCGTGCATTAAAAGCTGAATACTCTTCAGAATTAGCACAAGATCTTAAAGCAATCCACGGTCTTGACGCTGAGACTGAGTTAGCAAATATGCTTTCTGCTGAAATCTTATCTGAAATTAACCGTGAAGTTGTTCGTACTGTGTACGCAACTGCTGTTAAAGGTGCTGATTCTGGTACTGCTAACGCTGGTATTTTCGATCTAGATGTTGATGCAAATGGTCGATGGTCTGTTGAGAAATTCAAAGGTTTGATGTTTCAAATCGAGAAAGAAGCTAATGCTATCGGTAAAGCAACTCGTCGCGGTAAAGGTAACATCATCGTATGTTCATCTGACGTAGCGTCTGCTCTTCAAATGGCTGGTGTTCTTGATTACACACCTGCACTTGCATCTAATAACTTGCAAGTAGATGATACAGGCAATACTTTCGCCGGTGTACTTAACGGTCGCTTCAAAGTATATGTTGATCCTTTTGCTTCTGGTAACTACTTAGTAGTTGGCTACAAAGGTACTTCAACTTTTGATGCTGGTATCTTCTATTGCCCATACGTTCCATTACAAATGGTTCGTGCAGTTGGCGAGAACAGCTTCCAATCTAAGATTGGTTTCAAGACTCGTTACGGCTTAGTTGCTAACCCAATGGCGAAAGATGATGGCGCAATTGCTATCAACACTAACATCTACTACCGTAGAGTACATGTTACTAACTTGCTATAATAGTTAATAACAATAAGATTCGGCTCAAGTCGAACATTCTAAGGGGATCGCAAGATCCCCTTTTTTTGTGCATATAAATAAGTGTATACAGATACAGAGGATTAATAGATGGCACTAACAACTAACATAAACTTTTTGTCTCCAGTTGAGTTTCAGTTCGCACTCAAAAGGTTACCTAATGTTCAGTTTTTTGTGCAGACTGCTAATGTGCCTGGTATCACATCTGGGTCTACAACAAGAGCAACACCATTTAAAGATCTTGATGAGCCTGGCGATAAGTTGTCATACGATGACTTCACAGTGAATATAATATGTGACGAAGGAATGGAAACATATAGAGAAATATCAGACTGGCTAGTCGCATTGACTTATCCCAAAAGCTTTGATCAATATGCTAGTCTAAACCCAGAAACTTTTGGTTCTGGTGGATCAGCAATCAATATTGATGGTGATGGGATCAAATCAGACGGCACATTACTCATACTAAATAGTAATAAGAACCCAAGTGTTAAAGTTAAATTCTCAGGACTATTTCCAATAGCTGTTGGTTCTATAGAGTTAAATACTGCAGGAGATGTGACACCACCAACTTTCAGTGTAACGTTTAAATATGAGTCATACACAATATCAGTTTAGTGTTTGACAATTGAGCATTTTTATATTATAATATATAAATTTGTTAAAATATTATGGAGAGAAGTGAATGAAACTAGAAGATATTATTGAGTCTTGGGAAAAAGATGGTCCCGTTGATGCTGTAAACATCACAAACGAATCTGCTAACACACCAAAACTTCACAACAAGTACTTCAAGATATACATGGGCGAAGGTTATATTCTTCGCAAGATGAAGGCTGACTACAAGAAGTTATATAAACTAAAGACCGAATACTACAAAGGCGAACTCGATGTCACTGAGTTAGCACAGTTCGGATGGCAACCCCAACCCCTTAAAATTCTCAAGCAAGACATTCCCTCATATCTAGAAGCTGATGATGATATTATTGAGTCGTCTCTGAAGATTGGCGCTCAAGAGCAGAAAGTTGCGTATCTTGAATCTATTCTAAAGATGATTGGTAATCGTGGATTTCAAGTCCGAGCGATTATAGACTGGGAACGGTTTAGAGTTGGAGGTTAGTATGACGTTAGAGCAATGTGAAGCTAAAGCAAAAGATGCTATTGTTATGGGTATCATTACAGAAGAACAGTATGATGCCTATGTACAGTTTTTGTTCAATAAGCATAAAGATGATTGAGATGTTGGTTTTTATAAATATTAGACAGAAGAGAGGGTGCTCTAACACCCCCTCATCCTAAACAACAATTAGTTAACTTAAGGAACTAATCATGTCTAAGACTATTTATGATCCCATATCCGAAGCATTACAGCTAAAGCCAATCAACTTTAAGTTCGATATATCTCAAGTTTTATCATCATCGCTAGTAGAAGTTAATCCAGATCTCGCAAGAGAAGAAGCGTTAGAAAGAAACTCTACTATAGTCGAATGTGACAAGTGTGGCGTTACGGGTAATAGACCCAATATGATACGATGGCACTTTGATAACTGTACTAGAAAAGTAAGACAGTGTAAAAGCTGTGAGAAAGATATACCAATGCAGGGTTGGAAGCCATACCAATACGATGTGAAAAGCTACTGTAATAGAGAATGCTACATGGAAAGCAAAAAGGGTATTAGTCCTATTGTTATGACAGATGAAGTGAAGAGAAAACTTGCCGCAGTTCGTTCTAAGCCAATCGTTATACATAATACTAGATATGCATCTATCATGAGTGCATGTGAAGGTCTCAATACTACGAGACACGAAATTAATAAAATGATAAAGGATGGTTACGCAGAGTATGTCTGATGAAGTGTATATAGAGAAGGTTAACGAAGTCTACGTTACTGTCAAGTGTGAGCCTGGTATTAAGATGGAGTTGTCTGATCACTTTACATTCAAAGTTCCCGGAGCTGAGTTCCACCCAAGTTTTCGGAATAAAATTTGGGATGGCCGCATAAGATTGATGAATGCTATGACTGGAAGAATCTACTCTGGATTAGTTCCATATATATTGAAGTTTTGTAACACCAGAGACTATCCAGTAGTATTAGATGAGGGCATTGTTCCAAATAATGATGTCGATGATAATGCTGGATACGATCTAGCTAAAGAGTTTAATTCTGTATTTGAGCCTAGAGATTATCAGAACAGAGCAGTCGTACACGCTTTACGTACAGAAAGAGCATTACTTCTATCTCCCACAGCATCTGGTAAGTCATTTATTATATATCTTTTAACGCGGTATCATGTAGAATCGTCTAGCAGAAAAACACTTATAATAGTACCCACAACATCCCTAGTCGAGCAAATGGCATCTGATTTCATAGAATATAATAATGAGCAAGAATTAAGCATACATAAAATTAGAGGCGGAATAGACAAAGATGTAGACGCTGATATAACGATAACTACCTGGCAATCAGTATATAAGTTGAGAAAGGATTGGTTTGAAAAGTTTGATGTTGTTGTTGGAGATGAAGCGCATCTATTTAAAGCTAAATCACTGACATCTGTACTAGAGAAGATGACCGAGTGTAAGTATAGATACGGATTCACAGGCACACTAGATGGATCTAAAACAAACAAACTTGTACTAGAGGGATTATTTGGTACAGTTTATCAAGTAACTAAGACTAAAGATCTTATAGCCGAGAACACACTAGCAGAATTTGACATCAAGGCTATAGTGCTTAAATATTCCGATGAAATACGCAAACTAAATAAGAATATGAGCTATCAAGATGAGATAGATTGGATAGTTAGAAGCGAAGCAAGAAACAAGTATATACGAAATCTCGCACATGGACTAAAAGGCAACACACTTATATTATTTCAATTTGTTGAGAAGCATGGTAAAGTATTAGAGCCAATGCTACAAAAGGAGGGGAAAGTTGTTCATTTTATACATGGTGCAATCAGTGCAGAAGAGCGTGAAAATGTTCGTAAGCTTGCTGAGTCTAGTGATAATAACATCATTCTGGCTAGTTATGGGACTTTTAGCACTGGTGTTAATATTAAGCGTCTGGATAATATCATCTTTGCATCTCCATCTAAGTCGAAGATTCGAAATCTTCAATCGATAGGTAGAGTACTTCGTAAGGGTAATGGATCAGATAAAGCGACACTGTATGATATTGTAGATGATCTGCAATGGAAGAACAAGAAGAATTTTGCAGTCAAACATTTCATGGAGAGAGTTGATATATATAATGATGAAGAGTTTGAATTCAGTATATACAATGTTGATATAAAAGGATAGACTATGAATCTTATGCATATAAAGCTAAAGAATGGTGATGATCTACTAGGTTTAAACGTAGAACATGATGTAGATGGTCAGTATCACATTGAAAGTCCAATCAAAATAAAGTTTCATCCAGAGTGTGGAATAATAGCTCAGAGATGGTTACTACTATCAGAAAAAGAGTTTGTCGTATTTGAAGAAAAAGATATTATGGTAATAAGTCCTACGAATCAGAGAGGCAAAGACTACTATAAAGCGTTTTTCTCAGAACATAAAGAATCTGAAGATTATGTAGAATATACTATAGATGATCGAAGTGATGAAGATAAAGTAAGAGATGAGTTAAGGATGTCTTACTTAGAATCTAAGACTGCAACAAAACATTAGTATTATTCTTAGCGTTAAGAGCATTCTACTACAAATCGTGTTCCATGTCAAGTCTTTTTTAAATTATCTTTACTATCGTTAAAAGTATTATTTTTACTTGACATATGCCCCTATTTGTATTATACTATATCTAAATTGAGTGAGGAATAAAATAATGGCTAAAAAGAACTACGTAAACAATCCAGAGTTTCTAGCAGCTATCATAGCATATAAAAAGATATGTGTGGAAGCAGAAGACTGCGGAGACAGTAAACCCCAAATACCAGACTATATCGGCGAGTGTATATACCAAATCTCTAATAGACTCGCATCTAAACCCAACTTCTCGGGTTACTCATATAAAGATGAAATGATTAGTGATGGCTTAGAGAATGCTATTCAGGCAATAGGTAACTTCAATCCAGAAAAGTCTAGTAATCCATTTGCTTACTTCACTCAAATCATATGGTACGCATTCCTGAGACGTATTGATAAAGAGAAGAAGCAGTTGTATATAAAGCATAAGGTTACTGAAAACTCCGTTATGTCTGGCACAGCAGTTGAAGGTACAGATGATGAAGGTAGTCCTACTTATATCGACTTAGATAATGAGTATATGACAAACTTTGTTCGTCAATATGAAAAGAAGATGGAAGATAAGAGACAGCAACAGCAAAAAAGAGTGAAGAAGGGTCTAGAGAAGTTTATTGATGATGAAGATCCTAAAGATCAACTAGATCCGATACAGGAGTAATTCATGACCAAGATTGCCGTGATAAATGATACGCATTGGGGTGCAAGATCCGATAATGCAGCTTTCGCTGAATATTTTATTAAGTTCTACAAAGAGATATTCTTTCCTAAGCTAAGAGAAGAGGGCATCAAGACCATCTTTCATCTGGGTGATGTGTGCGATAGACGCAAGTATATTAACTTCGTAACAGCCAAGAATCTTGAAGAAAACTTCATGAAGATATGCGCTGAAGAAGGTATAGACATTCATCTTATTGCTGGTAACCACGACACGTTCTATAAGAATACTAACGAGGTGAACTGTCTACGTCAGCTTTACGGTAACTCGAAGTACGGTAATATTCATATCTATTGGGAAAAGCCTGTTGAGATAGTGATTGATGACTGTAAAGTTATGCTTGCACCTTGGCTATGTGCTGATAACTGGAAAGAATCATTCGATCTATTCAAGTCTACAGATGCTCAAACTTTGTTCGGTCACTTTGAGTTTCAGGGTTTCGAGATGATGAAAGGACAACTCTGTACACATGGCTTAGATAGAAAGGTGTTCAATAAGTTTGAAGCAGTCTATTCTGGTCATTTTCATCATCCATCAACAGTCGATAATATCACGTATCTCGGTGCACCTTATGAGATGAACTGGTCAGATTACGATCAGAAGCGTGGCTTTAGTATATTCGACACATCTGATAGAAGTGTGACACACGTTGAGAATCCTATAAGGATGTTTCATAAGATTCAGTATGATGACACTGATATGACTATCGAGGATATTGCACATTTAGATACCTCTAACTTGACAAACACTCATATAAAAGTTATAATAACTAACAAATCTAATCCATATATCTTTGACCTGTTTCTTGATAAGATACAAGCGGCAGAGCCTTGCGACATCAAAGTCGTTGAAGATCATATGAACTTAGATGTAATCGATGAGAATGAGTTGGTAGATGAGGCTCAGGACACGTTGACTATTTTGACGAAGTATGTTAATAACCTAGAGATCACCGCAGACACTAATAAGGTGCAAACGGTATTGGATGAACTATATCAAGAGGCTATCAGTTTATAATGGCAAATATATCATTTGAGTCTGTGAGATACAAGAATATTCTTTCTACTGGCAATACTTGGACAGAAGTTCAGTTGAATCGTAGTAAGTCTACCCTCATCATTGGAGACAATGGTGCTGGTAAGTCTACTATGCTTGACGCTTTGACTTTTGCTTTGTATGGTAAGCCGTTTCGTAAGATCAAGAAGAATCAGTTAATAAACTCGATTAACGGAAAGGCACTTGAAGTCGAAGCTAAGTTTACTATCAGTGGAGCTAAGTTCATTATCAAGCGTGGCATAAAGCCGAATTACTTTGAGATATGGAAAAATGGCGACATGCTTAATCAAGATGCCGCAGCCAGAGATTACCAAGCGTACTTAGAAGAGACTATTCTAAAGCTAAACTATAAGTCCTTTGGTCAAGTAGTTGTTCTGGGTAGCTCTACGTTCATACCCTTTATGCAGTTAAGGGCTGGCGAGAGACGAGAAGTTATTGAAGACTTGCTCGATATTCAGATATTTACAGTAATGAACACTTTGCTTAAAGATCGATTGAGTGAGAACAAGAATGACATAGGCGATATTAAGCATAAAATAGAGTTGCTAAATAGTAAAATAACTACATCCAAATCGCATAATGAGTCTATTAGAAAGATGCGAGAGGTTGAAGTAGACAAGCTTAAGGATAAGTTGAGAGAGCAGATTTCATTCATCGAGTCTGAGCAAGAGTGTGTTGATCTTCTTATAGAAGAGGTATCTGATCTAAATATTGAAATACAAGACAAACCTCTCACTAAGAAGAAGTTGCAAGAACTACAGGAGTTAGATCGTGAGCTTTCTAATAAACACAAATCCCTATCTAAAGAAGTTGCATTCTATCAAGACCATGACAACTGTCCAACCTGTAAGCAAGGGATCGAACATGAGTTTAAAGAAGGAACAATCACAAGCCACTCCGCAAAAACAGAAGAAATCAAAGCCGCACGAAAAGAACTTAATAGCAAAGGTTTAGTTATAGAGGGTAGGCTTGAAGAGATTGATGGTGTTGAAAGTGTTATCAGTGAAAAGAATATGAAGATGAGCGAGCATAGAATGGCTACTAAGATGGCTATGAGTTCGTGTAAATCTATCAAGAAGGATCTTCTAGGTGCTGAGAAAGATGTCACTGAAGTCGATAACAACCACATTAAAGATCTAGAGAAAGACCTTAAGTCATATCATAACAATCAGACGGATCTTTTTGATAGTAAAGAGACTCTTGCTGTAGTCGCTTCTATGCTAAAGGATGGTGGCATTAAGACGCAGATCATCAAGCAGTATGTGCCTGTGATGAACAAACTGATAAATAAATATCTATCAGCAATGGACTTCTTTGTACAATTTGAGTTAGACGAGAACTTTAACGAGACTATCAAGTCTAGATTTCGTGACGTATTCAGCTATTCATCTTTTTCTGAAGGCGAGAAGTTGCGTATCGATCTAGCTTTATTGTTTA
>Ga0209603_1001403_pt1 | contig 25154 bp, 50 predicted proteins | sample COGITO_mtgs_1206_FD_184812 | JGI IMG/M metagenome (GOLD analysis project Ga0209603, IMG submission 184812) | Pelagic marine microbial communities from North Sea - COGITO_mtgs_120607 (SPAdes) (version 2) | ecosystem: Environmental > Aquatic > Marine > Epipelagic ... | reverse complement strand
TGACTATATACTGTATTACTATATACCCTATGTGAGTCATTATGATTATTAGTGTTACCGAAGTTTAATCGAGGTTATGAATTTATTAAGAAAAATTAAAATATGGATAAGAGTTCTTTTTTGGGTTGTACCTAAAGAAATAGGAAGATGGCTGAGGAATCTATATACTGAAGAAATATTTAAGAATTTATGATAGAAATAAGAGAAGATGATTTTTACGATTTTTCCATTAAGTTAGATGGGATACTTTACAAGAAAGGAATTCAATCATCCATATCTCCACTTTGGGGATGGGATATGATTTGTGATACTGTTAACGAAAAGGGATGCGAGTAAGAGAAATAAAGTTTAACGACATCGATGAGGTTTGGGAATTACTGAACCAACTCAAATATGTGGAAACTACCTTGGTAGATAAAGGAGATGCTTGGAAGAACTTTAATGGTGAAGGTATGGTAGTAGAATCTGAAGGTAAGATTATTGGATTTGGTTCTCTTATAGTAGAAAGAAAAATTAGAGGTTACAATTCAGCACAGATAGAAGATGTAGTCATTGATAAAGAATATAGAGGGATTGGAGTTGGAGAACTACTTATCAGAAAGATGGTAGATAAAGCATGGGAAATGAAATGTTATAGAATATCCTTATTTTGTAAAGAAGAGTTAATTGGGTTTTATACCAAGAATGGATTTAAGGTAAACAACATAGTAATGAAACAATGGTCAGAATAAATCAACAGAAAAAGATAAAAAACCTTTTAATGAAATTAGGGGTTATCGTTTGGTTATCAGTAACAATGATATTTAGAGTAGTAATAGAATTTATAGAAAATTAAGATTATGATATTAACGTGGATTGGAATTGGAGTCATCTGGTCATTCTTTTGGGAATGGATATTACAAAACTATTCAGATGAAGGTGGAGGATTACCAACACATAGAGCAAGATTATTTCATATTGTACTTTGGCCCCTAGCAATATTCTTAGTAATTTATTATTGGAAGAACTAAAATGAAATATCCCTTTTGGATTAATGATTTCGATAGAGTTGGTAAAAAGTACACCAACAAATACCCCCTATCAACTGAGGTCTTTAAATACCCAAGTTCTTTTTGGTTTGGTGATAATCCAAAGAAACCAAAGAAACATATGGAGGGTAGTATCCAAAGATTAATTCAGAGAGCAAAACCTCAACTACCCATATTCGTTATTTATAATATTCCCAACAGAGATGTAGGTCAGTACTCTCGTGGTGGAGCAAAGAGTAGAGAAGATTACTTAGATTTTATAGAAAGGTTCAGTAGAGGTATTGGAGATTCTGAAGTTATCGTTATATACGAACCAGATGCATTACCTCATTCTACATTATTAGATGAAGAAGAACAAGAGTGGAGATTATCACTAATGAAAGAATCGTTAGAATATCTTACCAAAAATACAAATGGCATATTTTATGTAGATGTTGGACACTCGAATTGGTTAGAACCAAAAGTAGTAGGAGAACTATTAGATAAAGTAAGTAATCCTAAAGTTAGAGGTTTTTCAATTAATTCATGTAATTACAGAACTACCAAAGAATGCATTCGATGGGGAAGGAAAGTTACCAAATATAGAGAAGATGATTATTTTGTAATTGATACATCTCGAAATGGTAACGGCCCTAAAGAAGATGAGTGGTGTAATCCAATTGGCCGAGCGATAGGAGAACCTTCTACTTGTGAAACTTCCCACAAACGTTGTGATGCATATCTTTGGATTAAAATACCTGGTGAATCTGATGGTAGGTGTAATGGAGGTCCCAAGGCAGGAAGATGGTGGGGTGAACAGGCAGAAGAACTAGTTAAAAACTTTTTAAAGAATGAAGATTAAAAACTTAATTGTAGGTGGGTGTTCTTTCACTGCGGGAAGTGGGTTTTTTAAAACTCAACTTAGTCCTAAACAAGAAAATAATAATAAAAAGATAGATTTTGCTCACAAAGGGTTGGAGAAATATTTTAAAGAACCATTTACCAACTACCATTTGAAACAACAAATTGAAAAAATGATGTACCCTTCAAGACTTGGAGAAAAACTAAATCTTGAAAACGTTAAAAATCTAGCAGTAGGTGGAATGGGGTATCCTATACACACTCGTAGAATTTTTTCGTATCTACTAAGTAATCAAGATAAAATAAATTTCAACGAAACTTTAGTACTACTTCAACTAACCTCTTTACAGAGAGCAGAATTACCCATTCCAAAAAAAGATAATGTAATTCATTATTGTCATATTGGTGATGGGGATGGTGATGAAGGGGCAAGTAATTATTTGATTAATAACTATAATCCATATTATTTGATATTAAAAGGATTATATGAATTATCATTATTCAAAGGATGGTGTGAGAGTATGGGTATTAAGATAGTTTTTTTAGATATCTTAGGTAAGGTTGGTTTTTGGAAAGGTGAGGAGATACACATGGGTCAAACTCCCGAAACAATTAACAACCACCAATATTCAATGTATCATGATTACATAAGATACCCAAGTATTAAAGATATAGTAAGTAGTTGGAATGTTGTAACGATAGAAACAAAAGGATATAGGTTTTGTGATAATGGGTATCATGATGATGCCCACTTTGTACCAGAAGCTCATGAAGATATAGCTGAAAAAATACATATTGAACTTAAAAAACTTCTTAAATAATTAGGATATTTAAAATATTTTTCGTATATTTGTATAAACAAAACATATGAATAAACCTATATACCTCACAACCAATCGATTAATTTATAACTGTGCAAGAATAGACCACAGACATGGAAGAATTACCGATGAAGAATACGAATACAAAAAAAATAAGTGGTTAGAAGAATATAACAATGATGATATTCAATCAAAACTAGCCAAAAAGTTCTCTACTAAAGAAAAATAGAAAATAAAATGTTAAAATTTTGTTAAAATGTTTGGTAAGTCCAAATATTTTTCGTATATTTACATAGTAAATGAGATTAATTAAACCTTTAAAACTTAAAAATATGATTAAAATTAAAAATTTAACCGAGATTCTCTCAAAAACTCAAAAATCCCTTACTAAAGGTGATTTCAAAATGGCTTCTGTTTATTGTAGTGGAGGTATTAATGAATGTTCTAAACTTCATAAACAGTTAAATGAAGAAACTGAAGGGATGGACATGAAGGATTCTTTCAATTATAAAGGAAAATACAAAGTACAAGGTAAGACCTTAAACAATTGGATGGAAAAATTTTGGAACATTATCGAGGATAATGACCTTGATTTGGTTTATGAACAACCAATTGACCTTTCATCTTTAAATAGTATAATTTTAAAGAGTGGACGAGAACAAGTAACGTATAACTATTAAACAATAACCAATGAGTAAGAAGATGACAATCCTAGATGAGGCTTCATCTAGTAGACAACAACTTAATTCAGATTTAAATTATCAACCTCTGAAAGTAATTTTTGAGTTGATAACCAACATTCCCAAGATTGCTAATAACATTCTATGGAAGTTCAATAAACATACAAAGGGACTTCTAATAACCTTTAAACAAGATAGAGGTGCAATACTAAAAGATGTACAAGAAGGAATTTTAACTAGAGAAAAACTGAAACAAGCTGACCACTTCGAAAAGAAGGATGGTGAGAATGGTGGATTATTTGGAACTGGTTTATCACTAGTAAAAGAATATTCACTAGAGATGAAGTTCAGAACTGAAGGTAAACAATGGAATACTTTTACAGATGAGATAACCCCATATGATATCGATGCCAATACAGTTGAGATTGAAATTCTATTACCTATTGCAAGTTATAAAACGAAATATATTGAAGAAGCTAAGAAACTAATCGGTAGAACAGATTTCTTTAGAAAATTAGATGACCGAAGTCATAAGTTTCTTGTTGAAAATTTTAAACCAACAGATAACGATAGGTTATCTACACCAATTCAAAAAGAGAAACTTGTTTGGAAAGATAAGTTTGGAGTAGAAAAAGATACACCTGATTATGATAAAGTAAAAGATTCTAGTGGTAACCCAATTACAGAAGATATCTTAGAGATTGAATTATCAAGAGGTAAACGAGGTGACGAAGTTCACAACGTTAAACTTAAAGATTTTCAAATAGGTAAACTAAAGGTAGTACCTAAGAGTTGGGGAATCCAAGATACTAACAAACCTTTTATGGTTATGGTAAGTGAAGAGGCTGACCAAGTGGTTGGTATAACACCATGGATGGGTGGTCATCCAACTTCAACTAACAATTCATGTATAATTTGTAGAGTTAGTAAAGTTGATTTAAGATGGTTATTCGGTACTGCAGATAAAGCAGAAGGATTCCATGGTACGGCGGAAGGAGTTTTCGTTAAGTGGATGAAGAATGTACTTAACAACTATTATCCAGATTCAAACGCACAAGAGGCAGGTGGACAGTTTTGGGCAAGAGATATTATTGTTTATGATAAGATAGGTACAAAACCATCTCACGATTTTAGAAATGATATTGGTCTTGGATGGATGAGTAAACTAAGTATAAAACAAAGAGAGAAACTTGTTTTCCTTGAATGGTCTGCTGGTAAAGATAGATTTGATTTCTATATTTGGGTTGCAAAGAATGGTCAGGTTGGACCAAACACCAAGAAGATAATAGGTGAATCAAAGAAGAAAGGATTTGATTCAAAAGCACTTAATCAATTAAATGGATACATCGCATCAGAGGCAAAAGTTGTTGGTGGAATTGGGTTCTCATGTTCTATTAGTGATAAAGATTCAGGTGATTTTACAAAGACCACTACCAAGATTAAAGGTGCAGGTCAGTACAAGGTTACTCAAGATTTCCACTTAATGGATTTATTAAGTTATGGATTTGATAACTACGTTAATGAATACACTACTTTAGGAATGAAGAAAACTAAAGAGGCTAGAGAAAAGGCTAAATTAGAAGCTCAAAGAGAAAGAGAAGAACAGAATAAATAAACTTAGGTCGAGTACCCAAGTGGTTAAGGGAATGGATTGCAAATCCACTATTCGGAGGTTCGAATCCTCCCTCGACCTCAACTAACACACCCATAGCTCAATTGGATAGAGCATCGCCCTTCTAAGGCGAGGGTTATAGGTTCGACTCCTATTGGGTGTACATACGATAAAATTATGAAAAAGTATTTAAATAGTTTAGGAAAAATAGATAAGATAGCATTTACCATTGTAGGTATTATGTTACTGCTTATATTTACAATTGGTTGTCAAGCTGAATCAGAAATTCTATATTGTACCAAAGGTGAATCTTCACCTGGAGTTCTATGTACTGAGATATACCAACCAGTAATTGCACCAGATGGTACTGAATATCCTAATTCTTGTTATGCAGAAAAGGATGGATGGGATAACAGTTGTTTAATTTTAAAAGAACTATAATGTACAATAATGCAACATTTGTAACAGAAGAACAATTAACGTTTTTAAAACAGATGGATAAGTGGTTGGCAAACGAACCTTGGCAATCTGAAGTAGAACTTAAAACTGCTATGGAAGTTCGTAATATGATTACTGAAATAGAAAAAAAAGGTTATTACTATGAAGGTGAAGCAGAATTACTAAACTTAATGAGAAGTGAATATATCGAACATACAAAGAAAAAGAAAAAGAAAAGATTATGACTAAGTTAATTTGGGAACTATATAATAGAAATGAGATTTCAATGGAAGTAGCAAACTTATTATTAGATAAACACTATGAGTAAAATTCTTTACATGGATGCGACAATCCAACTCTTAGGTAAAAAAAACCAAAAAAAGACTCAAAAACTTATTGATGAAAATGAAGTGATTCATACTGATAGTGTATCTTACTTATCAGTAAATAATCAACCTACCAAAATAAGAAAAACATTAGATGGTAGACCATTGGTTGAGTTAGATACTCCAATGGCACTTATCGTAAATACAACAGTTCCACATAAATGGATTTTACAAGATACAGAAACTGGTGAAATTTATCGTGGTACTACTGAAACCACTATTGGAAAACAATGGGAAAAAATCGTTGAGATAAATGAAGAAGTGTAACGTTTGTAATCAGAGTAAACCTGATTTTAGATTTAAGAAGGGAAAGAAAACTTGTAGAAGTTGTGAACGAACTTGGTATAACTCTCTTCTTAGATGGATGGTTAAGGAAAGAAAACTAACTCCAGCTGAAAGATTGGGCAACAGATTAGGATATATGGGTTCAGCATTTATAATGAGTTCACCTTATTTACTACCTTACGATAACATTGGTGCATACACTTACATTATTGGAGCGTTATTATCGATACCACAAGTGTGGTTAGCAAAACAATGGAACATAGTAATAATTAACTTTAATCTATTAATTGGATATGGGTTATATCTATTTACATGAGAGAAAAAATAATAAGAGCATTAAAAACGGTTTTTGATCCTGAAATACCAGTAGACATATGGGAACTTGGGTTAATCTATAACATAACTATAAATGATGATAATAGTGTTAAAGTAATAATGACACTAACATCACCCAACTGTCCAGTAGCTGAAGAACTACCCCTTGAAGTGGAAAGAGCAGTACAAAGTGTAGACGGAGTAAAGAGTGTTGATTTAGATTTAACATTTGAACCACCATTTGAACCAAGTATGATGAGTGAGGAAGCTAGGTTCTCCTTGGGCATGATGTAGAATACTTCCATAAAAATTTGTATTATTAAAATAATTTTCGTATATTAGTATTAAAATAAAAACAACATGACTAACGAATTTATAATTAGTGCACTTGTTTACACAATCGTAATGGTAATATTCCATTTATTAAGAGATGTGATATTAAAAGGACATAAAACAACACTAGAACAAAAAAGTAAAATGACCAAGAGATGGTTACTATCCTATGGAATAGGAATAGTTATTTTGTATGTAATATATTAAAAAACATGAAAGAACAAGATTTAATTGATTTAGGATTTGAAAGACACGACCATGATGAAGAAGGTGTTCCATTCTATTATTACTCTTACGATTTAAATGGTATAAGTGGAGGAGGTAGTTTAATATCAGATTCAGATGATGAACTAAAATATAGAGGTGAAACTGATTGGAAAGTTTATGCATGGGATGTCAATGAAGATTTAGTATTCAACAACAAAGAAGATATCAAGATATACATTGATGTTTTAGAACGAAATATCAACACGAGTGATAAAGATTGAAGAAGGCGATTACTATATGGAAGATGGTAAACTTGTGTTTACTGAACAATATCACCTAAAACGAGGTAGATGTTGTAATAGTGGTTGTAGACACTGTCCATATGATAAATAACATATATGATTAAATTATTTATTTTACTTTCCTTATTTTCTACCAAATTAGAATATAAAGCTGAAAAACATTTAACGAAATATTACGAACACGAAGTAATACTTTCAGAAGGTGTACCTTTCGATGATGGTAAAATATACAGAATGCTGAATAATACCGATTTTGTTTACATTGGTAAATCAAGAAGTAAGTTTGAATATTTCGATTTTATGGTTCTCTTTGATGATACAAAAACTATTAAGTTAGTAAAGGTATTAGTATATCGAGAAAACTATGGTGGTGAGATTGGAAGTCGAAGATGGTTACGACAATGGATTGGAATCAGCAAACCAAAACATATGGTAGATGCAATTAGTGGAGCTACCATATCAGTACATTCACTAAAACAGAGTATTAACAGATTATTAACAAAAGTATGAAAAAAACAATTTTATTAGTATTAACAATGTTAACTTTTTCTATTTCACAAGCACAAAAAATAGAAGAGTTAAACGAAGTTCCACAAGAACTAGTTGGAGTGTGGAGAAGTTTCGATAACGAATTTCTTCGTATAGGATTGAGAGGAAACTTTCAAAGAGTAGATGGTGAGACAAAAACACTACAATCATCAGGAACTATTATGGTAGAAGAAGATGTAATCAAAGTTTATCGAGATGATATAAATGATGAGTATTCATTAGCATATTTTATAGATAAACAAACTCTTGTAGTATCTAAACCAGGAAAACCACAAAGGGCGTGGTTATTCTATAAAGTAAATTAATATGAAAACATTATATAACATAGTAAAAGTTTATTTATTTCCAATATTATTATTCTTATTTTTAATAGGAGTAGGAACTAAGTTATTCGCAAACGATAACGATTGGGGAAAGACAGGACATAGAATCGTTGGTGAGATTGCAGAAAGACAATTAACTGATGATGTTAAGGATATCATATATGATATACTAGACGGAGAATCACTTGCATCAGTTAGTACATGGGCAGATGAAATGAGAAGTAATCCTAATTGGAGACCTTATGATAAATGGCATTATGTAAATCTACCATTAGATTTAGAATATCCAGATGCAGATGTACCCGAAGAAAATGTGGTAACAATAATAGAAAGATGTGTAGCAATTTTAAAATCTCCTTCATCGGATAAAGAGATGAAGAAGTTTTACCTTAAGTACTTGGTACACTTGGTAGGAGATTTACATCAACCAATGCATACTGGTAGATATGAGGATTATGGTGGTTCTAAAATTTATCTTACATTCAAAGGTAGAAAGGGTAGTGATAACAAGACTAATCTTCATGTACTATGGGATAGTAATCTAATAGATGATTTCAAAATGAGTTATACCGAATGGAGTAATCACCTACAAAACAAATATAAGAAAGAGGTTGTTAAACAAAGTAATACCCTCGAATGGACATTTGAATCACATTGGTGGGCAAGGGATATCTACAAGAACACGCCGGATGGTTCTTATCTATCATATGATTATGTCTACAAGTATCAACCCGTATTAGAAAAGAGGTTATACTATGCAGGAGTAAGATTAGGAAATCTAATCCAAGATATTTTCGGTTGAATATAATATACACATATAAAACAATTGATATAAGTAAAGCAGGATACAGTGCTGGACTTGGTTCTAATGTATTATCAATATATAAACAATCAGTAGAAAACGCAAATAAATTTGGAAGTACCACTATATACTGTGATAAACAATCCTATAATGTTTTCAAATATAGTGATATTCCTTTTACCAATATTGTTTATTTGAGAGAGATAGATGAATTCAATACACATCATTGGGGATTACATAAACTATTGGTAATGTCAAGACAAGATAAACCATTTGTACATATAGATTTAGATTTAATCTTATTAGAACAACCTAAACTTTATCCAAACTATGATATATGTTTTGCAGAAAATGAATGGGATTTCTCAAATAAAAATTTACATTTAGTAGATGGGAATGAAATAGAATTCATTTGGAGCAAGTATGTATCTAACTATAACAAGTATCATAAAGATAATCCTCTACTCAAGGAAGTAAATTTTATAAGAACTCCTTGTTATTCATATGTTGAAGTAAACAACCCGTCTATCATGAAGGAAGTATGGAATGATATGATTTCGTTATCTAAACAATTATTGAATATAGACGATAATGATTTAAATCAATACTTAGAACAATGGGTATCTTATCATATGATAAAAAAATTTACAAATAAAATTAAACACCATGATACCATAGATTGGTTATTACATGATAGACATAAAAAATTTGGACACGTATAACAATTAAGAACGAAAAACAATGGAAACTACATTCACACAAATACTAGCAGGTTATGGAGGATTAATTTGGTTAACAACATCATTCCCTCTATACATAACATACATACTGTGGAGAAACAATTGGAAAGTACTTCATAGTGTATCAGACTCATGGTACATACTCAAAGAGAAAGAGAACCACGAAGAGATACTCTTTACTATCTTTACTTACTTTTTGGGTATAGGTACACTCTTACAGTATTATATACACCCTATCTTCTTTATATCAGGTATGGGATTCTTTTGGGTAGGTACTCAGACACAGTTCAGAGGTGAATCCATTAAGGAAACTATCCATTATCTAGGAGCAGTCTTAGGTATAGGTTTATCCCTTATCGGATTAGGTCTTACTTTTTCGTGGATTCCCTTACTCATCATGTTAGGAGTAGGAGGTATAATGAAACTCTTAAAGATAACAAACTTTTTATGGTGGGTAGAGATACTCGCGTTCATTCTTGTAATTGGAGGATTATGGGTTGGGTAAGACGAGGTTGGAGATTATGGGCGAGGGCGTTAGGAGGTAAAGAAGGTTCTACAAGAGAAGCTGATTGGGTTGCAGTATGGAGGACACTTATAGTGTTACAAGCAATTATTACTAATGGGTTTATAGTTTGGAATATACTGAGAAGATAGTAATACTATCAATAGAAAAAGAAGAGAAAGAAAAAAACGACTGAGTGGGATTAATAAAAATTTTTAAAAGACCGACACTATGCTAGTGTTATAAGCTTTTAAGTGAAAGGTTTAAAGTTTTATTTTTTCCTTTCCCCCTACCCCCACTATAAGCTATATATAACTAAGCAAAAAAAATAGACCAATTATGGAAAAAGAATTTATTAACATACCGAGAATGAAAGAAGATTTGAAAGAATTAACAATTCAAGTTGATACATATTTAAAGGTAGTTGGTCAAAGAAAATTACCCCCCTCGTATATAAAACTAATGGAAGGGGTCATAAAACGAAAAGACCTTCTTAAAAGACAACTAACCGATATGGGAGAACTATGAGTTATATAATTGGAAGTCCTTGTGTAAGTACTTGTGATACTGCGTGTGTTGCGGTCTGTCCTGTGGATTGTATTCATGGGCCCATCAACATAGATGGTAGAGGAGAGGAAGTTGCTGGAATGAGTAAAGAAGAGATTCAAGGTAAACAACTTTATATAGACCCCTCTGAATGTATTGATTGTGGAGCATGTGTACCCGAGTGTCCACCTAATGCTATATATGCAAGTGAAGAAGAGGCGATTGAAAAAGATGGTACTGATGAGTATGTAAAAGCAAATTATGAATTCTTTGGTCAATCATGGGGAAAACCAACAACACCAGATAATTCACAACCTCCTAAAAAACTATTTTAATGAGTGAGGAACACGAAGAAAACGAAGATTATATGAAACATTTCCGAGATTTGGAAAAGGAAATGTTAAAGATTGATTTAGATAGAGGTTCTGTAATGCCATTAACAGTAGATGACTTTACAGATTTATTCGGTGAACCAACAGAAGTAGATTTGAGTGATATGACACAATCATATCTTAGACAGTATCATAGACATGGTGAAGAACATATACCAATCATTGTAGAATCATTCAGTAAAGAGTGGGTAACTAAATTACTAAAACACAATGAAGATGTAGAAGAGTATGAGTTGTGTGCAATAATAAAAGAACACTTAGATGTCTGCAAGTAAGAAGAGATTAGAATTTAACGAAGTACTTAAGTGGAAATCAGATGGAATACGTCATAAGGAAACTCATGATTGGTATTCTTCGGATTCAAAGAAAAACTTTGAAACATATACTAAAAAGGTTTCCCCAAAGGTATATGATTTTTACAAAGACAAACCATTTAAATACGAATTCAATAATGAAGGATATAGAACACCTGATGATTTTAAACAAGGTGATAATGGTGTTGTATATCTAGGATGTTCTCATACTGCAGGAGTAGGAACTCCTTATGATTCAACATGGGTTAATAATGTACACATTCCAGATTACGGTAAATGTTTTAACCTTGGTATTCCAGCCGCATCACCAGGAACTTGTTTTAGAATACTATCTTATTGGAAAGAGTTTTTAAATATAGATAAAGTATTTCATTATTCTTTATTATCACCAAGATATGAATTTATATATGATACAAAAAATCCAAGAAGAAATTGGGATTACCTTGGTGCATATTTAGATAAACTTGAAGAAGATAAAAAGAAATTTCCATATGATAATTTTATTATGAATTCATTTCTAACAGAAGAACATAGATTGTTAGACCAACTTAAAAACTTTAGAGCTATAAATGATATATGTAACTCTCTTGGTATAAAATATCATCTTGTTACTGAACCAATGTTAGAAAAGTGGATGGAGGATTCTCGTGATACAATAGACCATTATATAAATCAAAATAAATTAACATTTGTAGGTGCTAGAGATGCAAGACACTATAACACTAAAACACACTATGTTTTATCAGAGTACTTTAAAAAACTAAGTTCTGAAAACAAATCTACTAAAATAAGTTTTGATATTTTAGGATTATGATAGATTACGATTACGAAGATGCATACGAATTAGAGTCAGATATATACTCTAAAAATTTTAAAACTCCACAACAGATTATGGAACACCAACTTTGGGTGGTTCATAAAGGAAATTATAAATCTTATTTAGATTCAATTGAATGGGATACACCTCCTCCACCTGAAACTGAAGAAGAGAAAGAACAAAGATTAGAAGAAGAAAAACAGAGGGAGCTGGAAAACTCTCCATTCGCAAAATGGTTTTAATATGACAATAAAAGATTACAAACAATTCTTAAACTCACTACCAAAAGAATTTGATGAGTTTGAGATAACACACCGTGAATATACAACAGTAGATGGTGATTCCTTAAACGCACAAGAAGTACCAGTGTATTCAGTACACATTGATGAACTTAATAAAAGGGCGTGTAATATGCACAAATCTTCTTATGAAAGTTATCAAGAGTTTACCACAATCGAAAAGATTGAAGTGCCTAACGTCAGAATACCGATGAGCAAATTACAATAATATGGATAATTTAAAATGGAATTATGTACTACTTGGTGCATGTATAACAATAATAGCTCAACTCGGAGCATGGGCTCAACATAATGTACAATTTAAATATCCAAGATTTGATGAAACGTGGTGGGGTTGGTATGCATTATCAATTCCCCTAACCTACCTATTTATAGCAGCAACAAAGTATAATGTTCTTGGATATGGTGGAAGTATATGGGGAGCTAGATTCGTAGGGTTTGCCATAGGAATGATAGTTTACGCTATTATGATTCAATGGTTCTTTGGTGAAAAGTTTACAATGAAGATAGCAGTTCAACTATTTCTTTGTTTTACTATAATATTAATACAATCCTTTTGGACAGAAAATAAATGATAGAACTTAACTTTAATAATAAGTTAGATAATATAACTCGCAATATTCTTTTACACAATACAACTATTTTAAAAGATGATGAATATCTTATTGTAAGATACAAGGATACTGATTTTAAAATAAACTTTGAATCTGAAAGACCAGATATAACTTATTATGGATTTTGGGAACATACATATCTAAATAAACCTCTACCAAAACAAATAAAATCAGAATACGCAATTATAGCAGAAGGAGAAGATTATCGAGGATTTGATGAGGCTAAACCATATTATGAAAAGGTTTTGGGTGATAACTTTGCAAATAATGTAGATTATATTTTTACACAAACAATCTTTAAGTGGAACATAATAGCAGGAATACGATGGTTTAAAGAATATGAATCTTTATCTAAACTAATAACTCATCCTTATAACTTTGGTTATTTTATAGGAAGAAAAACTCCACTAAGAGTTAAATTAGGAAATCTATTATCAGAACACGAATATTGTTTTGTTAATCATTGGAAAAACGCAGGGTATGATTCTTCTACAATGAAATGTACTCAACTTAATGATTTATATGGTCAAAACGATTTTGATAATTTAATAGATATATTTCCAACCATACTAAATAAAAAATCAAGTAAAGATGCAAAAATATGGAGTATGGATTATTTCTTTAGATTACTACCAAAATCAAAGATACTGATATTAGATGAAACACATTCAGATGCAATAACAAAACCACACACAACATTTTTATCAGAAAAAACATTTGGAACTATATTAGCAAACATACCATTTATCCCAACAAATGTTCATACTTTAGATATGATACACGATATTATAAAAATAGAACCATATCCATTCTATTCAGAGATAAAAGAAATATCAGCAAATCCTCAACTAATTAATGATTTTATTATTAATTTTAATAAAAACTTTGATATAAATCATAACATTATCAAAGACTGGTCTAATTTATTACACAATATAGTAATGGATAGACTATATAATGAAAACTCTTTACTTGAATATTTCAAAAATAATCCAAAAAAACTACTCTAAAAATTTGGAATTCTCATTTATTTTTCGTATATTTACTATGTAAATAATTAAGATTTAAAACTATGAGTAATACAAAATTCACAAAATGGGTTGATGCTGTTAATCAACAAAGAAAAAAACATTGGGACAAAAACTACTCTTATAAAGAATATACTCCCCTTACTGTTACGAAAGGACAGAAATATATGAAACTTATAGATGAAGGTTCAGTATGGGCTTTTGTTTCTATGTGGGAAGGTGTAGTGAAAGGTTCTTTAGTATGTAAAGGTGATTTACTGAAACCAGCTTCTTGGAACGCACCAGCTAAACACTCAAGAGGAAACATCTTTGATGGTTCTGATAAATGGAATTTCTATGGACCAACTTATTTGTAAGATATGAAAGTACTAATTAAACCTAACGTAGTAAAACCTTGGAGTAAGGAAATGTATGACTACAATGATACTGTAGCAGAAATAATGAAAGATGAGATTCAATCACAACTTGAATCTGCATATTCAAAACAAGATACACACAAGATAAACGAACTGGTCACACTATGTGGTGGCATCAAATTCGGTGAAGGATACGAACTCGAAGAGATGTATGAATCTTGTTTAGAAGAACTCACTATGGTTCAGAACTATTGGTTAAATGAAGAATGGGATTACGCAGTTAAACAAAATGTTGTTGACGATGTTGTTCCTTATAAATTCGTTGGTTATGACAAATAGTTGGTACTATCGAGAAATGGGTTCTCGAAATAAAAAGACAGGTAAGTTATCTTACTACCAAGTAAGAGTAACAGATTACAAGATTGATGATTGTGAATGTCCAGCAAGACAGTTTCGCTCTTATTCACCTTGTAAACATATGAAACGATTAAAACAAAAACTAGACCACCTAACTATTTAAAATATGTATTTTGAATTAATATTCGATAACCTAGATAAAGTGTTATCTCAATACGATAAAACAATTGTAATGTATGGTGCAGAATGGTGTAACGATTGTGTAGATACAAAATTACTATTTAAAAAATTATCCGAAAAATATGAAGATATAGCATTTATATATTCAGATTCAGACAACTTAAATTACAGTAGAAGTTTTGTTGAGTTTGAAACTATTCCAACCTTTGCTGTATTTGAAAATGATAATCTTGTTGCACATGAATTTGCAGTTGATATCAAAACAATAAAAAAACTTTTAGGTAAAATAACATGAAATTAAGTAAAGATATCTTTAATGAAATAATATCTGAACTAGAAAATACACCAATCATATCAGATAAAGAATATAAAAAACTTATATCAGTAGTAGAACGATTTGATGAATTAAACGAAGATTCGGATGGGTATGATAAAACACAACAACCAGTAGAAGGTAAAGGTAAAGTTAGTAATAAAAAATTTGTTTGGTATTCTCTTACTAATGAAAAACTAAAAGATTTACTTAGTAGTATTTCCAAAAGAGATAAATCAGAATTACTAACCATTTATACAATAGATGCATATCCACCAGAATTTACAGTTCCTCATATAGATAAAGCATCTGAATTAACACTAACTATTTTATTAGAAGATGATTTCGAAGGTGGTGATTATATTGTAAATGATAATCGAGTAACTCATATGAATGAAAAGGGTGCATATATTCTATGGAAGGGTAAAACAGATATTCATTCATGTGAACCACTAACAAAGGGATTTAAGAAAACTTTAATAGCATGGTATAGAAAACCAACAACTCTTTTATGAAAAATATAGATTTTACAAAAATACATCAGATACGATTACTTAGAAAAGATTATAAAAAAATGGATAGGTATCCACATTATAAAATGATGTATGTGGATAAAAATAATTTTGATAATTTTATAGAAGATTTAAAAATTGTAATAGGTTATTTAAAAGAACAACTTTCAGATTGGGATGAATCTCCAGATTGGAACGAGGTATTAGAAAGATTTAATTCAAACTCTCATTGTTTACTTTTTTATTATAACAATAAACCAATAGGTTGGAATTGGGGTAATACAAACGTAACATTAGATTGGAAAACAAACATACAAGATTTACCTGCAAAAGAAGTATATGGTGGTGGGTGTTTTGTAACAACATTAGTAGATAGACCTGCAGATGCTGGATTAATAAACTACAATATGATATTTGAACATTGGTTAGATATAATGGGATATGATGTAGTTTATGGATATTTAGATGAATGGAACCGTGTTGCACGAAGAGTTAACTTCGCTAATGGATTAACAATATATAATTTTCTCGAAGAAAATTTGGATAACTCAAAATAATTTCGTATCTTTACGACATAAAACAACTAAATTTAAAATAATGAGTGAAAAACTATATTTAAGAAGGTGTGAGAAATACACCATATGGGAAGCAACAGCAGAACCTATCGAGGTTGATGTTGAGAAACTAAGAAAATGTGAACCTCCTTATGAGGGAAGTACAACGGAAGAACTTTGGAAGTACTTAGAAGAAAATATTTACGATTGGGATAACCAAGATGAGTTCATTGAAAACAATAAAGAAGTTTATGGTGAAGATGAACTACAAGACCTTTTATTGGAAGATGGATATCACGATAGAGAGGTGTATTCTGATTCAAGAGAAAAGTTCGGAGATGATTGGGTAGAACTTGGATACAAAAACGAAGAGTATAGAAAAACAGGTGGATTCCAATCTCTGCATGATAATGGCAATTGGTAAGTTATGGATATAGAAGAAGTAAAAGCAAGTGTAGAAATTGCACACAATAGTTTAAAAGTTTATGGAGATAAGGATATATCAGATAGTTTAATAAAACACAATCTTATGCATCTAATCTCAGCAGTTAATGAACTTACAAAAGAACTTAACTTAAGAGAAGTTTTAAATAAACAGATATAGTTTACGAATGAGAAAGTTAACATATTTAGTCACAGAAGAAGGAAAACAATCTCAAAAGATTTATTCGTTGGAGTTTATAACAGATAGAACTCCTTCATGGACAGAACAACAATATTTAAGACATCGTAGTAATACGAAAATGGAATTACTTAGTAATGAAACCACAGAAGAACAAAAACCAATATCAAGAGAAATTGACTTGGGATGATATGACCTATGGTGAAGCATCTCATCACATAGGTAAGAAAACTACTGAAAAAGTTCACAAATCTAAAAAAGATTATTCTCGAAAAGGAAAGTCCAAAAAGAATTGGAAAAACTATGAAGATGAATAATATAATTGTCACAGGTTGTTCATACTCTACAAAGGCAGGAGTACTAAACCCATACCCATTATTATTAAAAAATTACTTTAATGGTGAAGTTATAAACTTAGCATGGCCAGGACAATCCAATGATACAATTATTAGAAATGTAAAAGAAGAAATTAGAAAAGGTATAACTAATACTTTTTTTATATGTCAATTAACTCACCTTCATAGAATGGCCAAGTTTTGTTCATTGAATCAGAAATGGGTAGATTTCCAACCAGCAATAGCAAATCCAACTCCAGATTTAAAAGATTCTGAGATGAGATTTGATATTAAAATTTTTGATGTTGATGCTAAATCAAAAACTGCATCTGCGTATGATGGAAATATTCATGGTGTAAGTGTTTATGGAGCAACTAAACCAGATGACATTGCAATTGAAGAATTTGAAATGTGGAAACTAATTAATTGGTATCAAGATTATTTAATGTACATTTACGATGAAGAAAACGAATTTAAAGAATTACATTATAAATTATCTGAATTAACAACATTAGTTGAAAATAATGGTAATGAGATTTTATATCTATACTGGCCTGATACAATAAGTGATAAGAGTTTATTTAAAAATAATAATTTTTTATCAATAAATGGTGAATACTCTTTAATGAGATGGTCAATAAAGAATAACCTAACACAAAGACACGATACTCATTTAACATCAATAGGACATGTTCGTTTACTAAATGAATTATCAAGGTATATAAAATTAGATAAGTTCGATAAGAACAAATTAATTAATCAGTTTTTATTATGATATATACTTATATACTCGAAGGGGGATTAGCTCAGCTGGCTAGAGCACTTGATTTGCATTCAAGAGGTCATCGGTTCGACTCCGATATTCTCCACTACATTAAACTAAATTAATGTAATTAAATTAAATTATGAAAAAAGTAATTTTATTATTTTTATTTGCGTTCATCGGAATGAGCGTAAGTTGTGAAAAGTCAGATTGGCTTTCACCTGAGGATGTTGACAACATTAAGAATCAATTGAACACCCAAATTACGGAGTTACAATTTGATAACAATACGTTGACAACACAAGTAACAGACCTTACAACACAAGTTACGAATCTAACAACTGAGGTTGCTAGTTTAGAAACTTCTGTAAGTACTCTTACCGAATCAAACACTACGTTAACTGCTGAAAACGCAACAGTTCAAACATTAACTGATAACGTAGCTGATTTGAATGCACAAGTTGCAACTTTAACTTCTGAAAAGGATGTTTTAGATGCACAAGTTGCAACTTTAACTACTTCTAATACTACATTAACAACAAGTAACACTACGTTGACAGAACAAGTTACTACACTTACTACAAGTGTAACTTCTCTTCAAGCTCAAGTTACTACGTTACAAGCACAAGCTACTGCATTAGAAGATGAGATTTTAACGTTTAAGAACTTTAAATCTATTAGAGATAAAATAGATGTATTAGTTGCAGCAACGATTAGCGATACTAATCTAAACTCTGCAGTTGATTCAATCTCTATTGGTTTAACAACAACAAGTGTATCTTCTACTGTATTGAAGGGATTGATTAGTGCTGAAGCAGATTGGTTATTTGATAACGCAATCAAAAGTGGTACTGTATCAATGACAACTGCAGTTAGTAGTTTTTATGATACATCTACTGATACAAACGTAGTAAACTTTAGAACGTTAGTTGCAGAACTAACAACAGCATGGAATGCTGCTAAAGAACCTACATTACTTTTATGGTTTATCGAATTCATTAACGAATACGAGAACCTATAATACTGTCAGTCAAGCGTGAATAAAAGAGAATACATAATAATAGGATTTGTTTTAATGGCGGTGTTGGTAAGATTATTACCACATCCACCAAACTTTACACCAATTACGGCATTAGCTTTATTTGGTGCAACAACATTTAAAAACAAATACCTAGGATTATCCTTACCACTTATAGCAATGATTCTATCGGATATCTATTTAGGATTCTATGGAATTACTCTATGGGTGTATGGTTCTTTTTTATTAATCAGTTTATTGGGTAGATATTGGAAAAAGATAAAAATTAGTAACGTTCTTATATCATCTCTAATATTTTTCATAATCACCAACTTTGGAGTTTGGTTGGGTGGTTATCCAAAAACTGTGGAAGGGTTTTTACTTTGTTATACAATGGCAATTCCCTTCTTTATAAACTCTATATTAGGTGATTTGTTTTTCAGTTACCTAATGAAATTTTCTTTTCAATCAGTTGAGAAGAAATTTCTGGCCCGTTCGTCTAACGGTTAGGACGCCAGGTTTTCATCCTGGAAATAGGAGTTCGATTCTCCTACGGGCTACTAAAATCATAAATTATGTTTACAACAATAGTAATAGTACTTTTATTAGGTTGGTGTATTTTCTTAACAGTAGGAATATCAAAACTAACACAAAGAATAGAAATTCTACACAAAGAAACTAATAATAGAATTTATTTAACAGATAAATATGGCAATCAAAAACTACGAGAAGAAGTAAATCTATTAGAATCTAAGATTACAGAAGTAAAAACTAATATGGTTAGTTTACTAAATCAAAAATTAGATGATGAAATTGATGATGTTAAAAAACTAATTCCACCTACTAATGAAGAGTTACTAAAAGAAGTTCAGCAAATGAGAGATGATTTCTTAGCTCTAAGACAAAACTTTTAATAAAATGGAAGCATGGCAGAGCGGTCGAATGCACTAGTCTTGAAAACTAGCGAGGGTCACACCTCCGTAGGTTCGAATCCTACTGCTTCCGCAGTATAATTTTGAATATGGAAATATTAAAAGAGTATCCTTATTTAATTAACAAAAAGTTTTGTAATACCATAATCGATATTGCATCAACTCGATTAGAAATAGCAAAGACCGTTGGTGAACAAATTGATGGTTACAGAACAGCAGAATACTGTTGGTTAGATAATATATATGAACCAGAACTAGAATGGATTAAAGATTTTATTTCTAAGGCCACTAACGCTCCAATAGAAAATCAAGAATCTATTCATATTGTAAGATATACTGTTGGTGGAGAATATAAAGAACATCACGACTGGTTTGATGAAGATGATGTAGAACATAGAAATGAAATTGGTTCTAGTGGTAACAGAACTCATTCATTTTTAATTTATCTTAATAATGATTTTGAGGGAGGAGAAACAGAGTTTCCTAAGTTAGAAACAACAGTTCAACCTGAAATTGGTAAAGGAGTGATGTGGATAAATAAACAAGATGGAATTTGTTTAGATGATTCTTTACACGCAGGACTACCAGTAACGAACGGTGAAAAGTGGATATTAATAGTTTGGATACGAGAAAATAAATTCATATGAAAAAAATATTCTTTTTTGGGGATTCATTTACATATGGCGAGGGATGTAGAGAAGGATTTGAATATTATGATACCATTGATTATGATGATAAAAGAATTTGGACAACTATTGTAAGTGATACTTTAAATCTTGAAGAAATAAATTATGGTAAACGAGGTTCTGCATCTCCACAGATACTTTCTAGTTTATTAAAACATTCATCTGAATTTGAAAAGGGTGATTGTGTAATATTTTCTGATTCACTACCTAACAGAATTGTTTCAGCAAATCAAAAAACAAGACAAATAGATGCCGTTATAGCAGATAATTTTGAGGAATTCTATGGTTTAGATAATTTTTTTGAAGATTTAAAATCTAAACAAGTACTATTAGATTATCTATATCATCATGTTCTTCCATTTCCAGATGCATATTCTTATTTTTATAATAGACAGTTTGAGCAAATGCAAAAACTATTATTAAAAACTGGAGTAAAATCTTTTTTCTGGTCACACACGATGTGGGCACAAAATATCAAAAAATATCAACGTATATCAAATCACACTAATATTAAAGATGGTCACTTTTCTTGGCACGGTCACAAAGAATTTTCAGAAATGATTCTGCACTCTATAAAAAATGAAAAACATTTTATTCATAAAAACCTTATATGAGAAGATATCCAAATTTCTGTGGACCAATAGAATATATCAACAACACTCCATATCAGATTGTTGCAAGATATCCTATAACATCTGTAAAAAATTCACAAGGAATAAAGGAATGGTTGGGATGCGATACTGTATTTAAAGCAAACCGATTAAACCTTTTTATTTTCTGCAATCAAATAGAAGATGCTGAAATAGTTAATTAATATACTTATATATATGAGATGGGTACAATACTTTAGAGAACTAGCTCACACAGTTAAACGTAAATCCAAAGATAATAACACACAAATTGGTGCTGTTATTGTTGGTAAGGATAAGGAAATTGTGTCTACTGGTTACAACTCATTTCCTCGTGGTATAAATGATACAAGAAGAGAACGACAAGAAAGACCCGAAAAATACTTTTGGTTTGAACACGCTGAAAGAAATGCTATTTACAATGCAGCAAGAATAGGAGTTTCTACCAAAGGAACAACTATGTACCTTTCATGTGGAGTTCCTTGTTCAGATTGTGCACGAGGAATCATAAACTCAGGTATCACTCGAATCTTTTGTGAAAGAGGTGGGAGTACTACTAATACACCCAAATGGGATGAATCTGCAGAACGTAGTTGGGAGATGTTTGATGAAGCAGGTGTTAAAGTTTGCTTTTATGATGATGAATTCGCAGGAATGTAATATTTATATTCACCATGACTAATGAAGAATATACAGAAGAGCTTTTAATTAAATCCCATTCACTTGGAATTAAAGACCAAGTATTTGAACTATCAAGACAACTTCAAGAACAAGATAGAACATTAGATATGCATGGTTCTATCCAACAAGCATTCCAAGAACTTACCAAGTAATTTCTTTCCATATATTTATACTATATGGCAATAACATCCCTTTCAGAAGTACAAAACGATTATGGTTCTTATAGAGGTAATTCTCTTGTAGGAAAACTTGGTGCTGTAACAAGTGTGCCAAATGATGGGTTATCGGGTATTATAGGAAAACCATATCCATTCTTAAATGGTATTTTAGTAAAAATTGGAGGAAATATATATACAGATAGTGGTTATTTAAATGCATTAAAAAGTACTGGAAACCCATATCTATCAAAACGTTCTCTACCAACTGTTAGTTTGAGTTTAAGTGATGTAACACAACTGGTACCTGATATAATAGTACACGGTTCAGTTACGAGAACCAAATATGCAGAAGTTTCAATAACGAAACGAATGAGTACGATTGAAGATATTTTAAGATATTTAAATGATTTTTTTAATCCTAATACCACAGATACAGTATTAACACCACAAACCCTTGGTTCGTTTAATTTAATAACAACAGATTATTTTCCAGATTTAGACGTAAGTGGTCAGTATCCTGGTTTAGAGTTTGAAACTTATGAAGATATTGCAACAGCAACATCCGCAACCATTTCAACACCACCTACTGTAACTGAACCAAAAACAGCAGAAGTAAGACCAGTTGTTGAGGTGGAGGAAGAAAAACCTTTAGTTACTTCTAAACCAAAAACTAAACCAAAACTATTCGGAATAACAAACCCATCATCGGATTTCTTATTAAATGATTCGGTTGATTTTACAAGAGAGATATTAGAAACACCAAGAGGATTGAGGGATACTGGATTAAGAGATGCATATGATACTGGTAATTACGGTCCCATGGCAGCTATATTAGATTCATTTGAAGAAAGCGAACAAAGATTGAGAGGTGGAAATGTGGGACTTTATGGTGGAAATAACTTTGGGAGGTTTACAATATAGCAAAATATGAGAAACCAACGAGCATTTAGTACAGTAGATTGGAGAAAATACTTAGATATAAACACAAATCCAAGAGCAAAATCCTTCCTCGAATCAAGAGGTAATGATGTTTTGTGGCAACTTGCATCTAATGTACATCAAGCAGCAGTTAAAAAAAATCTAAAAGAATTAGTTTTACTTGTACATCCAAATGCAGGTGCAGTTATACGAATAAAAAAAGAAGATTATGTTGAAATTTTGAATCTAGCACTTAGTTGGTTCGAGAAAAAAGAGAACTATAAACGGTGTTCTCGCATAAAATGGTTTATAGAAAACTTAGATAAATTAAATAAAGGTATCAAATTTACACGAAATTATAGGGAAAAAGTTATTTAGTATATTTATATAAGTAAGAAAATATTTGAATACAATATAGGAAAAAAACAATATGAAAGGTACATTCTTCTCAGCAGATTTTATAAAAGATAGTAATGGTAGTCTTAGATTACTAGAAATGAACACAGACACTTCAGTTATAGCTGAACAAATTCCAAGTGCTAGTTGGCAGGAATTAATTAGTGTTATTAGTGATAACAACATTACTTCGTTTGATGTAATATACAAAACAGTTATTCATGAAAACCTAGTTGAGAGTATGTTACATGAAATAGGTACTCAACTACCTAATTTGGATATTAAGAAATATGCAGAGGACCAAGCAACAATTTATCCAACATCAGTAGATGATGCAGATGATAAATATATTTTAAGATTAGCATATGATGAATCTGCTCTATTCGATAGTTTTTATTGTAAAAACAGATTAAACTCTTACAAACTATTTGTATCATCAAGTGATAGCGGTAGTGATTTTGTATCCCAACACTACTTTTCATCTTCAGCAGATTTAATAAACACACTTGATTATGAAATAAACCCAACAAACTTACCAGATGTTGCGGTAAAAGATTTAGATGAACAATTTAACCCAATCGATTTTTACAAACTTGGAAACAGTTCACAAACTAATCAAGAAAGATGGGAAGGTTTAATTGATGCTGTAAAAGGACCAGACAAACTTATTGAACAATATCATTATCATTCTTCAAGTTTATCTGATAACACAATAACATCTTACAGAAGTTTCTTTATAGTACATGGTACAGAACTTGATACAATTAATATTCTTAGTTATAAAAACTCAGCACTATTTGCATTACCATTAGATGAACAAATTACTGCTGAGGTAGATGATAGCGTTTATAATAATAAATTAGCAGATTATCACTATTACGAATACACAACAAACGCATTTAAAATAGATGGTGGTGGATTATTATCAACTGATAAAATCCAAATGGCAGATGATTCTTTTAAAGCACTAGGAGATGTAGAAGTTGGAGAGTCAATTAAATCATTCTTCGTTTCTGGTTCACCTCAAGTTGAAAATGATTACGATACACTTAATTGGAACTACTCTGGTTCAGAGTTTCCATCGGGTTCATATGTAACTGAATCTCAAGTTGTATTTAAAAACACAGAAACATTACATTACAATGGTCTTGTTGAATATGTAGTAGGTGGAGATTCACAGTTCTCAGGTACATCTAAGCAATTTTTAGTATTTGATAGTGGTTCTGGTCAGACTGGATATAAACACGCAAGTGAATTAGACCCAACTGTTGATTATTTCTATGACTTTGAAGGAAACATTATTGATTTAGATGAAGTAAACTATTATATAACAAGTGATACAAATGTTCAGATAGTAGAATTAGATGTTGAAAATACTGACACTTATATCATTAGTAGTTCTACTGCATTTAACAATGTTGTATCTCACAATAACCCTTGTTTTGTTGCAGGTACTGAAATAAAAATGAGTGATGATAGTGTTAAGAATATTCAAGATATAACAATTGGTGAAATTGTTAAAACATATAATCATGATACATCTACAATCGAAGATAAAGAAGTAATTAATA
>Ga0209603_1001401_pt1 | contig 25179 bp, 22 predicted proteins | sample COGITO_mtgs_1206_FD_184812 | JGI IMG/M metagenome (GOLD analysis project Ga0209603, IMG submission 184812) | Pelagic marine microbial communities from North Sea - COGITO_mtgs_120607 (SPAdes) (version 2) | ecosystem: Environmental > Aquatic > Marine > Epipelagic ... | reverse complement strand
ACTTAAACTCAGAATTAGTAAATATTGAAGCTATGCCTGAAATGATTGCAGATCCTAAATTTTGGTTAACGCATACTCAGGCAGATGGTAAGTTTTTGGTAGACAAGCCATTGGCGAGTTACTTTGCAGAAATGATGATTGCGTCGCAAATACGTAAAAACCCACAAGCTCAAGGTATGCCAGAAGAGCAAATTCAAGAGATTGCAACGGCCCAGTCAGGTACGTTATTAAATACTCTTATTCAACAAGGCATGATTGTAGAACTTGAAAGTCAGTTCGAATCAAAAATTAGCCTGAAAGACTTGCAACTTTTAGTTAATGATCAGCAAATTCCTTTGCCTTATTAATCTAAAGTAGTGTGTTTAAAGCTAAAGCCTAACTAATTACGTTAGGCTTTTTTGTATCTGCTAGCCAGCCGTTATCTTTTTGATCCTAATTGAATGAAACTTCGTTAGTTTTTACCTATTCTTTTATTATTGCTCTACAATCAACAGTTCGTTATTGTCGAGGGTAACAATCCTCATGGACCGGAATTAATATGTCAGATTTAACTCTAGCGCTGGCGCTAGTTGGAATAATTTCAATTGCTTGTCAGTTTACAGCTCACAAAGTAAAACTCCCTGCTATTTTGTTTTTGCTGGTGGCGGGAATATTTGTAGGCCCAGTTACGGGTGTTATTAATGCAGACGATTTATTTGGCGATTTACTATTCCCTGTAGTGTCGCTCTCGGTTGCTATTATTCTATTTGAAGGTGCTTTAACGCTTAAAATAGCTGATATTGGCGGTCATGGCGCCATGGTGAGAAATCTCTGTAGCGTAGGTGTATTAGTCACCTGGCTTGTTGTAACGCCATTAGCTTATATTGGTTTAGATATATCACTAGGCTTAGCGGCGCTCTTTGCTGCGATTGTTACGGTAACTGGCCCTACAGTTATCGTGCCTATGTTAAGAACGGTTAGACCAAAAGGTAACGTAGCAAATATTCTCCGCTGGGAAGGCATTGTTATCGATCCTATTGGTGCTTTATTTGCGGTATTAGTGTTTGAATTCTTAATGACACAACAAGACGCTTTTACCCATACACTTTGGGCTTTTGGTCAAACGGTCTTGTCGGGTTTGGGCTTTGGTGCAGCGGTTGGTTATTTCTTAGGTCGCGCAATACGTGGCAATTGGTTCCCTCATTATTTACAAAATACAGCGGTATTAACCATTGTATTGGGTGTATTTGCTTTATCAAACGCGGCGGCACATGAATCTGGATTGCTTACGGTTACCGTGGCAGGCATGATTTTAGCCAATATGAAAAACGTAAACGTAGACGATATTCTAGAATTCAAAGAAACGTTAAGCGTATTGTTAATTTCTGGACTATTTATATTACTGGCAAGTCGAATTGATTTTGCGGAAATTCAAGCCGTAGGTTTTGGTGCGATTGTGGTTATTGTCGGCATTATATTTATCGCTCGACCGTTAGGTGTTTTCCTTTCTTCTTTTGGCACTGGTTTATCATTCAAAGAACTTGCGTTACTGAGCTGGATTGCACCGCGAGGCATTGTTGCTGCTGCGGTTTCAGCGTTGTTTTCACTAAAGCTAGAAGAGCAAGGTTATGAACAAGCGAGTGTGTTAGTACCTGTGGTATTTTTGGTGATTATCACCACCGTTGTGTTGCAAAGCTTAACGTCGACTAAAGTGGCGGAATATCTAGACCTTAGAGAGCCGGAGCCAAATGGCTTCTTATTATTCGGTGCAAGTGATTTCACAAGAGCACTGGCTAAAGAATTAAACAATAACAACATTTCATCGACCATTGCGGATCCTAACTGGGACGCAATTAAAAAAGCTCGAATGGAGAGTGTGCGAACTTATTTTGGCAATCCAATTTCAGATCATGCATCACGTCGTTTAGATTTAACGGGTATTGGTAACTTGTTAGTTCTTTCACCTTACCGACAGTTAAACCCTATGGTAATGACACACTTTGAGCATGAGTTTGGACATGAAGCAACGATATTAGGTTTGGCCACAAGTGATAACGCCAGCATGGAAAGTCATCAAATATCACAAGGTTTTGCGAAGAAGTTAACGCTGTTTGGTGAGAGCGTAACTTATGGTTATTTGGCTAGCGCAATGAAAAAAGGTGCTGTCATCAAAACCACTAATATTAGTGAAGACTTTACCTTCCAAGACTATCTCAATAAATATGACCGAGAGCTAATTCCGTTGATAAGTATTAGTGGCAAAAAAGTCGGTGTATTTAAGTCTGACAAGAAGACAGAGCCAAAAGCTGGTTGGAAAATTGTTAGTTTGATTCTCAATCCAGCAAAAGTGGCATCAGAGAAAAAGCTAGAAGCAGCAAAGGCTGCGGGTAGCATTAAAGATGGTGCGTTGCCGTCGGATCCTGAACCAGAAAAATAGGCTCTAGCGAGATATTTAGACAATAAAAAAACGCCCTTTTAATAAGGGCGTTTTACTTTCTCAAAATTCAAAATTCAAAATTCAAAATTCAAAATTCAAAATTCAAAATTCAAAATTCAAAATTCAAAATCAGTCTGGTTGATTTTTATAAAACGTTAATCGTTACGTTAATGTTGCCGCGGGTTGCATTTGAATATGGGCAAACCTGGTGCGCTTTTTCTACTAAAGCTTTTGCGTCATCTTTGTCCATGTCACCAAGAGACACATTTAACTCAGCTTCAATACCAAAGCCATGTTCAATTGGCCCTATAGAAACACTGGCATTAATAAAAGTATCTTCAGGTAGCGATTGTTTGTCGCCAGCTGCTACGGCTTTTAGAGCGCCAATAAAGCAAGCTGAATAACCTGCCGCGAAAAGCTGCTCTGGATTCGTACCATCACCGTCATTTCCACCTAAGGCTCTTGGGGCGCTTAACGACACATCCAATTTTCCATCATCTGACTTTGCAGTGCCACCATCGCGTCCGCCAGTAGTGTGAGTGTGGGCTGTGTATAATACTTTTTGTAAGTCGCTCATAAAATCTCCTTGATTACTTAATACCTTACTGTAGCAACTTACGGTGATTTTGCGTGATTGGATCTAAAATTATCTGGTGCGTGATTGGTTTAAGCCCATTAATTTTAGGCTTTAATGGTTTGTATTTATATTTGGTAAGAAGCCGACGAATTGGCTAGCAAAAAATATAGGAAAAAGTGGTAAAAAAAAAGGGCAGTTATTAACTGCCCTGATGTTCAATTTAAGTGCAACGGAGACAGTGTTGACTTACTTCTGAACAGAAGCTTGTTGAACCTGCTTTAAATGCTCAAGCACTTCAGCAATTTCGTCTAAAATCATTTCTCTTGATTCAGTAGACTCAGGTAATTTTTTAGCAATAACCGCAACTGTAGCGGGGTGAACTAGCAGGTCTTTTGCGTGATAACATTTCACGTCGTTCATCGCTGGTAGCTTGCCATCGGCGTGATAATCAGACTCAATTTGCTCTAACGTAAGTGAAAACATGGTTTCCACTGAATCCATAGCAACAGTTAGATAGTCTTTGCATTCAGCATTTTGCTCAATAAATTGAGGCAGTAGCTCAGTAGAAAGGCGTGTTAAGTTAGAAGCTTGAGTGGCTAACTCTGAAAAAGATGCAGAGTTGTGGTTTTGTTTTATTTGGGTGGCTAAGTTTTCATACTTTAGCCACTGATCAGGGTTGCTTATGCTTGAGTCTGCTTCAGCGACTTGTGTATCAGTTTTAGACTCTCCACTATTACAAGCAGATAAAAGTACACTACTAGCTAATACAGCTGCTAGAGCTGAAAGGTTGAATAGTTTCATTTGAGGTTCCTATTAAGTAAGCAATAAACCTAGCTTAATAGGAATGATTCTCATTTGCAACAAGCTATTTAAGATAGTTTTTGATTTATTTGTCAGGTTATTTGTTAGGTTATTTATCAGAACAAAGAAATACTTGCGATGGGTCAACCAAAAACCGATCGCTTAACCCTTCTCGCCCTAATAACATTAGATAACTCATATCAGAGCGATCGGTTAATGTAATTTCAATTTCAAACGTTAACCCACCAATAACCATTGGAGTTTTAATTACATAACGTTGCTCCGATGTGCCGTTTGAAGACTTAATTCGACGTAAGTCGTGAATTTCAGCCTTACAAGTAACTATCTTACTTACGTTATGAATATCTGGATGAATATCAAACTGAACCGCACGTTTGCCATCAATTTTGCATTTCGCAATGTTATCAACGTGTAAAGACGAGGTTTTTGCGCCCGTATCTACACGCACTTCTAGTTCAGAAATGGCCAACTCAGGGAGCTGGCATACTTCTAAATTTCCGATAATTAATTTATCTGTCATGGTGTTCTCTATTACTGATCTAAGCCACCAGATAATTCTGGCAACAGCTGTTCTTGTACGTTTTCAATATGTTCAACAATGTCATCGTCTTCTTCACTAAAAAAGGCAATATGGAACATAGCTTCACCTTCTTGAACTAAAGGGATATTTTGTTGACCAATAATAATGCCATTTTTCTCGGCAATGACTTTATTAATAACGTTACCGTAAGGGCTGCCAATTTCAGCTAGCACATCGCCTTTTTCAACCTTGTCACCCAACTTCACTTTTGTATTAAAAATGCCGCTAGCGTTTGCTCTGTACCACTTACTGCTATTTGCTACTGCACATGACGGGTTCTTTTGTTTGTTTTTACGCAACATACCAAAATGGCGCAAAATATTTTTAACGCCCTTCACACCCGCTCGTATTGAAAACTCATCAAAACGAAGCGCTTCACCAGCTTCATACAACAATACTTTGGTTTTAGTGTGACTCGCCGCTTCACGCAACGACCCTTCTAAAATGTCCGCATTGAGTACCACAGGAACACCAAACAGTTGTGCTAAGTGGTTTGTTTCTTCATCTTTTAAATTGGCTCTAATTTGAGGCAAGTTTGAACGATGAATAGCGCCAGTATGCAAATCGATACCGTAATCACACTTGCTCACAATTTCAGTTAGAAACTTGTTCGCAACTCGTGATGCTAATGAACCTTTTGCCGAGCCTGGAAAGCTTCGGTTTAAGTCACGTCGGTCAGGCATGTAACGACTTTGGTTGACTACGCCATAAACATTTACAATTGGCACTGCGATTAACGTACCGCAAAGCACCTTAAATTTAGGATTTGAAATAACACGTCTAATGATTTCAATGCCGTTTAATTCGTCGCCATGAATGGCCGCACTAATAAAAATAGTAGGGCCAGGTTTTTTCGCGCGAAAAACATGAATCGGCAATGACACATCAGAGTCTGTGTATAACTTTGCAACTGGCAATTCAAACTTAACGTTTGTGCCTGGCAAAATTTCATTACCGTCAATAACCAACGGAGCTTGCGCCATTAGCCTTTACCTTTTGTACGGTTGTTGTTTGGTTTTGCATTTTTAGCAATGGACTCAAATACCATAGAAGCAACGTCTTTTCCTGTGGCTGTTTCAATACCTTCAAGGCCTGGAGAAGAGTTCACTTCCATAACCATAGGGCCATTAGAAGATTGCAGTAAGTCAACACCACAGAAATTTAATCCCATCGCTTTAGCGGCATTTACAGCAGTTTCTCGTTCCGCTTTTGTCAGCTTTACTAAGGTTGCGCTGCCGCCGCGATGCAAGTTAGAGCGAAACTCACCTTCAGCACCTTGACGTTTCATAGCCGCAACTACTTTACCGCCGACCACTAAACAGCGAATGTCTGCGCCGCCTGCTTCTTTAACAAACTCTTGCACTAATATGTTTGCTTCTAAGCCCATGAATGCTTCAATAATAGCTTCAGCGGCTTTGTTCGTATCGGCTAAAACCACACCAATGCCTTGTGTACCCTCAAGCAACTTAATAACCAGTGGCGCGCCACCTACGTTTTTAATCAAATCTTTGATCTTGTCTGGGCGACTAGCAAAGCCAGTGCGAGGTAAGCCAATACCCTTGCGTGATAACAACTGTAATGAACGTAACTTGTCACGCGAGCGGCTAATCGCAACCGACTCATTAATAGAGTAAGTACCCATCATTTCAAATTGGCGAACTACCGCAGTACCGTAAAACGTTACTGACGCACCAATACGAGGAATAACCGCATCGTATTTTGGTAGTTCTTTACCATGATATCGAACCGTTGGTCGGCTCGAAGTAATGTCCATGTAACAATGTAAAGTATCAATAATATCAACTTCATGGCCTAACGCTTCACCCGCTTCTTTTAAGCGACGTGTAGAGTACAGGTTTTTATTACGGGACAAGATGGCGATTTTCATTAGTAGCCTTAATAAATTAATTTATAAAGAAAAATTAGTTGAGCAAAGGTGCTCGTTAGTTACTCAAGACTAGAACAAAAGCGTCAAATAACGGAACTTTTTTTTCACTATTTTCAAAAATAATTAACGCATTAATGGATAAAAAAAAGTCGCTCACATACTATATTAAGAGATAGCTTTAAAATTCAGTGACTCTCAAGGAATAACAGAGGCTGAATAACCCAAAATAACAAGGAGTCTGCATTGATATCTCGAGTGGTCATTTTACTTACCATGGTTGTCTGTTTTTCATCATGGGCATTTGCCTCGGAAACCTTAGAAATAAAGGCTGAGCCTTATGTTAAAACCAATACTCGGGTAGGCCAATTAGCCTTTTTCAAAACCTATCAACAGTCCTTCAAATCAGCCGGAAATGTCACCGAACTTACTCTTGAAGAAGGTCAAACTTTCAAAAAAGGGGATGTACTTGCCAAGGTCGACACTGACGATCTTTCTTCAGAGTTAAATCAGTTGATTGCTGAAAAAGCGTTCGTAAATAAAGAAATTGAACGACTCAAAAAATTAAAGAAAGTGAACGCCGTTTCTCAAAGTGATGTCGACCGACAGCGTTCACTGTCATCACAACTTAGAGCACAAATCATTCGTACACGAGAGTTTCTTGATGCCGCGCTTATTGTTGCGCCTTTTGATGGCGTAGTAATTAGTCGTCCCATTGATGCTGGAGAGTTTGTTAGTGCTGGACAAGCTGTGTTGTCTATTGCGCCAATAAATGAGAATTTTGTGGTGGAAGTAGCGGTACAAGATCAGCTACTCACTCACTTGGCCGTGGGCCAGAAAATAATGTTGGAGAATAGAACAACAGAAGGAAAGTTACTGGGCGAAGTTAAAACCGTACCGCAAATGCCAGACGCCAGTACAGGACTGTTTGTGGTGAAAATAATGGTCACTGACACCGAAAATACCCGCGTAGGCTCTTTATATAATGTGACGTTAACGCAATCGATGAATATGGTGTATCCGGTTCCGGCGGAGTATGTGCAACTCGATTTCAACCAAACGGCTATATTAATGGTGAACAGCGGCACAGAAAAAGCAAAACCAAAAAGATTGAAGGTTATTGATCATAGTCCTGACCTTATTTACATAAAGGCAGATTCTCAGTCCGCTATAAAAATAGAAAAAATGGATTAATGCCAATATGTTGCATTCGGTAAATCAATACTTGTCTAAAAACGTTCGCTTATTAGGATTGTTTTTAGCCATGATCTTTTTGTTGGGCGGCAATTCGCTGTTGAATATGCCCAAAGCGGAAGATCCTCAATTCATGCTACCTATTAGGATTGTTTTTAGCCATGGTCTTTTTGTTGGGCGGCAATTCGCTGTTGAATATGCCCAAAGCGGAAGATCCTCAATTCATGCTGCCTATTAGCATTGTTGAAATTATAGCGCCGGGCATGTCACCGGCATTAATCGAAACGCAAGTTATTGAGCCAATAGAGCGCTCCCTAGATTTAGTTGAAGATATTAAAACTATTGAATCCCGCGCAAGGCACGGTTCGGTCAACATACTCATTAAGTTTATTCATGGTACTAACCCGCAAGATGGCTTTGATGAGATTGTTCGTGCCGTGACTCGTATACGTGGTGAGTTGCCAGACTCAGTGCAAAACATTGTTTACTTTAAAGCATCGCCAACAACGGTAAATGTGCTGCAATTAGCCGTTTCACATCCAGATAATGACTGGCAAACCATAAAACGTGGTGCCACCAAATTAAAAAACCTACTGCAAGCATTGCCCAATGTGCAAGAAGCTGGAGTATGGGGACTGCCTCAATTAGTGGTCGCGGTAAATGTCGACCCTGCCAAGCTCATTCAATATAAGGTCAATATCCAAGAAGTGATGCAAGCAGTAGCCAACCGAGGTGAAGCGAGTCATGCAGGATACTTAGATGACAAGCAGGTTCGTTTTACCATCAATCTGTCGGGGGAATATAAGAACGTTGAGCAACTAAAACAAACTGTGATTAAGATGCACGACGCGGCGCAAATAACCTTAGCCGATGTCGCTAACGTTGAAATAGACTTTAATAAACCAGACAACATTGCCTTTGTAGCCGACAAGCCTGTGGTATTTGTGACGGCACAACAACGAATGGGCGCCAACATATACAAACTAGGCTCTCAAGTTGAAGGTGTTTTACAAGAGTTTGAAAAGGCCCATAGCGACTTACAAATTCAAACCATATTTGCTCAAGAAGACAGTGTTCATTATCGCATTAACGGCTTTTTAAGAGACCTAGCCAGCGGCCTGCTTTTAATACTGCTTTGTTTATTCTTCTTCATGGGTTTTAAACAATCATTCTGGGTATCTTTGGCATTGCCAATCACTATTTTTGCCACCCTCACTATTATGAATTTAATGGGATTTGTTTTACAGCAAATGACCATTGCCGGCTTAATAGTCGCGCTAGGTTTGCTGGTTGATAACTCCCTAGTGGTGGTTGAGCAGTTTGTTAAGGTGCAAGACAAAGTATCTAACCGAATGGAAGCGATTAAGCAGGTGATTACCGATGTGGGTTTACCATTGGTTTCCGGTACGTTAACAACGGTTTTTGCGTTTTTACCTTTGTTATTGCTTCAAAGTGATACCGGCGACTTTATGCGGGCGCTGCCAGTGTCTGTTTCCATATCGCTATTGGTATCGTTAGTGGTAGCGTTAATTGTATTGCCAGTATTAATGAGCGTCTTTGGCGTATCAAAAGAGTCCAGTTGGACCTTGTCTTATAAATTAAATAAATTTGCCGATGGCTGGTTCTCAAGGCTTCTGAATCGCTTATTAAAAAGACCTTTACTGGTACTTTTAGTCTTTGTTATTGGTGTGGCTGGCTGCATAAGCTTAATGTTTAAAGTGGGCGTGAGTTTATTTCCAAAAGCTGAAAAAAGCATGCTGGTGGTTAATTTAGAAACACCAATGCAGTCGTCGTTAAAATATACCGAGACCGCTGCTTTGCAATTAAGCGAAGAGCTACAAAAGCTTAAACACGTAAAAAGTGTAGTTACAACGGTGGGCGCAACAAGTCCACGAATCTACTATAACCATACCTCAGACCGAGGCCGTGCGAACTTTGCTCAACTGTTAGTCATTGCTGATGATTATGAAAAAAACAAAATCCAAAACATGATCAATACAATACGAGAAAAGTATTCAGGTTCTAGTTTAGGTAAGGTAAACGTCTTTGAATTCCAGCAAGGTCCAGTCACTGACAGACCAATAACCATTCGTATTTTAGGCGATGACTTAGACCAAATAGGCCAACGAGCCGCGCAAATACAAAAATACATTGCCAGCCTTGAACATACTTTTGATGTGCGCAATATCACCGCTGAGTCGGGTTTTGCATATGATATTAAAATTGATGAAATAAAAGCCCATCAACGCGATGTTGATCTGCAGTCAGCGGAACAACAAGTTAGCCTGCTAATAGACGGCGAATTTGCCGCTGAAATTAACGACCGTTTTGGTCAAGCCTTCCCTGTACTCATTCGCAGCAAACAAGAGTCTGTAGACGCGTTAGAGTCAATGTATATTAAAAATAGGCAGGGTTTAGATATCCCGCTTTCGTCTATTGCGAAAATAGAGGCTACAAGACTTAAACCGGCTTTTTATCATTATCAACGCATAAGAATGGCGCGCGTTTCAGCAGACGTTATTAAGCCTGGCAACGTTGCCAAAATTACTCAAAACATTGAAAAATATATGAATGAATTAAGCTGGAAAAATGGCTTAAGTTACAAAATTGGTGGTGAAGAGGAAGCTAGAAAAGAGAGCTTTGGCGGCTTATCACAAATATTAATTGTGGTGGTGGTGAGTATTTTTGTACTGCTGTTCATTCAATTTAATAGCTTTGCCCAGCCGTTAGTAATTATTAGCTTGTTACCTATTGCTTTTGCTGGCGCTGTGTTTGGTATGTTTGCTACAAACCTCAGCTTTTCCATGATGGCCTTCATTGGTTTAATTAGCTTAATAGGTATTATGGTAAACGATGCAATTATTGTTGTTGACGGTTTTAACCGAGGACGATATCGCTTTAATTCAGCCAAAGAAGCCATGGTGTCGTCGGTGGCAAGTCGATTCACTCCGGTGATTTTAACGTCGCTAACTACGATTGTAGGATTACTACCGCTTACTCTTTATGGTGGTGACTTATGGCAACCTATGGGAATAGTGATCATTACCGGTTTAGCCTTCACAACGTTGGCCTCATTAATATGGGTTCCGGCGTTTACACTAATTTTGTCTAGGCGTAAAAACTAGCCGCCTTATATGGTAAGCTTTTAGTTAATTTAAGCAGCATGCACTCTAATTTTAGAGAATTACTTTCGATGGAGAAATAAAGTAATGTACGAGGAGTTTTTTGGGTTATCAAGAAAGCCGTTTCAGTTGACCCCAGATCCAGAGATTTTTTTCGCGAGTACAGGGCATCAAAAAGCGCTGTCTTATTTGCAATATGGATTAACTCAAAGCGAAGGTTTTATTGTTATTACTGGTAACGTAGGTACTGGTAAAACAACCATCGCTAACCACCTTATTTCACAACTTGAAGAACAAAATATTGTTGCACGTCAGTTAGTGACGCCAAATTTATCACCAGATGACTTAATCGTTGCTATTACTAAGCTATTTAAGCTTCATCCTGAAGGCAATACAAAAGCCGCTCACATAGCAGAGCTGACCGACTACATGAGGCGTTTAAACGCGCTGGGTCGCAGAATGCTACTGATCATTGATGAAGCGCAAAACTTACCGGTAGAGTCTATTGAAGAGCTAAGAATGTTATCGAACATTCAAGTAGACGGTAAATCTATTATTCAAAGCTTTTTATTGGGGCAGTCGGAACTAGAAGGCATTTTAAGTGCGCCTATCATGGAGCAATTTCGCCAACGTGTCATTGCGTCGGCAAGCTTAACGCCACTTAGTGAACAAGAGCTTTCTAACTACATTAACTTTCGAATGAATAAAGCAGGTTGGCAGGGCGAACCTCTGTTTTCTGAGGAAGCGGTATCTGTAGTCCATAAGTTTACCGACGGTATTCCACGCAAAATTAATACCTTTTTAGATCGCGTTTTGTTGTTCACCTATATGGAAGAAAAACACGCAATCGATGTTGAAGTGATTAATGATGTAATCAAAGAAGTATCCAGCGAATTAAACCATCAAGTAGACGATGGGCTCGACATGATGAGAAGTCATCAAGTTCCTGCAACAGCATCCAACCCAAATGCTGGTGGTGTCAAAGATTTTAATCCTACGGACTCCGAACTAGCTGATTTAAATTCAGCACTGATGGACGGTGGTTTTAATAGTGAAAAAATCGAAACATTATTGGAATCGTTACTAATGATGAATCGTCGCTCTTTGCTTGTTCAAAGCCAAATTTTGAAAGAGCTAAAAATTCAGAATGAAGGCAAAAGTGCTGGCGGCAACGAGAACAACAAAGCTAAGCCAAGTAGTTAAAGCAAAAGGCCAAAGCCAACCTCGATACTTTAGCCATGTTAAAAATATTTGACATGGCTAAAAAATGACACTATATTCCTGTGATGGCGGATGTTAAAAATATTTAACACCGAATTCAATACGAGCTTTTACTAGCTGAAAAGGAAATTATTATGTCATTTAACGAAAAATCGGCTTGGGTTATGTTTATCGTTCTACTCATTCCAACAGGATTGTATTTTAGTAGTGTGTATTACTTATCTGCAGCCCTTGGCTATTTAATTGAGCCATCCGTTCCAAAGTTAATTATGTACACCATTATTCTGGTGGTCTTGTCTATTGTTGGGCAAACCCTGATTGCATTGTCGTCTCCTAAAGATGCAAATGCGGGCTCAGATGAGCGTGACAAAATCATTGAGACAAAAGCTGGGCATTGGTCAGGTTACGTTTTAGGGTTTGGTGCAGTCACAGGATTAATCCACTATCTAGCCTTTAATCAAGGAAGCATGTTGTTTTATATTATTTTTGGAAGCTTAATAATAAGTCAATTAATTGAGTACTTAATGCAAATTATGCTTTATCGCCGAGGTTATTAAAATGGCGAAACTTCTCCCAATTGATAACAACGTGAAAGAGCTTCGTGAACGCCATAACAATATGACGCAAGGGCAGTTAGGTGAATTAGTCGGAGTAACTCGACAAACGGTAGCAGCCATCGAACAGCGCCGTTATTCCCCGTCTTTGGAAACTGCATTTAGGATCGCGCGTGAATTTGGCGTTGGCTTAGATGATGTTTTTACTTGGCAAGGCCAGAATTAATCTGGCTTTATGTCTTTCAAATTATACTTTTCAATTAACGAATAAAGAGTAGGTCGGGTAACACCAAGTAACTCGGCTGTTCTCGACATATTATGTTTAGACTGCGCAAACGCCATTCTAATAGCCTGACTTTCAGCGTTTTCTCTCACTGTTTTTAAGTTTAGCTCAGTGATTTCGTCGTTATTCGTTTGAACGTTATAAAAGCCTAAATCTTCAGCTGAAATTAAACTAGCATCAGAGATAATAACCGCGGATTTTAGCTTATTCTGAAGTTCACGAATATTCCCAGACCAATCATGTGCCAACATAGCTTGTATCGCGTCTTCAGTGAAACCTCTTACATTTTGCGAGAACTCTTGATTGAATATATGAAGGAAATGTTTTGCTAATACCACCACGTCACCGCTTCGAGCGCGCAGAGGCGGAATCTCAATAGTCACTTCACCAACGCGATAATATAAATCTTCACGAAATTCTTCACGCTTAGACATTTCCGGAAGGTTTCTGTGTGTAGCGCAAATCACCCTTACATTTACGGAAATCTCACTTCGCCCACCTACGCGCTCAATGACTCGCTCTTGTAAAAAACGAAGCATTTTAGCCTGCAGGTTTAAAGGCATATCACCTATTTCATCTAAGAATAAAGTACCGCCATTGGCAAATTCAACTTTACCTTTAGTGGTTTTCGCGGCACCTGTAAATGCGCCTTTCTCATAACCAAAAAGCTCACTTTCAAGCAGGTTATCTGGGATTGAAGCACAGTTGATCGCAACAAAAGGGCCTTTATTTCTTGGGCTAGATTCGTGAATGGCTTTAGCAAATACTTCTTTACCGGTACCACTTTCGCCAAGCAAAAGCGTAGTTATGTCTGCTTTGGCAATTTTCTCAGCAAGCCGACAAGCCTTTTGAATGTCTGGACTGTTACCAATGATGCCACCAAATGGATTGTGGCCTTGTTGCAACGAACGATGTTCATCTTCTAGTTTAGCTAAATTAAACGCACGACCAACAATAATAGACAAGGTATCCATATCGATAGGTTTTTGATAAAAGTCATATGCACCAAGTTCTATGGCTTTTAATGCGTTGGTTTTATCAGAGTTGCCGGTGACTACAATAACTTTAGTATTGGGTGCAAGGCTCATGATATCCGCTAAAACAGCAAGGCCTTCGGAAGCATTAGTTGGATCAGGCGGTAAACCTAAATCTAGAGTCACGACTTTAGGCTCGTGGCGGCGAAGTTGGGAAATAGCTTTTTGGCGATCTTCAGCAAAAATCAGTTCGTATCCTGACAAACCCCATTTTAGCTGTTTTTGAATTCCTAAATCGTCTTCAACGATTAATAACTTGTCCATTAGTTTTCCTTACTTGCAAGAGGTAAACACATTACAAATGTAGTGCCTATGCCCAAATCGCTATTCACAGTGAGAATGCCGCCGTTTTCAGATGCAAAAGTTTTGGCTTCATATACACCAACGCCCATTCCTGCGTTGCCTTTAGTTGTCTCAAAAGGCTTGAAGAGCAGATTATCAATGAAATCTTTGCTCATTCCAATGCCTGTATCCGAAATTATGATCTTTATATTTTGTTTCGCACTGTCTAGCGTTAGCTTAACCAATACAGATCCGTTTTCGTCTGTCGCTTGTTGAGCATTATCAATGAGGTGGCCGATAACGGAACTAAACCTGTCTTTGTCCAAGTCCAGTGACAGCTCATTTGGGTGTGCAACATAAATAGGGCTAGGAGCTTTGTCTTGGAAATCACCAACCAGTTCCGATAACGTCTTGTTTAGCTCAATGAGCGCCGCTGAACTTCGTTGTTGTTGCTTCTCTTTTAACTGTGAGAGCATTTTATCCATTCGTTCTTTGGTATGCTCTAGTGTTTCAAAAGTGTCATCGATAAACTCTTGATTATCTCTGTATTTTTTACTGTTACTAACGATCATTCCTATTTGAGCAATGACATTTTTTAAGTCATGAACAACAAAGGCAGACATACGATTGAAGGCAGCAAACTTCGCATTTTCTTCTAGTCTTACTTTTGCTTCATTAGACTTTATAAAGCCAGCAACTTGAGACGATACAGCGGTGAGATAATCTTTGATTTCCCAGTTAACTTTAATGCGGTCGGCATTTTTACTCGATAATAAAAAGCATCCATGTAATTTATTGCTGATAAAAATAGGCAAAATAATTTCAATACCATCAGACAACAAACCCGCTACTTTACAATCATTAAAGTGTGTCTCGTATTCAGTACGGTGAAACTCTGGCAAATCTATAATCCAATGGCTTTGTTCTAGGTTTGGAATTAGGCAGTGTAGTTCTAATAAACTCTTATGAGACAAACCAAATACATCTGAGGTAACTAGCTCTAAATGCTCATGTTGCAACATAATATAAGCACCAGTGGAATAGTGCAGAGAGCCACAGACCCCTTTTAAACTAGTTTGATAAAAGTCTTGGTTGGCGTCGGTTTCACTTAAAGTATTGGTTAACTTGAGCCACTCTTCACGATAATCAAACTGGTTGGCATAAAAGTGTTTTTGAATATAGGTTCTAAAGTATTTTCTTAAAGACTCAGAGATAAAAATATACGCTAGCGCAACTAAAGCTCCAGCGACAAAAACGATTTGTAAAATACCTGACCAAGCCGCGCCAATTTGCTGTATCACATACCCTGTCATGGCCATGATTAACAAATAACCGCCAGAAAACAGCAATAATGAACTGTTAAGAACCACATCTCGGGAAATAAATACGCGTAAGTTCCAGCTTGATACTCGCTTCATACTAAGCAGTAAAAGAGGCGTTAACATGGCATAAATGTAAGGACGGGAGGCCAGATAATTCACATCAACGGCACTCAGTAACAACGCGTTAGACATCATGATTAGGTGGAATATATTAACCATAGCAAGACCTAGCACTAATGGTTTGTAGGCCCATTTCTGCTCGCCGGCACTTCGGTATATTTGTTCAATTAAAATAAGCTGAATAATGCTACCCAATAAACCGCCACCAATAACTAAGCGTAACTCCATCGCTTCATCAAAAAATGGTGAGAAGATAGCAAAGTTAAAAATTACAATAAGAAAGATGATTGTAAGTACATACTTACTTCTGAGTTTTTTACTCATAGAAATAGGCTGGTTATCTAAAATAGACAACAATAACAATGACCACATTCCAATTTGTAACGACTCTAAAAACGGAGAAATAAAGAATGGAGATGAAGAGAAAGCGGCACCGAGAGCATAACCAACAGACCATACAATCATCATGACGTAGGTGATTAAAAAGACCGCGCGAAGAGGCCCTTTTGCATTACTACCAAACAGTAATGCTGAGGTTGATAAATACCCAATCAAACATAACGAAAGGCCTATAAAATATGCAATTTCCAAAACTAGTTCCTATTATTTTTATTGTCTAGTTTGTTTAAGTAACTTATGTATTTCCGACACAGGTATGGCGTAACTAATCCCACTAGGATCTGATAATACATTTTCCCGCGTTGATTTCACCAACACACTGTTAATAATCGCTACAACCTTGCCCGTAGCAGTTTCAATAACAGGGCTGCCACTGTTGCCAGGATACGCAGTAACATCAAGTTGATACACGTAAAGTGGATTTCTTAAGCGTTTAATCATTTCAATCGACAACTGACTGGCGTTTTTCTGTGGAATAGCTTGCGGAACAAAAGCAGACACATAACCAATATGTATCGCCTTAAATAGCCCTAAAACAGAACCAATTGGCAAACCAGAAAGCATGATTTGACTGCCAGCAGGGGCGTTATAATCACTATCACTTAACGTTAAAGCAGGCAGTACGGCATCAATTTCAATAATGGCCACATCAGCGCGCTCGTCTTGAGCAATCAACTTAGCAGTATAAAAACGTGCTTTTTTACCTTCACCAACATGCACAGATATTTGAGCTTTGTCGGGTTCATAGGCCTTACCGTTAACAACATGATGATTAGTGGCAATAATACTTTTAGTTGCCGAAGAACGAACCACAAACCCCGTACCAAGTAGCTGATAACGCGGTGCACTTAGCGGATTGTAAACACCAACGCCAACCACTGAAGGTTTTGTTTGTGCGGCAATCGCGGGTAAGGAATTAGAGCCTTGAGCAAAACTTGGAGAGGAAAACATAACTAACGAAATAATAAGCATTAACGCAAAATAAACAGCTGATTTAGCTGACTTTACAGCTGACTCAATTTTCGTAACGGTCGAATAACCAACGCCTGCACTAACGTCTGATATCAATGAATTAAGTTCTTTTCTATTTGTTAGCGCCATTGACTGGCTCCTCTTTAAACTTCTCTTTCATATTATGTATGAATTTCCTACAAATATGCGGAATTAATACATGAAGCGGCATCTTAATTAAGTGGCTTCGCATATATAGCCAAAACAGCCCAACGTTATTAATAAAATTGCCTTGAGCAATGCTGTCTGCAGTAAACACAAATTTAAATGCAGGAACTGTCACATAGAAGGTAATAGCGTTTTTACTAACTAAACTTTCTACTTGTCTATGTTCCAATTCTTTGTCCAAGTTTTTTAAAACAAAAAGCAATGCGAGGTGAATATAATCATCTAAGCCCAGTGCCTTACTTCTTTCTAATATTAAATTATGCGCTGACTCAGTTTCTGCCTCACCATCAAGCTCTTGGTAAAGAATAATTAAATCGGTTATGTCCCTTATTGCATGGGGGAATTCACCTTCGGTAAATAGGTGTGTAGCGCTATGAATAAACCTATCAACTAAGTCAAAGGTCAGCAGTGGGACTTGTTTCAGTTTGATTGTTTTTAACTTGTCCGCATTGAAGTGCTTTTTATTGGTCAGCGGCAGTATATTGTGATGTAAATCGATAGTTGTTAAACGGTCTTTGTGAATTAAAGGCTGTATTTCGTGCATCCATTCTCTAAAGTAACGCTTGTCGTAGTCAGTTTCTTTTTTGTGGAACCAGCCCTGTGTCATCAACGCAATTTCAGCATCACGGATTTCTGAGTGGTCCACAAGTATATCAATGTCGTTAAAAATACGGCCATGTTTGCAACTAGACGAAACAGCGATGTACGCAGCACCTTTCAATACAGTCGTATCAATACCTCTACTTACTAAAGTGTTAGAGATATCTTCTAGCTCTCTATTAATATTGATCTCTTGCTGCTCTACAAATAAGTTACAGCTCGTGAAATGGGGAACCACTCTGTCAGGTACATGTTTTTCAACGCTGTTTGACTGTAAGCGCCACCAAATACGGCCAAGCATATTTTGGTCACGGCCATGGGAAACCACTTTTGACCAATCATACATAGATAACTTTTTGGCCAACTCAGGGTTATTAAATAAAGATATTAATAAATTGCTCATAAAGTTAGGGCCTCAAACCATTCTAAAGCGGCTTTGTTGTCGCCATAACGTAAATTAAAACTTGAGGTGCCATCAATAAATTCGGTTAAAGTATTGAATCCGGATAACCCTAAAATATTGTAGTTAAAAGAGTTGGCTATTAATTCAAAAAAAGCGCTATCTTGTGACATAGGGTCCGTTGACAAGGCTTCGTTTTTACTAAATTTAGGCAGAATAATATGAGTTGCTTTAGATTTTCGATCAATGTTTGCCACTGAAGCGTCCGGAGCTTTAAACAGGCAAACGTCACCTTTGTGAGTATCTTTTACAATATTTGAATGCGCCACATTTGGGAAAGCTTGTTTAATGACAGAAATAGATTGGTTTTTTAGGTTAATGGGGCGCGCTAATGGCTGAATTAGGCCTGAACTGGTTTCAATTAAAGTAAGCTCGTCAGACAAAAGGCGCCATCCAGAAAAAACTAAAAGTGCGGTAAGGGTACTTTTTCCTGAACCAGGTGGCGCTGGCAATACAACACAAACCCCATTTTTTTCGATAACAGCTGCGTGGATCATAAGATATTGGTGTGCATTAGAAGAAATACACCAATTTAGGCCCCATTCAAACATAGGGAAAGCTTGATTTGCAGGAATAGGAGTAAATGGCTCCTGGTCGCCTAGCTGGAAAAAGCACTGTTTTCGAAAAAACTTTCGTATTAAGGAGTGGGAATTTCTCAGTGTGATTTCAAAATCTACAAAATGCTCATCAGATAACACTTCAAATTCGCTGTATATCTTTGCAATTTCTTCATAAACATTTGGGAAGTCGCTTTTGACGGCGATAGAAAACGGGCCAACATCAAATTTTAGCGTTTTTCCTGACTCTAGTTTTGACTTAGCTAAATCCTTTAGTTTCAACTACTAGCTCTCTATAAGTGCTCTCTGTTGTAAAGAGTTTAACGTATTATCGACAGCTAACATAGCGTGTTCTTCACTGCAGTCGAGGTCTTTAACAATAACTTCAGTTAGCTCTGATTTGTTCTCAACACCAGAGGATAGTGCTGTAAAAAAGGTTTCAACATCTATAGGGATAAACAATGTTTCGGAAAGTTTTATATTATAAATATAAGTACCGTGACCTTCATGAGTTCGAGTCACGGTATTTGATCTAAATTTTAGCAAACTGTATCAGCTTCCCAGCCCAAGTCACCCTGGCCTTCGTGTACTAAATTTACCAAAATAAGTTTAGCGTCTGTGTAAGAAACTCTTCCTTGCTCGTAATCTTTACAAAATGCTCTTATTTCGTCTTGAGTATAAGGGTAACCAACAGCGCCATATAAAGGGTCAGCATTTAAATAAGCCGTTAACATAAATCTATCAACCTGAGTAACAGAGTGACCGTTTATGTTTGCAGTTTCACCCGAACCCTTCCAATTGCTAGGGCTTAGTACGTCTCGTACTTGAGCTGCAAGCATTGAACCTGGAAAAATGCCGCCAATACCGCCATAAAACTTATCATAATAATAGTCAGGCAGTTTGCTGCTTCCGCTTATTGACTCACATCCATTAGAAGCTTGGGCACTTTGGCTGTTAGAAGCCCACGAAGAACCTTTTGCTTTGTTTTTCTTACTTTTATGCTCGTGAAAATAACCAGGACTAAAGCCATTAAATTTGGTCAAGTTAGTGCTTCTAGACATTGCACCTGACTGGTTTCCAGAGGTTGCGCTAGATGTAGCCCAAACTGGAGCTGCAGCCACGGCTGTAATTACAGGCGCAATCTTAGCGCTCTTAATTAAAAGCTTACGTCTTGAAGACTGTAATTCAGTTTTGGAATCTTTGATCTGCTTATCCATATTTGTACCACCAGAATATTAATCGCTATTGGTCTAATTATAACCAGACTCAATAAATTTATAAAGAAGCATCTGCAATTAACGAGCCTAATTTTAACCCCTTGTTTTTGTTGGTTAATTTAATATTGAGATGGGCGGTTGTAAAAGAAGCTGACACTGGTTGAAATGGTAACTGTGGACTATGATAAAAACTTACTGTTTTTAATCAAATAAGTGAAAATATAAATTTACATTTTTTTCGATTATTGGCACTGTTGTAATTCAGATAAGCGCAAATATAGGTTTTTTAAGTTGAGTACGTTAAAAAAATTATCCAATAAACCAGTCATTGGTACATTGATAAGATACATTACAAAAATTTTTGCGAATGTTCATGCAAAGCGTATCGCGACACATTTTTCTGAATATTTACAACCTATAGTCGCTCACAATGAGTACCTTAAGAGTAAAGCTTTTGAAATTAGACACAACGTTTACTGTGAAGAGTTAGGCTTTGAAGAATGTAATGAAGAAAAACAAGAATCGGATGACTTTGATCTGCACTCAATACATTGTGTAATTCAACATCGAAGCACTAAGCGTTTTGCTGGAACCGTCAGAATTGTTTACTCATTAAGTGAGAAACAACAATTGCCATTAGAAAAATACTGTTTAGATTCAATTGATCACCCTACATTAATACCAACTAATTTCCCTCGCCATAAGATTTGTGAAATATCTCGATTAGCAGTACCTAGTGAATTTAGAAGACGACAAAGTGATCAATTTAAGGGCGCTGCTACTGGCGGAATTAATGAAAGCGAGTACTCAGAGAAAGAGTTACGCTGTTTTCCATTTATTGCTATTGGTCTGTATTTATCGGCTGCAAGTATTGTAATGAGCAAAGATATTGAACATGTATTTGTGATGATGGAGCCTAGATTAGCTCGAAGCCTTAAGTTTGTTGGTATAGAGTTCCAGCAAATAGGTCCAGTCGTTGACTATCATGGTAAACGTGCACCTTATTACATTAGTCCGAAGATGTTATTAAACAGTTTAACGCCTGGGTTTAAAAAACTGTTTCGGGGTATTCAAAAAGAGTTAGATATTCAAGTGTGCGGTGATCCTTCTATTATCGGCGGACTAGGCTACACTGATTTCGGATTAACAGATAAAAATTAACAAAGGGGCACTCAATGTCTGATCTTAGCAAATTAATTGCATTTTTAGAGTCGGAACTCATTGAGTTTGCAAGCAATATAGTTAATGAAGAAGTTTTAAAGAAATATAATCAATGTTGTTATGACCAATCCTATAAATCTTCACTAGCAATTATTCCTAATGACAAAAGTGAAGTTATTAAGGTTGTAAAATTTTTGGACAGCCTCGCTGTTACTTCTTCTACTATCAAGTTATATACTATTTCTACGGGTAATAACTGGGGTTATGGATCAGCTACGCCATCATCTGAGAATGCCGTTTTAATGAGTTTGCATAAGTTAAACTCAGAACCAACTTGGTTATCAAATACACATGACAAAGAACAACCTTACGGAAAAACGCTCGGTATAGTTAAAATAGAGCCTGGCGTCAGCCAAATACAGCTATACAACTTTCTAAAACGTGAAGGTGGCGAGTTTTGGATGGACGCAACTGGTTCTTCAATTGAAAGTAGTGTTTTAGGGAATACTCTTGAAAGAGGTTTTGGACACACAGCTTATGGCGATCACTTTGATCACTGTGCAGGGTTAGAAGTCGTGCTAGCTGATGGTACATTTGTTAAAACCGGGCATGCTGGACACACAAATGCAGCAAACGCCGGTGTTCATAAACATGGCCACGGTCCTGTGGTTGAAGGCGTTATGAGTCAGTCAAATATTGCGATAGTGACAGCAATGTACATTCACGTAATGCCTGCAAAAAAATTAATGAAAAAATTCTTTATAAAACTCAGCAGTAATGAAGGCTTTTATCAAGCAGTAGAAGCGTTAAGGCCTCTTAAGATGTCTGGCTTACTAAATAGCCAAATGCATTGTGCAAATGCACATAAAGGGATCCAAGCTATGGTGCGTTATCCTTTTAAAGAAGCTGACAATAACGTACCTCTGCCTTCTAACTTGTACAATCGGTTAATAAAAAAACATGATATCTCACCTTGGACAATATCTGGTGCTATCTATGCCGATAGCTCAGCAGAATTGAACTACAAAGTTTCAAGTGTTAAAAAGGCACTCAAATCAGTTCAACATAAAGCAATGATGTTATCGCCTAACCTAGCGAAAACGGCACTTAAATTTTCTTCCTCAAATTTTGTTCAGAAGCGACCAAACAGTAAAATTGCATCATTATCTAAACCGCTAGAAGTACTTAATGAGCTTATCGGTCTTAAGCAGGGTAAGCCTACCAACTACTTTATCAATAGCGCTTATTATCGTATGAGAGAGTTTGTATCAACCGGCAATCCCGATGCCGACAATGTTGGGCTTATTTGGCTTGCCCCTATAGGGCCTTTAACCAGAGAGACTTTAGCTTTAATGATTGAAACCGCGAGTACCGTTTCTCTCAAGTACAAGTTTGATCCTGCACTATCTATCACCCTTTTAAATGAAAAAGCGGCTGATTGCGTCATATCTATTATTTTTGATAGAACAATAAAAGAAGAAGATGACTCGGCATTAAAGTGTTACGACGAAATGTTAAGTAAGTTCAATGCCCTCGGGTTTTCGGGCTATCGATCTGCGATAAGAGCGATGCAAACAAATAGCTTAGGTTTTAGCCCTGAATTGGTTCATTTGCATAGAAAGTTAAAGTTAGGTTTTGATCCTAAAGATCTTTTTGGCTCAGGCCACTATATTTCTAGCCTTTAATGGTTCAGCAATCATTGTCAGATAATTTAACAACTATAATTGTAAATTATTTAAGTTGTTGTTTTTAATGGTTTTTAAAGTTGGCGTGCTATTTGCTAGTATCTATGTATCAAAATTGAAACACACTTCAATAATTTAAAGGGAAACATTATGAAACTTAACAAACTTACAAAAGGCTTATTTGCTGCTACAGCAATGATGGCTGCTGGAGTTGCGAACGCAGATGTATTATCTGAAGTTTCTATCGACGTTCAAAACTTACAATTAAGCGTTTTTGCAGATGCAGCGGGTACTACTCAGCTGTTTCCTGGTGACGGTTCTTACACACTTAGCGGTGTAGGCATTGACTTCAATGGCACAAGCGTAAGTACTACACTAAATGGTAATGGCGACACAGAAGGCTATGCTGCGGCAACCCAAAACCCGTTTGTACCAGTAATATTCGATCTAAATTCTAATCAAAGTTCGCCACTGGCATCTGTTGATTCAAATGCATCAATTACTGGTAATATCTTCTTACCAGGTGGCGCGACTGGTAGTACTTCAAGTTCTACAGATGTAGGCGGTTATAACTTTGGTGAGACTAACTCACAAATTTCTAACAGTCTTCAAGCTGCGTTTAACTTTACAGCTCAACAAGACGCGTTTGTACAAGTATCTTTTGACTGGCTTTTTGATGTGTTAGTTGATGTTACTTGGAGCGGCGGTTCAGGTAATGCTGACTGGGCTTTTGAAGTAACACTAGGCGAAAAGTGTTCAGGTATACCTTGTAATGCTCCTGCTCCAATTTACAGCTTTGATTTAAATGATGATGTACTTGGTGCATCAGCTACAGGTCAAGTAAACCAAGTAGGTAATCCGTTTGCTGGTAACATAGGTGGAGTACAAGACTCTGGTCTTCTTGAACTTATGGGCGGCAGACAGTACGAGTTAATCATTGTACAAAATGCTAATACGTCAGCGGCTTCAGTTTCTGAGCCTATGTCTTTAGCTATGTTTGGTTTAGGTCTTCTAGGTCTAGCTGGCGCGGCGCGTCGTAAAGCTAAATAAACTTAGTTCCTAAGTCTAAAAAGCCAGCTTATAGCTGGCTTTTTTTATACCTAATATTCCAAATAAAATCTTTAAATAAAAAATTAGAAATAGAAAGTTAGAAATAGAAACCTACAGAGAGGCTTCGATTTCTTTAAGGTGCTTAATTACACTTTGATTTGTTGGCGCTAAGTTATAAGCCGTTTTAAGTTTCTCATGGGCTTTTTTAACGTCACCTTTTTTAAAGTAAATCATTCCTAACGTATCTAACGTATTTGCATTTGATGTATTCAAAGCTACAGCTTGGTTAGCATAAGTTAACGCTTGCTCAAATTTACCTTCATTAGAAAGCAAATAAGCATTGTTATTAAGTGCAGTAATATTGTTAGGTAATTGAGCTAAAACGAGTTCATAGTGCTCTATCGCTTTATTTGGATTCGTTGAAATATACTCATTTGCTAACAATAGCCTCATAGAGTTATCCAAGGAGTTCGTTTTTAAATGCGTTTCAGCTAACTCCCAGGCCGCCTCTTTGCTTTCTACCGCTTTTGTCAGTACATACCTCAATCTTGCTGCATTAAACGTGGGTTTTAAAGTATATGACTGGTCTGCTAATGATAGTGCTTTCTTATACTTAGTTTCTTTTAGTGCTACCTGAGCTTCTACTAATTTGTAAAGACTCTTGTTATCGTCAGTAACTTTAATGTCTTTTAATATGCTCTGAGTTTTTGCGATTTTTCCATCTAAACTTAGGTAATAAGAGTAAGTTAGCCCAAACTCTTGGGAGTCAGAAAACTTTTCATAGGCTATTTGGCTCGTGGAATACGCTTTTCTTGAAAGTTGGTATTTCTCAAGGAAGGTAATAAGTGAACTCCAGCTTGCGGTATTATTAGGCTGAACTTGTGTCCATTTTTCTAATACTCTAATCGTTTCATTTGAGCCCGTAACAAAAAATGTAGATCTCGCTAACAATGACCAAAACTCTTTAGGACTAGTTTCGTTGGCTTCTTCAATATTCAGGACATCAACTACATTTTTATATTCTTGCTTTGAAAAGTGGTACTCAGCTTTTAGTAGTTTAACATCCGACTCATTTATTGTTTTAATACCGGCATCAAAAATATCTAATATTTCTTTGTGCTTAGATAACTTTTTAGCTGAGAACACAGCAGCTCTTATTGCTGGTATATAACTAGGCTCTTTAGCTAAAACTTTCCGAGCTGCAGCATAAGACTTATTGTACTGTTCGCCTTCTAAGTACTCATTAGTGTAAAACATAAGTGACATTTTATTGTTTGGATCTATAGATAACGCTTTATCTAAGTATGTCTTCACCAAACCTAAATCATTATTTTTAAAAGCAACTAGCGCAGCATAGTTGTAGCTTTCTATAGAGTCAGGGAATGCGTTAACAAATTGTTTTGCAAATACAGACGCTTTTTTTAGTTGGTTTGCTTGAACATAAGCCGAACCTAGAGTG
>Ga0209603_1001397_pt1 | contig 25201 bp, 19 predicted proteins | sample COGITO_mtgs_1206_FD_184812 | JGI IMG/M metagenome (GOLD analysis project Ga0209603, IMG submission 184812) | Pelagic marine microbial communities from North Sea - COGITO_mtgs_120607 (SPAdes) (version 2) | ecosystem: Environmental > Aquatic > Marine > Epipelagic ... | reverse complement strand
GACGACCTTGACGACCCCGACGACCCCGACGACCCCGACGACCCCGACGACCCCGACGACGCCCCCTCGGTGCCGATACGACCACGGCCGTTTGCCAATGCGGACTACCGCATGGGGCAGCACGACGCGCCCATTTCCGTGGAGCAGGAGGCGTGGGCCCAAGCCCGGATCCGTAAGGCGCACCGGCACTTTTTGGGGCACGTGTCCTCGCGCAAGGGCTACGGCTGCATTATGCTCATGCAGAACCGGCTCGGCGACCTGTCGATGCCCACCTTGGCACCCACCGGTGGGGAGGCGGCCAAGTCCAAGCAAATCAACCGAGTCATCTGGGAGCAGCTCAAGGCGAGCCCGTTGCCGCAGGTGGTGGCCCTCACCAAGCGCATCGAGGAGGAGTTTGCCAACGCGCTGCGCCAACAGATCTCGGAGGACCGCGGGGCTAATCACAAGGATTACCAACGCAGACTCAAGGAGGCAACGAAGGATTCCCCAGAGGAGATCGACGCGACCAATTGGCTCAATTCGCACGCCAGGGACAAGCGGAAGCAGGTTGGGGTGTTCACGGCCCTGCGCCTGGTTGTCAGCGCGAACTTGCCGTTTGCCTCAAACGTGGAGGGTGGGTGGGTGGCCCTGCTCGCGTGGTGGAAGCTGATGCGCGATGCCGCAGAGCAGGCGGGCAAGAGCGCAGACGGGTGGAACGTTGACAAAGAGGAGGGTGGGTGGCTGTGCCGCACCTTCTATCCGTCCAACTCCGAAGACGCGCGCTACAAGGACAACAAGGCGCTCAAGTGGCGAGGTCTTTGGGAGTTTTTGAACGCGCTGCATGGCTGGTCGTGGAGGAACAGCGCACCAACGTACAGTGCCATCGAGCGGCTCACGGGGGACACGGCCTTCCAGGAGTCCGTGTCGTGGGCCTCGTTGGGCTACCGCGTTGATCTCGGCAGCTGATCGACCATCGGCCAATGGTCGATGGTCGATGGTCGATGGTCGATGGTCGATGATCGATTCTTAAGAAGCCAATCCATTGGGATTTAGTTGAGCACTCTGGCCTCCCCCCAAGTGCTCAACTAGTTGTTGGAGCAAACGAATCTCGTGTGTGAGATAATTATTTTATGAGAATTGACATGCGCAGGGTCCCTACTCTTTACGTCCGTGTCCATGGTCTCTCCGGGTTCACCCTTTGCCACCTTGGACACGATTATTTATTGCGCACCGCAACACAAATGTAGTGGATCCACTGAATGATCCAATGTAGGGACAGAAAGTTGAGCACCTTGCCCTTGCTCCAAGTGCTCAACTAGTTGCCAGAGCAAACAGATCTCGTGTCCGAGGTCATTATTTTAGTACGTAATACCGTGCGCAGTGTCCCTACTCTTGCATTTTTACGGTAATCCTGGTCATCCTGGTCAGCACATGACCACGCCGGCGATGCCCCACGGCAGCAGCGCGGCGAGCGTGGCGATGACGATGGACGTGACGTCGCCCGTGGTGCCGTACGGCACGAAGCTGGACGAGGCGAAGAGCGTGAACGCCCAGCCGGCCGTGAGCACGACGGGCACCGCGAACCACACGAGTCTCAACAGCCATTTGGCGATGTGCCCATTGTGGCACTCGAACCGCCCGCCCACGAGCGCCGCGGCAAAGAAGAAGCCGAGGCTGTGCTGCGTGACCCATCGCAAGCTCGCCGAGCGCCAGCTGACCGTGCTCATCAGGGAGCCGTCGTAGCCGCTGATGATCGCGAGCGACGCGATCGTCAGGAAGAGCTGGATCGACACCAAGGCCACGATGAGCAGCGCCGTGGTGTTCTCGAGCCACGGGATGTACCGCCCCGTCGAGGCGCACGACGCGTAAAGCAGCCAGCTGATGAAGGTGGTGACGCCCAGCACGAGCGTGAGGAGCAGCGTCGTCGCGACGTACCAGTGGGTCAGAAAGGCGAGGTCAAAGCCAAAGGGGCTTCCCAGGCGGCCCACGGTGTACACGAGCATGCCCGCCGCGTGGAGCGCGCACGCGATCCACGTCGACGAGTACCACGCCGCCGGGATCGAGAAGAAGAGCAGCAGCAGTTCGAGCGCGGGCCATATTGAGTCGGAGTAGGCGTACACCACCACCACGGCGACGACGGAAGCCGCGAGCGCCACGTTGCCCGATCCGGTGGCCGCCTCAACCTCGTCGGGGTCCTCGGGGTGCACAAAGTAGTCGCGCCGCGTGCGGCACCGCCGGTCGTACGGGAAGGCGAAGATGGTCAGGCCGACGGCGCACGCCCACAGGGCCGCGGGGCTCGAGTTGGCCGTGTACAGGCGCCGTGCGCGGAAGGAGTTGGCGCACACGTCGATGTCGCCCACGCACGCGCTGTCGCCAAAGAGCGCCTCCAGCTCGTCGAGGCGCGCAAAGCACGCCACCTGCACCACGAAGGCGGCGCTGAAGATGAGCACCGAGAGCTGCGCGATCACCGTCGCCACCGGCTCGCACCCGTGCTCGTAGATGGCGTCGTGGTTGAGCAGGATGATGCCCGCGGCGCACACGCACAGCGTGCCCCCGAAGACGAGCGTGCTCGCCACGAGGTCGTCCGCAACGCCGTAGCCGCGCGCCTCGATGTCCTCGTGCGACGCGGTGAACCCCGTGACTTCCCCCGGGTGGTAGAGCGCCGAGCGCACGATGCGCGCGCCCGCGTAGCCCAGGAAGGCCGCCGACAGCGCGATCACGTTCTCGCGCTTGCCCTTGGCGTCGTGCCCGCGGTCGCCCGGCTTGGGTCCCGCGACGCCAAAGATGAGCAGCACCGCCCAACCGCACAGCAGCGAGTAGAGCGCGTCGGCGATGCGCGCGTTCACGCCGCCATTGTGCAGCCCGTAGAAGGCCGTGGCCACGAGCAGCACGCACGCGAGCCCGCGCTGCTCGAACAGGAAGTCGGCCTCCACCGGCGGCGCGGCCACGAGCGCCGCGAGCACGAGCGCGGTCGTGCGCATCGACGTGGGCACGTCCACCACGATGGTGGTGGGCAGCGCCGTGAGCGCGTCCAGCACGATGGAGGCCACGAAGACCGCGCCCGCGCTGACCACGTTGCCCTCGGCGATCTCGAGCAGGTCGGACTGCTCGACGAGCTTGGGCGGCGCGTCCTCCACCAGAGGGGGTGGCGGCGGCGCGAGGTCCTCCTCTTGCGCGGGGAAGAGCGGTGGCTCCATGGGAGTCCCCGTTCTTAATAAGCAACCCCACACGCCCTAGTTATTTCAAAGGGGTGGCTAAAAGTCGTCCAGCTGCGCGCGCTGGTTATTTGCGCGCGGCGACCGGGGTCAGTCCACCTCCTCCCACGGACCGGGCGGCTCGTAGTCGGCGCGGCGCCGCTCGATGGCCCGCAGAAGCCCGTCCGTCGGCTCGAGGACGTCGTTCACCAGAAAGGGGTGGTCCAGCGCCCAGAGCACGTTGCGCCGATGCGCGTGATGCGCGTTGATGTCGCGCAGCGCCTGCTGCGTGGACCGCAGCGTCTGCTCCCGCCTTGGATCGTCCCGCGGCACCGAGCGCGCGAGCAGACGCAGGACGCGCGCCATTTGCTGTTCCAACACGGAGATGGCGGCGCTCTGATCGCGCAGGCGCTCGCGCGTCGGGTCGGGACCTTCCATGATGCGGCCCCATTCCGCGCGGCTGGCCTGCAAGTCGAGGGTCAGCTGCATGTGCGATTCGTGGCTTTCGGCCTGCTCGCCGAACCACCGCGCCCTCGCCGCGTCGACATGCCGCTGCCTGGTCAGGGCACCCTCTTCTACTAAGGAGCGGCGCAGTCTGGCCTCGATTTGGCGCGTTTCGTTGCCGCCCTCGGCGCGGCGATCCAGCATGGCCTGGATGGCCCGATTGGTCCGGTCGGCCTCGACTTGTGCCTCGAGCAACTCCTCGAGCAAGCTGGGGTCGTCGGCCCGCAGCGCCCGATGAAACCGCTCACTGGCCCGGTTGTGGGCGCCATAGGCGCGCTCGCTTTCTTCCTCCTCCTCGCTCAGCCGGCGCATCGACCTCGGCACCCCGTTCTGGCGCCGCACCGGCACGGGGGTGGGAAACAGGGGCATGGTTCTCGCGTAGAGATGTTCCGCTTCCGGCGATTGCGGCGGTTGCGCCTTGACGGTGCCGGGGTCGCGCGTCGGCAGGCTGTAGACCCACGAGCGCATGCTGTCCGACGGCGCGTACGCGTCGTGCAGCGCGACCCAGTCCTCGTACCAGATCGGCTGGCGCGTGAGCGGGTCAACCACGTGTGTGGCGGAGTTGTAGTGCCGCCAAAGCGCGGCCGCGCTGTAGTAAAAGTGCGTGTACTCGCCATCCGCGCCGGGAGTCTCGCTGCGCACGCGAAAGGTGCGCCAGGTGTCGCCATCGTCCGTTTGAAAGTCCTCGAGGGTGATCGGGTCCTGCCTTTCCTCTTCGGCGAAGCGATTGACCTCCGAATCGCTGAGCGGGTAAAACTCGCCCGTGCGCGATAGCCTCAGACGGCCGAGCGCGGGCAGCATGGGCGTTCGCTCCTTACTACCAGTGAGTAAAAACCGCGTGTTATCACAATCGGCGACACGCGACACTGACGCGGTTCCCGTCTACAATGAGCCAAAGGGGTTGGGATTCTGGCGCTGGCGCTCGCGCTCGGCGGCCGCCGCCATCGCCAGGCGCGCTTGGTCTTGCGTCGGCTGGGGGACGTCATTGCCCCAGCTGCGCCGCCACTCGTCCCACTCGCGCTGCCGGCGCGCCTGCTCCGCCTCCTCGCGATCGGCGCGCGCGTTGGCCTCCTCCTGGGTCTCCATTGACTGGTCCTCGGCGAAGAGGCCGGCACGGCGACGCCGCCCACGAGCGGCGCGCTGGTTCTCAGCGCGCATCATCTGCGTTGCGCCGCGCCACGTCTCGGGCGCATCGGAGCCGGGCGCAGCCGGCGGTTCCTGTCCGGCTCCCAGCATCTGCTGCGCCACCGACGCCGACGGCTGAGTGTTGCGGTCGCGCTTTTCGAGGGAGTAGGCCCAATTCGGCACGAAGGGCGCGCCGTAGGTGTAGTAGAGCGCCCACCAGTCCTCGAACCAGGCCGGCTCGTTGGTGTCCGGCATGCGGCCCTGGCGCTCGGGCTGCTTCAGCCAGCGCCAGAGCTCGGCCGGGTCCCAGTACGAGTACCGCGGCGAGCCATCAGGCTTGGGCGTGCGCGCGACTACGCGGAAGACGCTCGCGCGGAGCTCCGGCCGCTCCATGGTGATCGGGTTGATGACGTTCTCGGCCTCCATCTCGGCCATGATGCCGTCCGCCTGGGGCTGGTCGATCACCAGGTAGCCGCCCGTGGTCGCGCCCGCCCGGGGCTTGAGGTCCACCGCGGGCCCGTGCACCGTGCCCGCCGGGCCGGTGGCGGTGGGGAGCGCGTGGCCGCGGTAAAGGGAGCGGTCGTCGATGCGGCGGACGGACATGCTAGATGGGGATGGAGATGGGGATGGGGATGGGGATGGAGATGGGGATGGGGCGGTTAGTTGCTTGCTTTAAACGCACCCCGCGATCCTTATCTGCGACAAGCTAGATAGCTAATACTGGTCCATGGAATTGCCGCCGCCGCCGCCGCCGCCGCCGCCGCTGCCGCTGTAGTCGTCGTCGTCGTCGCTGTCGTTGTCGCTGCTGCTGCTGCTGTCGTCTGGGCGCAGAGGCGACTCCGGCCGCTCGGGCGGCACCGCGCCCTGACGCTGCAGCCGGAGCGACCTCGGCACGACGTCCCACCTTTCCATTCGCTCCCGGGCATCCAGCAGGTCGTGCGTCTCGAACCACGTCGTCTCCTTTTCGAGCTGGTGGCGATCGTACGTTGCGCGATCAAGCTTGCGCTCAAGCTTCTTCCACAGACGGTGGAGCTTGGGGTCCGTACTCAGCTCCTCGGCTTCATACGCGCCATGGAAACGCCAGAGCCCCCACTCGGCGTCGCCCTCCTTTCGCTTGGCCGCCCGGAGTTGATCCTTCAGCGCCTCGTAACGCGCCTCCTCAGCACGATGGACCTTGTGGCGGTAGCACATGGCGTAGAACCACTCCTTAAACGATTCGGGCAGTACCGACTCCGGGTTGTACACGCTGTGCATCGTGGGCGCAGGCGCCTCGGGAAAGATGTTCTCCATCAGCATCTGCCACATCGCCTCGTCGTTCTTACCGACGCCGTCGTGCTGCTTGTTCAGGCCCAACCACGTGGCCACCGCGTTGCACGCCTGCTCGACGGCGCCGTCCTCGTTGCCCGCGTGCAGGTTGGCCACGATGAGCGCCACGATCTCGTTGGTGCCCAGCGCCTCGTCCATGGCCGCCGCGGCCGCGGGCGTCGGCGGCCCAACGGCGACGGGGGCATTCGACGGGCCCGACTCGGCCTGGTTGGTGCCCGGCATGCCCGTGGGGCACAGCGGCAAAAAGGGAAGCGACATTAGCCACGCACGCACGAGCGCACGCACACGCGCCTAACAACACGCAACGTCGTACAAGTTATGTCACACGTGTCACGCGCCCTGGGACTCGTTGTCGCTCGCGGGGTACTGCGGCCACCCGAATGGCGGCGCAAAATTGCCGTCGGCGTCCGTGATCATCGTACCGCCCCGCTTGAGCCGAGGCATGGCGTGCCAGGCCCCGTTCCACGCATTGAGGTTGGCTTCCGCGTGGTACACGTCGTGGTCTTCCAAGGACTCAACATCCTGGTCGAGCTTGTTCCGGATCCAATCCATGCGATTCAGTGCCCGCCTGAGTTTCCTCATTTCGAACTTCTGCGCTTCTGTCCACTGAGCCCATGGGATGCCGGCGAGCTTGGCCCGCGCCTCGTCATGCGTGCCGCAGGCGCCGCGGTACGCCCAGCTGTACTCCTGCTTCTTCTCGTCCAGATAGTCCAGCCGCTCCCTCGCCAGGCGCGCCCGCCGATGGCGGGCGCCCATCATGTAAAAGTAGTCCATGTCGTTGGCCGGCATCGGCATCGGCGCGATTTTCGCCCAGTACGACGTGTTCTCGGGCTTCGGCGCATCGGGGAAGACGTTGCGCGCCAGCGTTTGCCAGATGGCATCGTTGGGGCTGAGCGCATAGAGCAGCTTGTTAGCCATCAGCAGGTTGGCCACGGTCTCGCACGCAACCTCCTTGGCGCGGTGCTTTTCCTCCCCCGCGGTGATCTGGGCCAGGATCGACTTGACAACGGAGCGCTCGCCATCGCCAAAGGCTTCGCGCATGGCGGCCATGACAAACGTGTGGGTTTTTTTATGCGCACGCACGAGCACCGTACAATACTCTATGCGCTCAGGCGAGGGTGCGGAACGCTGGCTCCTAGAGGACGGCCCAGGTCAACCAGTCGGTGAACTGGTCGTGGCGCATCATGGGCGGGGAGGGGTACTGAGTCATCGAATCGACGACGCGCGGGAAGTCCGACGCCTCCAGCGCTTGCGCCGGGCCGTAGTTGTGCCAGGCCTCTGCTTGCTTAGCCCAGGACGACTGGTTGGTCCGATCGTTCATGGACCAGGAGACGAACCGGTGCGCCGTCGCATCGGAGACCTTGAGCGAAACCTCGCAGCGCAGGAGGGGCCCGTCGGCAACCGTATCCGCGAAGCGGATCTGCGAGGTCCAGTCGTACTCGCGGCGCTCAAAGATCTCCACGCGCACCCGGTAGTACCAGGGGAAGCCGTTGTTTCCCGCCCTGAAGTCGGAGTTGTTGGCCATGTAGTCGCCAAAGTGCGAGCGCATGGCCTCCTCGGCGTCCAGCTTAACCAGGCTGTCCATCGATCCCTTGAGCCAGAAGCGCCAACGGATCGTCACCGCGTACTCGGGGTCGTTGGGGTCCATGGCCATGTACGCCCTTTGCGCACCCATGCTCTCCCCGCCCTCGCGATCGGGCGTCATGGGGTCGATGATGGTGGGATCCGTGGGGTCGTACGACGGCGACGTCGGCGAGTAGGAGGGCGACGTGGGCACGTAAGGGAGCGGCGACGACGGGCCCACCGTTCCCTCGTCCATCACCTCCTCCTCCATCTCCTCGTCCTCGTCGGAGTTGTCGCTGTCCCCGAACGCCGCGCGCTGCGCCTCATCGAGCCGCTCCTCCCGCGCCTGCTCCCGGAACGCCGCGCTCGACGACGGCCCAGCCTCCGACTGCCCGGGCTCCACAACCCGGATCACTGGCGGGAGGTCGAAGAACGTGTGCTGGGGCCACTGCTCGTACTCCCGCCGTCCCATGTTCGGCTTGTGCACAACTTCGTGCGTGCAGGAGCCCATGCGCATGCTCTGGCGCAACGGGCCCATCCGGATGTGGAAAAAGTCTGCTGGGAATGCCAGCCTCGCACCGCCCACGCCGACGATGCTGTTCATTATCACGTCAAAGCCATCCTCCGGCTGTGAGCCACGGGTCGTCGCATTCAACCCGATGTTCTTGCAGGCGTCGACAAAGGCTTGCGCAAGCGGCATGCTTGGCATGTACAGCTGGAAGTCGATCCGGCTGACGGGGGAATCCATGTCCGCCACCGCGTTCCGCGTTGCGGTTCCGAAGCTGGTGTGAAGGGACAGGCGCTGGGGGATGTCCAGGTCGCGTTGCGACTCAAACTGCCCCTGGTTGTGGAACCAGCGCGACAAGAAGCTGCGCACGTGGGTCGCCACGACCCTCCCACCGTTTGGGAAGTTGCCCTTGACCCAGAGGCGCCACTCGATGGGCACATCGGTGGCGCTCTGCGGGCCATTGTGCCCCGGACGGATGCGCAGGGGGTCGCTCTGGAGCGAGTAGGGGCGCCAGTTGTTGTAACTGTCCCGCCGCATTGTGAAGGGGCCGTAGCTCTCTGGAGGGGCAGGGCGCGATTGCGGGTGGTCCTGCATGTGGCTCCACGACGAGTACCAGGAAAGCACCGTCTCCGCGCCTGGCGACGTCACCTCCGCGCCGATGATGCCCAGCCAACGGCGCATCATCGAGCAAATGCCCATGTACTTGCGCTTCTCGTCGTAGAAGAAATGCAGGAAGCGCTCCGCCGCACGATTGGCCGGAAGCCACAGCTTGCAGATGACGAGGAGGACCGGAGCGTTGGTCGAGGGTTGCGTCTCGCCAGTGAATGTCGCGTCAAACGGATAGGCCCTAACCTCGAGGCGGGGGAACACGTTTGTGACCCCTTCCGGGCTGGTGAAGTTGGTCCACACGTACCGCATCAGCGTCCGCCGCACAGCCTCGTTCACGTCCTCCTCATTCAGTCGAGGCTCGGCGGCGGCATCACTGGCGGGCTTGAGCCAAAATACCCACTGCTGGAGCCGGTCAGTGGCCCGCTGCGGACCCATGCGCTCCTCGCCGGCCCGAAGGCGGGGCAGGCGCGTCGTCGTCGCTGCCTGTGCCGGTGCCGCCGCCGGCGCCTGTGCCGGAGCTGGCGCCGCCGCCGCGGGCGCGGGCGCTCCGGCACCGGGCATGGGGTAGCTCTCGGCGATGGCGATGCGCGCGTTGTCGGTTGGTTGGGCGCGGCAGTCGGGGCACGGCGTCGTCTCGCGCCGCGTGAGCAGGCCGCGCGCGCACCACTTGTGAAAGTAGTGGCCACTGCCGCAGTAGTCGACGTAATGGGGCGTGTTCTGCGCACCCGCAGCGCGTGCCGGAGCGTCGGAGTTGTTGAAGCCTAGCGGTTCCATGCATATGCCGCAGTCGGACGCCTTGATCTGGTCCTCGAGCGTCTCGCGAAACACGAAGCCGGCCACGTGATCCGCGAGCTGCTGCTCGCGGTCTTGGAAGCGGACGGGCGTCATGGTGGGAACGCGTTTCTTGTCGTCGTTCAGGCACAGCTTTGACACGTTTGGAAGCATGGCGGGAATTGAAACCCACGCGCACAACTCGCAAAGCGTTACGACCCTAACACGTGTGCGCAACTCGCCAGTTATCACACACACACACACACACACACACACACCCCACGGGACGATTTTGCCTAAAAGTCCGCCTCCAGCGTAAAGTTGTTCGTTATGATGCTGTCGGAGCTGTTGCTGTTGACGCTCGACATGACGTTGGCCTTCTGGTACTCGGCGACGCGCTTCTCGAAGAAGTTGGTCTTGCCCTGAAGGGAGATGAGCTCCATCCAATCAAAGGGGTTCTTGGCGTTGAACATCTTGGGCCCGCCGAGCGCCACTAGCAACCGGTCTGCACAAAACTCAATGTACTGCGACATCATCTCCTTGTTCATGCCTATGAGCGCCACCGAGAGCGCATCGCACACAAACTCCTTCTCGTACTCAACGGCCTCTCCGATGATCGCGTGCAGCTCGGCGTCGGTGAGCTTCTTCTCGAGCATGGAATACAACAGGCACGCGAAATCGCAGTGCATGCCCTCGTCGCGGCTAATCAACTCGTTGGAGAAGGTGAGCCCAGGCATCAGCCCGCGCTTTTTGAGCCAGTATATGGCGCAGAAGGAGCCCGAGAAGAAGATGCCCTCGACGACCGCAAAGGCCACGAGGCGCTCGGCGAACCGGGACGAGCCCTCAATCCAGCGCAGCGCCCAATCGGCCTTCTTGCGCACGCAAGGCACCGTCTCAAGCGCGTTGAAGAGGTGCATCTTCTCCGCCTTGTCGCGCACGTACGTGTCGATCAGCAGGGAGTAGGTCTCGCTGTGCACGTTCTCAATCATGATCTGGAAGCCGTAGAAGAAGCGCGCCTCGGGGTACTGCACCTCCGAACAGAAGCGCTCGACAAGGTTCTCGTTGACGATGCCGTCCGAGGCGGCGAAGAAGGCCAGAACGTGCTTGATGAAGTGCTGCTCGTTCTCGGTGAGCGCCTCCCAGTCCTTGGCGTCTTGCGCAAGGTCGATCTCCTCGGAGGTCCAGAACGAGGCTTGCGCCTTCTTGAACATGAGCCACAGCTCCTTGTGCCTGATCGGGAAGATCACGAAGCGCGACGCGTTCTCTTGGAGCATGGGCTCGGCCAGGTCGTCGGGGTGCGGGGCCGGGGGCATGTGGAAGGCGATGGAAGGGTTGGGGGGGAAGCGTGCGCGCGTTTGCGTGCGCCAAGAGAGCGCCTTCTCGCGGGCCCCAACTTAGCGCAGTGCGCAACGGGGTGGTTACAAGTTGCAAACGCTTTCTTTTTTTGGCACGCCTCCCACGTTACACGTTGCCCTATATGGAACGGTCCCACACCCGCTTGAGCGCGTCCGACGCCTGGAGGTACGCGCCCTCCGGCACGACGTCCTTGCACTCGAAGAGGAAGTCGGAAAGTGCGCGCAAGTCCTCCGCCATCGCAAGCGCAAGCGGTGGCGGCTGCCGCGGCAGCAGCGACGGCGGCAGCCGAAACGGCGCGCGGTCCCGGCGTCGGGACCCGCGCTCGGGCGCTGGTGGCGGCTCCCAGCTCAATGGTGGCGGCAGCGGTGGCGGCGTCGTCGGGTGCGCGCCCACGTCCCCGAAGATTTGCGCATCCGCGTCCTCCATCGGATCCAACGGCGGCATCTGCAGCGGCGTCCGCGCCGCCACCGGGCGCGTGAGGGTGGCCTCGGGCCAGTTGTTGAGCACCGGGTCGAGGCGCGGCGCGTCGGGCAGGTCCGCTTCCTTGCTCCAGTCGTAGACGGCCATGCGCTCCGGAGAGAGGCTCCAATATCCCGGGTCACGCATTGCCCACCCCTTGACCTCGGGAAAGCACGCGTGCGCAACGCGCCAGGGCACGAGGCGCAGCACGCGCTGCTCGTCTAAGCAGCCATCGGTGGGCGCAAAGGTGGTGTAGAGGGCGTTGCCCTCAACTCCCCGGATGCGCATGACGCGCCCGTACGTGAGGCACCGCTTCCAAGCCTCCGGCGAACGGGAGCAGAGCAGCGCATCGATCTCGCCGCACGACTTGAGGTTGGTGCGCGTGGGCTTGGCCATGACGTTTTCGGCGGGCACGTGGTAGTAGTGCCCAGCGCCGGAGGGCAGCAGGAACGTGCTGTTGGAGTCGTCCTCAAGGATGGACGCGAATCTCACCATTTTGTGCGCACGCACGAGCACCGATTCGTTGCACAAGTTGCAATTCGCCCCAGCGTTTGCAACTTGTAAATGCCACGATAGCACCACAATCACGACAACGGTGAGCCACCGTTGCCCCGCCCGTAACCCCAGTGCCAGTGCTCGTGCGTGCGCGTTGACATTTTTTTGCCCGGATGTGTGCGCATGTCAGGTTTGCGCACAATGCCACCCAAGGGAGGAGCGTTCACTGGCCCCAAGGGCGTCAAGCGCGCAGCCGAGGCCAACGGGGCCGCCGGCGAGGACGCGGCGCCCGCGCCCAAGCTGGGCAGGCGCGAGCCCGTGCTCCTCGACGAGCTCGACGTCGGCAAGATTGAGCTGGGCAAGGTCACCCTGGGCAAGTCCAAGCTCGACTCGTTCGTGCCCCTCACCTACGACGGCGGCCGCCTGCACATTGCGCTGGCCAAGCTGCCCGACTACTGCCGCGCACCCTTCAAGGCGGCCCCGGGCAAGGACAAGCAGGGCAACGAGCTCCCTGGCGACCCGGCGTGGGGCATGGCCTTTGACCTGACCGAGGCGCAGCACAAAAAGTTCAACGAGTTTGAGGAGGCGGTCATCGCCAAGCTGATGCCCATGCGCAACGAGCTCCTGCCCGAGCTGGCCAAGGCCAAGGCGGGCCGCGGCGGCGTGACCGAGGACAACGTGCGCGACGCGTTCAGGTCCAAGCTCAAGCCGGCCAACGAGGAGAAGAGCTACGCGGCAAACCTGCGCGTCTTCGTGCAGCACAACCCCGAGCGCCCCATGGCCAAGGTCTCCAAGATGCACCTCAAGGAGCGCGCCGACGGCACCAAGTACATCACCAAGCCGGTGCCGGGCAGCCTCGCCGACCTGCAGAACGACCGCCTCGCCATCGTGCCCATCATCTCGCTCGTGCGCGGCGTCTACACGGGTGGCACGGGCGTCGGCATGAAGTTTGAGCTGACGTCGGCCGACGTCCTCACCAACCTGCGCGAGACCAACGTGCCCGAGCCCAACCGTGACGGCATCGAGCAGAGCGACGAACTCACGCCCGAGGACGAGCCCGCCATCCAGGCGCCGTCCGCCCCGGCCTCCGAGAACGGCGACGCGTCGAACGGTGGCCGCGACCAGTTTGGCGCCATCGACGGCAACTACTGAGACGCTGGGAAGCGGCCGGCCCCGCCCTGGAGGCGGCGCCCGGACCACCGCTAGGAAGTCGAGATTTAGTGCGAGTCCAGTGTTTGGTGAGTGAGTGGGAGTGTTTGTAACGCGCATGACAAAACCGCTTTCCATCCGCGGCGTGGCGCATCCGCCCCCACCGCGCCGCGGCGGCCGCCCCAACCGGGCCGACCTGTCCGGTGCCGAGATTGACTGCACCAACCTGACCGGGAAGCCGCTCCTGTGCGAGCACGACCACGGCGACCGCGTGGGCACCGTGCTCGCGAGCTGGAAGGGCCGCGACGGCTCGCTGCGGGTGGCGGCCAATGTGGAGGATCCGAGCGCAATCGAGATGGTCAAGAATGGCACGATGCGCGGCCTCTCGCTCGGCACGGGTATGACGCTCGATGGCGACGGCAACGTGGCGTACCGGGGGCAAGACGAGCTTTCGATCTGCGAGGAGGGCAAGCGGCCGGGGACCTGGATCGACACGATGGACGGCGTGCCGTGCCGGGAGGTCGCGTGCTTTTCAAAATCGAAAGCCGGTGAGCAAATGCGCCGCCCAAGCGCTAAAATGATATGGCACCACTGCCCCCCAATGTAGTAAACCGGACTCTGGTCCCGCGCGCACCGCACCCAAGAATGTCGGAGGCTGAGATCGCGTCCACCACCAATGTTGCCGCAGAGCAAAACCGCGACGACCTGGTCGAGCGCCTGAAGGCTGAGCTCGCCTCCAAGACCAAGGGCGAGGCCGAGGCCAATGCGCGCATGAACGTGTACGAGGCCAAGGAGCGCGTCAGAATCTCGGCGTGGCAGGACGACGCCAAGTTCTTCATGAACGAGTTTGTCAACGAGGAGATCGATGCGCACCACCCGGGCCTCTCCAAGGACGACGTGGCGCCGCTCGGCGCGTGGGCCTCGACGTACCACGAGAAGGCCGACATCGCCTCGCAGGGTGCGCTCGCCGCCGTCTCATACGTGGCGTCCAAGGGCATCAAGCGCCTGCGGGAGGAGGCGTCCAAGGGCGCCGCCGCGGCCACCACGCTCGCCGAGACGATGAAGCAAAACGAGGAGCTCGCGGCGCAGAACAGCAAGCTCCAGAAGGACTACGCCGAGGCGATGACCCTTTGCGACGAGCGCCAGAAGGGCCTTGAGACGCTGCAGGCGGAGCTGGTCAAGGGTGGCCTCATGAACGAGAAGTTCAACTTCTCCAAGCTCACCTCGCGCGAGCAGACGCCGGCGGAGCCGCACGCGGCGATGGGCGCCGCAACGCCCTCGCTTGAGGTGGTCAAGGCTGAGGCCTCCAAGGCGGCCTCGGGATCGTCGGGCAACCCGATCCAGCAGGCGGACCTGCTCCAGTCGCTGCTCGCGAACAGCCGGGGCAGCCTGCGCATGGGCCAGTCGTCGACGCAGCACGCCTTCCTTGGCGCGAGCAACGGCGAGGCCGACATCGGCTCCATCCTTCGCGGGGCGGCCATGTAAACTCCCCGACACCCAGAAGGGGAAGAGGGGGAAGAGGGGGAAGGAGGAGAATGAGGAGAAGGAGGAGAAGGAGGAGAAGGAGGAGAAGACCAACACCATCACGCCTGTCGCCGCCTACACACCGCACCTTTTGCGCGCCGCCAACCTCCAGCGGTGGCAACCTCCACCCCCACCTCCACCCCGCCCCAGCATCTCCCAGTTTGGTTTTGAATAAGAGAATTGCTCGCGCGTGTGCGTGCGCGTGTGCGTGGGGTTTCTAATCAGCCGTTATTTGCCCCCTCTCCGTGTGCCCGAATGCGCCCTTGTGCGCGCAAGCGCGTCCGTCCGCTAACGCGGTTGCACGTTGCAGGCCACGGAGGGTGTTAGGCTGTAACGCGCAATCGCGCCATGGAGCACGCGGAGATTGCCCAACTCTTTGCGCTGGCCGACGAGGCCCGCGAAGCAATGGAGGTGGGTGCCGAACTTACGCAGCTGTGCGCCAATGAGCGCAGCGGTGACGACGGCAAGACGCACGCGTCGCGAACCGGGCAGGTCGTGTACAGCTTCAACGCGCGAGGCGATGTGCACGCCTGCTTTGGGATGCAGTGCAGGCACGTGTGCCTCGGCCACGAGAACCAATATGTCTGCGGCATCTCGGGACGCGTCGTGGGCATTGAGCACGCCGGCGACCCGGACCCGGGCTGGACGGGTCGATCGAGGACGAGCGCCAACCCGGACGACACGGCGGGCACGCCGGTGGGCGGTTGGATGAAGCGGCGCGACATGTACGCCGCGAGCGTGGCCGCCTACAAGATGGCGAACCAGCTCTCGGACGCGGAGATTCAGCCCGTGATGACGCCGGCGCCGGCACCCACCACGCCAGCGGTCAAGCGCGGCGCGCTGTGCGTCGACGAGAGTCCCGACGTGAACGCGGCGCCCAAGAAGGCGCGCAGCTTGCGCAAGGAGAGCTGGTCGCGCGAGGCGATCGACAAGCTCGCCAAGGAGGCGGTCGGGGTCATCAACAAGCTTTTCATCGCCACGCCCAAGGCGCATGCCAGCGAGCCGCCCCCCGACCCGCGCCTGCAAAACCTGGAGTTTGTCAAGGCGGCGGCGATCCGCAAGTACGTGAAGCGGTGCGCCGCCGGCGAGAGCGAGCTCAACCTCGACGTGCTGAACAACGTCGTCATCCACGCGAACGCGTTTGTGCGCGAGCAGCGCACGGCCGCGGCCGAGTGGCGCGCCGCCGCCGCCTCCGCCGCCGCGAGCTCCGCGTCGGCGCGCACCTCGCGCACGGACGCCGTCTTCTCGGGGCAGATCCGCATCCAGCTGAGCCAGCTGATCGTGAGCTTGTGGCGCGCGAGCTGCCTGACCAAGCACTTCCAGTCGGCCAAGAAGGGCAGCGACTCCTTCAAACCCTTTGCGGCCGGCATCCTGTACTCGCTCAAGCGGGGGCTGTACCTGGACGACGGCACGTGCGTCGTGCCCGCGCTCGAGGAGCTGGCGGCGCACCTGCCCGCCTTGCGCTCGGCGTCGTCGACGCCCGCCGCGAAGCAGCTGCAGTCGAGCAGCCACCGCGGCATCTGCAGCATCCAGCGCGCGCTCACGTCCATCTCCGAGATGAACCGCGAGGACGCCCTGCCGGCCCGGACGCTGCTGCGCGACGCGGCGCGGCAGGGCGCGTTTTTGAGGGAGTTGGTGAGTCGAAACTCGTAGCGAGTGGTTGGTGTTGTTTACTATGAAAACACAAAACTGTACCCGACACGCACTCACGCGCTGCGCTGCCGCTTGCTGGGCGACGACGCGGTGTGCGAGTCCGTTTCTGCGGTGCTGCTGCTGCTGCCTTCCGGCGGGGTGGAGGAGGACGACGCTCCGACCTCGGCCAAGGTGAGGGCCATGCTCAGTAGCTGCGAAGCGGCGGCGCCTCGCTGTTCGCGCTTCATGAACGACTCGTCGGGCATTCGCGCGCGGCTGATGAAGGAGTGCGATTGGACGACGAGGTTCGGGTTGCAGGCCAGCTGAGAGTCCACGGGCGCGACCTTGACGTACATGCGCGCGCCGGAGATGTCCGAGGACAGCAGCATCACTTGGAACCGGAACTCGTGCATGCTCTCCAACATGGTCACTTGCGGTTCGAACTCATTGCCAGCGCGCCCGCGGAAGAGGCCCTCGTATGGACGCGGGTTGTAGCCGTCGTGCATGGCCCCGTCGTCCGACACCTTGTGCAGCGTCAGGCGCAGCCTGAGCCCGCCCTGCTGCACGGCGGTTCCCCTCACCGGTTGGCCTCTTGAGTCCACCAGCTTCACGGCAATGTGCGTCATCTTGGTCTTGCACTGCGTCCAGATGGCCTCGTCGTCCGCGAGCGTCCCATGCGCGGTGTCGATCATGTGCGGAAACTTTTTGCCAGTGTCCACAATCATCAGCTGGACGTCGAGGTCGTCAGCGAGGGTCGCCATCGGTGCGGGAAAGGGCGCGCGCCAGGCCAGCATCGCTTGCAGCAGCTCGACAAAGATCGGGCCGTTTGGCACGGACCCGCCCTTTTGCACGTGATCGATCCACGCATGGGCCGCCTGGTCGGGCGGCACGTATGCGGGCGTGTACGCCGAGCCTTCCTGCGCACCACCACCACCGCCCGGTGTCGCGGCATCAGACGGTTCCGACGGCGTGGGCGACGCCGACGGGCTTAGGCTTGCGCGCTCGACAAGCGTGGTGACGGGTTCGGCTTCGTCGGTCGACATGTCAAAAAAGGGATGGATTTGATGCGCGCACGCACGAGCACTGTCGCACGCTGCGCAAAACGGCGGATCGCAACGATCGCAAAGTTACACTCTTATCTTATTATCACACTAACGTGCATACGCCCGAAACGTGAGGCAATACACGCGACCCTTTTGTTTCTTGGAGCACGGCTTGCGCGCGTGCGCGCCGGCTACTGCGACGACCGGACCTCAAAGGCGATGAGCTTCTTGGTGTTTTCCACGTACTGGAAACAGCACGCGGTCCGGTGCAGGTCCATGGCGCGCTCGAGCGTGACCTGCTTCCACCTGGCCCTCCCGGGCTGGCAGAGCATGACCTTGCCCCTTTGGTTGTCGATCTGCACGATCGCAACGAGCGGGCGGTTGGAGAACACGCAGCGCGCCACCGCGACGAGGTGGCGCAGCGCGTGGGACTCGTTGGGAACGCTGTCGATGGCTTCGACTCGCGCAAGCAAGTCCGCGTCCAGCTCCGCGTCGTCGGCATCGCCACCGCTTCGCCCGACCAGCCTGGCAATGTTTGAATAGTCCCCCTTGCCCTTGAAGGGGACCGATCCGCGTCGGTGCAGCCCCATGGCTGTCATCGCGATCTTGATCGTTGGGTAGTGGCTGAACTCGGGCGGTGGGGGCGGCCCCGGCGGCGGCACCGCGGCCTGCGCGTCGGCGACGGCCTGCTCCAGCTGCTGCTTCTCGGCCTCGAGTCGCGCGATGGTCTCGTGCATCGTGGTGCAGTCCGTGTACAGGTCGACCATCGACTTGCACGGGCCGAGGCGCTTGAGCCCAGAGGCCACGAAGGCCTTGTACGTGGGCACCGGGAACGCGCTCATGCGCTCCAGGACGTCGCCGATGCGGAACGCGCCGCACATGGGCATGGCGCCCATGCGCGAGAGCACGTCGTCCTCGGCCGACGGCGGGTCGGTCGGCTTGAGCGCCTTGAGCGGCCTGGGCTCCGGCATCACGACGCACGGCTTGTCGCAAAAGCGGTCGAAGCACATCGAGATGCCATGCTCGAACGCGTCCCATATCGTCTCGCCATACCGCTCGTCCAGCGGGAGCGTCTGCTGCGGCGGGCACGGCAGCACGTAGTAGTCCTTGTAGTGCGCGTGGTCAAAGGGCATGAGCCTGTAGACGAGGCGCGGCACCATTGCATTGGCCTGGCAGCACACGGCGTGTCCCTGCGCGCAGTAACGCCCATAGCTGCTCACCTGGTGCTTCATGCTGACCCAGTCCCACTCCATCTGGAAGATGTGGAGCCCAATGTTCTGGTCCCGGACGTTGCCGTCGGGGATGCGGAGCCCCACGGGTATGTTGCCGGGGTTTAGTCCCGGGTTCCTGGCGAGCTCCTGGCGGAGCTCGTCGTCGGTCACGCTGTCCACGTACCTTTTTGCGGCATCCTCCTCGCCCTTCTTGTGCAGCAGCCCGCCAATGAAGACGTGCTCGTGCGCAAGGCCCCCCTGGTTGGGGTCGTTGACCATGCGGTGGGCGCCAATCTTGAGGTAGGTCATCAGGTGCCGGCCGCACAGCTTGTAGTCTGCGCGCGCCTCCGCGGTCTCGATGCGCACCATCTGGGCCCAAAAGGCCTCGTTGGCCGACATGATTGAGTCCTCAAACGCGGTGTTGAGCTCGCGGCTGCGCACCTCGTACGTCTTGCACAGGGTCGCCGGGAGCTCGCTCGGGATGCTCGCCTTCTGAAACAGCGTCGCTGCAGCCCGCAAGGTCTCGCAGTACATCTTGCGGCCGGAGTCGAGTGCCTGCATCGGCACCTTGTGCGCCTGCAACTCGTTGAGGGCCCCGTCCCAGTGCACGAGGACGAGGTCGATCTCGTCGTGGTCGCGCAGGCCCACGTTGTAGCGCGCGGCGTACCGGCACGCATTCTGGCCGGTGAGCATCATGAGGCGCACGTCCTTGGCCGCACGCTCCTTCCGGTTGCCCCTGGTGTCCTCGCCCTCAAACGAGGCGAGGTGCGCCATCGCGTGCAGCAGAAAGCGCGTCGCGTCTGCGACCTTGCCGACGTCCCGCACCAGCGCCGTCAGCGCATACTTGCGGGGAGGCGCCGAGTCCGGGTGGCTGGAGCCGTGGCCGGCGGATGCCTTCAGCTCGTTCTCCTCCGAGGTAAGCAGCAGCCTTGCTTCGTCCTCGTCAAACGCCAGCTGGACCGTGCGCAACTGGTAGAACGCGTCTTGGACGAGCCCCGTCTGCGTGGCCCACGGTATCTTGTGCTGATGGTTGCACTCGTCACCCGGCGCGGCACGCTTGCGCGCAATGGCTTTGAACTCGTCCGGGATCGGGAGGGTCTCAAAGCGGACGCGGCAGTGGTACGCGGCCCACGCCGTTGAGCTCCACGGCTGTCTGGGCAGCCCGGAGTTGATCACGGGGATTGGCACGAACCCCTGCGCACCCCTGGTTGGGGCGGCGCGCGCTGGCTCCGCAAACTCCACCGCCTCCTCGCTTTCGACCCGCTCGTGGTCCGCGCCGCTGCGCAAGCGCAGCTCCTCAGTGGCGGCGGCATCCATTGGGTTCACAGCGGTTGGTTTTTTTTGGCAAGTGTAGTGCGCAATCGCGCACGCACGAGCACCGCAGTCTTGTACGGGGCGCTCGCGTGCCCAGCTAAAAGTTGCAAAGCTGACAACCCAACCCCGCCGTCACTCCGCACTTCACTCCGCACTTCACCCCACTTCACTCCACTTCACGTCGCGCGCCCCCGGTCCCGGTCCCGGTCCCGGTCCCGGTCCCGGTCCCGGTCCCGGTCCCGGTCCCGGTCCCGGTCCCGCCCGTCAGCACTGGGTCCACCTCGTCGACGATGGCCATCACCTCCTGCTCCGAAAGCGGCGCAAAGTTGTTTTGGACGTAGCGCACGAACAGGGCCTTGCTTTGCTTGAGCGGCATCTCGTGAAAGGGGTTTCCAAACCGCGACACGCCAATCACCACGCCTTCGAGGAGGCTCGGCACGTTGACGCCGGCCCGAATGTGCGAGACGTGGCACGCCTTGCACGACACAAAGGCGTGCCGGTGGATCTCCCTCGCGCGCTTCCACTCTGCGTTCTTGCCCTCCCTCTTTCCCTGCGCGATCAGCTCGGGCGGGATGGCCGCCGAGACCAGCTTTGGGCCGTAGTTCCACTTGAACTTCTTGCGCAGCACGTGCAGGAGCCACGACGCGTGGCACTCGCCCCGCTGCATCTCCTCGGGCAAGCAGCAGGTGCAAGCGATGGCCGACATCTTCAAGAGCTGCACCTGATCGTCCTCCGTCGGGGGGAAGGGGTAGAGAAATTTGACCCGACGCCCCCGTATCCGCAGAGGCTGCCCCACGCGACCCTTGTGCTTTTTGCAGTCGTGATGGAAGGGCTCGCTCGCATCGCGCACGTCGCAAGCCGGCCGCTTGCCGAGTTTTTTTTGGAGCGCTGCCAAATTGAACTCACGAGCACCGGAGATATCCGGGATCGCCGGGGCGGCGCACGCGTCCATGTCCATTTATGGTATGATTGGGCCCAACTCCCCAACTCCCCAACTCCCCAACTCCCCCACCCACCCCCTCAAAAAATGTAAAAGAGTTGGTCGCGCAATCGGCGGAGCCACAGCTCGGTGCCGTCGCGCGCAAGCAGGCCCTTGCCGTACTGCAAGTAGACGTCGCGCACAAAGGCCGCGGCCGTCAGGTAGCTCGAGGCGTGCTCTCGCCAGTTGTCGCGGTTCGGCAGCGGCCGGTTGGGCTTTAGGCGCTTGGGCGCGTCGTGCAGCATCGAGGCGGCGTACAGCAGGCCCAGGTCCACCGAGAGCATGGTGATGCGCTCGCGCAGCAGCTGCTCGCGGTTGGCCATCGTGCTCGGGTAGTGCCGCGTCTCCACCTGCGGCTGATTGCGCAGCTGCCGCGCGATGGCGAGGTTGCGCTTGATCGCTGCGCGGTACAGCTGCGTCGGCGTGGTGGACCCGCCAAGGCGCGAGGACGTCGAGGGCGTCTCGATGTCAAACTTGACGAGCCGCTTGAACTCGGAGTTTGCAATCTTGTAGCAGCCGTGGCAGCAGAAGATCATGTCGCTCGGCAGCGACGACGTGGGCCGCGGCGACTTGCCGTCGCGGCAGCACTTCCAGTACTCGGCCTCGCTCGACTCGTCGTCGTCGTCCGAGTCGGCGGCCGCGGTTCCGGGCGTTTCGATGAGCGCGGGTCGATGGCACCCCACGCGCTGGCACTCGGCAAAGTACAGGCTGTATCGCGGGTGGCAACGAAAGGCGCTGTGCATCTGCCAGATCGACAGGTAAAACTGCGTCGGCAGCGGCAGCTGCATGCCGGGGCACGCGTGCGCAAAGAGCGACGGGTTGGCCTGGAGCTTCTCGACCGTCTGCTTGCGGCGGATGTGTATGGTGGTCAGATCGAGAATGCCCTTGGGCTTGGGCTCGAATGCCTGGTACTGCGTCGCCAACGCCTCGGTCTCGTCGTCAAAGAGCACGCCGTCCAGGTAGCGGTCGCGATGGCCCGAGTCGTAGAGGTAGGCGCAGACGGTGAGCATGATCGCCACGTTTGGTTCCTTGCGCCACCGGTCGCGCGCCTCGCGGTTGATCAGCGGCAGCACGCGCACCATGTAGGCGAGCACGCCGCGCCCGTGCGTTTGGCCGTGCTTGAGGTCCTCGAAAAGCGCCTGCGCCACCGTGGGCACGAGGGGCTCGAGCACCTCGCTGAGCGACATGCGTGCGGCGCGGCGTGGCGCGGCGCGGCCGCTCGCTCGCTCGCTCGCTCACTCCCAGCTGCGCACGCGCTGCATCCCCACAAGTTGCAAACGGTTGACAAGCCGAGCAGGTTTGCAGGTTGTGCGCACTTGTCGTCCGCACTCCCATCTCCGGTGCTCGTGCGTGCAGTGCGCATTCTCGCCATGGCCGATGGCGACGCCTCGAACGCCGATGTCGACCCCCTTGGGGAGTGGGTGAACGCGCTGTGGCAGCACGCCACGACCTCGTGCCCGGCGGTCATCGCGGACAACTCCGAGGAGCTGCGCGACATTCTGACGCGCTACTTGGGCAGCGCCGACCTGGCGCGGCTCGCGCAGGTGTGCAAGCTGTTCCGTAGCTGGGCGGAGTACGCCGGCCAGCCCAAGCTCGGGCTGGCGCGCTGGTCGCGCAGCCAGGGCGACCTCGAGCTGCCGCCCCCTTGCGATCTCGAAACGCCGATCTGGCAGACGCACGGCAGCCTGGGCGAGGAGCCGGCCATGGCCGTGCGCAGGACCATCCGGATGCAGCCGCGCATGTTCCGGACCTACGTCAACGAACACGGCAAGACGGTGGAGCGCGACCTGCCGCCCGGAGCGGGCATCGATTCGAAGCGCACGACGATCAGCGTCGACCTCGTGTGGCGCTTTCAGAACCGCGTGTGCGAACACCTCTACCACAAACCCTACTGGAAAACGGCGCAATCCGCCGACGTCTCACCAAAGGAGTGGGCGGAGCCGCAGCCGATCAAGTTTATGATACGCGAGACGCTCTCCAACCGGCAGACACCGCCCGAGCAGTGCCGCCTACGCGTGCGCCTCCACGCCTACAGACACGACCAATCCTTTGCCACCAACTACACGTACCACTCCCCCGAGTTTTGGGTGGCGGACATTGCGACGCTGCGCAAGCCGAGCAAGGCCGTCGTCGAGATGCGCAAGAACCACCCCAGCAAACGCACGCGGCGCGCGTGAGCCGCTGTGCTCACTTGTTGCGCTCGAGCCCTTGCGGCGTGAGGTAGTCGGGCGCGCGGAAGTTGCGGTACTTGCCCTCTTGGAAGAACTGCGCAGGCACGGTGCGCACCGTTGCTGCGGTGTTTTGGGTCGTGTGAGGGGTTGTGGTAAGCGCAAACCTTCTGACAGCCGATCAGGCTTAGCTGGATGGCGATGCACAGGTCGTCCTGCTTGCCTGGGTGGCGAAAGGGGCACATGTGCCGAACACGTGGTGCGTTGCCGCAGGGTTAAAGTGTGCCTGGTACCGTAGAGCTTGCCCGTGTAGGTTGTCCTAACCTGCCAAGCGCATGCAAGCCACGTGAGCATTCCGTGCGCGTGCGGAATGTCTCTAGTGCCGTCTCGCCTTGCCAAAGGTCGTCTTGGGCGGTTCCGTGACCACGCAGTAGCTGGACAGCTCGTCCTTGATCCGTAGCTTGGCCTCGGTGTGCTTGAGCTCGTTTGAAAAGAATTCGTGCGCAATCGCGATCCGCCCCACCGTGAGCGCCTCGCGCAGCAGCAGGCACATTTGTTGCTGCAAACGCAAGCACGGGTGTCAGCACACGCGCGCGTGCAGTGCGGTTGAAAGGGCTGTGCACCTTGCGCTCGTTCGTCTGCGCACACAAAAGAAAATGCAGTCGCGTGAGTAAGCGTGCGCGAGTGCTAGGTGTTAGATTCCCAACGCGCACCGTGAGCCAGCCGAGCGTGCCCTGCTGGCCCTCGGACAGGCTGACCCAGTTCTTGATGCCGGCGTTCTCGACGGCGTGCAGCAGGTGCTGGCTCTCGAAGGCGAGGTTGGACCTGCGCACGCACCAGGGGACCAGTCACAGCTTGCACGCAGCGCCATCGGTTCGAATTGTCGGCCCACTCGAAGATGAGCACGAATTTGCAGTGCGCGAAGACGGGCATGCGCCGGATGGTCGCTAAGTGGTTGACGAGCAGCGCGTGGGTCTGCCGCACGTCCTTGGTGTGCATCGCGTCCACGCCGAGGATCTGCGCACACGCGCGCGGAGAGAGGGCGGGGGCATGCCGCCGCTGAGCACGCTGCTGTTCGGGCAGCCGCTGGCGACGCGGGGGGAGGACAACGAGGCCGAGGTGGCCGCGCTGGGGCGGTCGCTCGACCGCGTCCTGGGCGGCGTGCTCGACCTGCTGGGGCGCGAGACGGGGGAGACCGAGGCATGCGCGCAGGCCAAGCGCGAGTGGGGCCTGCTGCTGGGTTCCGAGTACGACTACCCGGGCATCGCCGCGCGCCGGGCCGCGCTGCTGTTTGCGCTGCACGCGCTCGCGCCCGTGCGCGCGCACTTTGCGAAGCGCGAGCCGGAGCTGGTGGCCGACCTGGAGGCGCGCGTGCTGCCCGCGACCATCCCCTCGTTTCTGAGCGGCATGGCGCAGCGGCCCGAGGCCCTCGTGGTCATGTGCAGCACGCTCACGAGCATGTGGCACGAGCACATGGGGGAGAGAGTGTTGTAGCGTGTGGCGTGTGGCGTGCAGCGTGTGGCGTTTGGCGTGTGGCGTGCGTGCCTGCAAAAAGCCGTTGGCCTCCTGCACGAGCGACGCGATCGAGAAGGCCGAGGCGCCGCCCCCGCTCGGATCGCACGCCACGAAGACGTGGTTGATGTTGGCGTCGGGCTCGCGGATGTCGTAGCGCAGGCGCTTGGGCGCGCGCTTGATCATCGCCTCGATGGCCACGGTGCCAAAGGCCTTCTCCGAGCCGTCGGCCGAGATGCCGAGCGACTCGCGCAAACTGCGAGTGGGCGCGTGGTGAGGGTTTTAAAGGAGCTATGCGTGCGAGTGGGCGAGAGCATTGAGCGCACAGCATCGCCGGATCCTCTGCGCACAAGACACGCACACATACAATCAGTGGGTGTGCGAGGGCGAGGTGAGCGCGGTGAGCGCGGTGAGCGCGGTGAGCGCGGTGAGCGCGGCGGGCGCGGCGAGCGCTGCGTGCGCACCGGCGAGGAGCGCGCGGACCTGAAAATGGTTATGGAGTGAGGTAGAGAGCAGGGCGATTGGGCATTGTTTGAGCACGCCGAAGCGCACCGTCTCAACCTTTTTGGAGGACAGCCACCTGTAAAGGTTCGGTACACGGTAAGCGCCCCACACAAACCCGGGGGCGTGTAATGTGGAGAGCGTGCCTGGGCATGGACGCCAGCTTGTGCCGACACCTGTACATCAGGGCGCACGCGTGAGTGTGTGCGTCTTGGCGGCAGTAACTCAAAGCTTGCGCACTTTTCTGGATGATCTGCGAATACGGCAACGCGGGCAAGC
>Ga0209603_1001396_pt1 | contig 25204 bp, 32 predicted proteins | sample COGITO_mtgs_1206_FD_184812 | JGI IMG/M metagenome (GOLD analysis project Ga0209603, IMG submission 184812) | Pelagic marine microbial communities from North Sea - COGITO_mtgs_120607 (SPAdes) (version 2) | ecosystem: Environmental > Aquatic > Marine > Epipelagic ... | reverse complement strand
GAGAAGATGGAGTCAATTTTTCGTCTTTTTCTGTTTCAGTCTTGGTTGATTGTCCACAAGAACTCAATAAAAGACTGAATATGAATAGTGTGTATAGTTTCATTTTTTTAATTAGCCACAACGTTCTGTATATGATTCGTGACAAGCGATGCGCTTATGGTTTAGATTGAAAAGATAACCAAAAGTGCTTCGCGACCGGACATGAATCATATACGTTGTTGGCAAGCGTTATTATTCATTCAATTCCCAATCTTCGTCAAAGTACATTAAGTACTTGTCAAGACTGTTTGGGTGATTTGAATTCAAGTAATTATTCAAATACCTCTTTCTAAATTCTGGCAAGAATGACTTAAATGAATCGTTATTAATAATGTCAAATGGCTCCACGTTTTCTACCTTTTTCCAACTGGATTTGACTTTAGAATTAATCGTGTTAGTCAAAATCATGGAGCCTTCTTTTATTTCAACTTGAAAAGTCAAAGTGTCTAGTATTTTTGATAAATCATATGCATCTAAAATGTACTCTTCAAGTATGTTGTTATCATAATCGTACTTTGTGAAGTAGCTGAAATTTACATTGTTTACAATTGAAATAGCAGAATCAGTTATATGCCTTTCGACATAGTTGGATTCAGGATGTAAAGTGTCAATTGCATACCACACTCCATAAAGGTCATTACCTCTCTTATTGCAGGATATTAGACAAAGAGCAGATAGTATTATTAGTAGGTGTTTCATTTTATGCTTGCCAACTTCTTTTATGCTCTGGTTTATGCCCGTTGAAAGAAAGTCCACCAGTAAATCGGGAATTGTACAGGTTTATTGTTCTTTTTCCGGGTTGTTATGAGCGTTGAAGAAGCAGGATTTAGGTTTTTATTAGTTTCCGTTAAGATATTAATTAATTGGTTTCTGCGTGGCATCCAAATTCAGAAAGATGGTGTTCGCAGTAAACCGCAAATCTTTAGAGGTCTTGACGGTTGGTATGCCTCTAATATCATCACCATTTGACGGATAAATGCCTTTTTAGCAGAGGAGATGCTACTGCTAATCCGATTTAAAAAAGTTGAAAATAAGTAGTTATACTTATTGTGAGTGTTTTTTTTTTTTTGATTTGCAAAGTTATTAAACCAACAAACCTGAGGTTACATCTCAGTGAAGACGCCAAATGGCGTCTTTTTTTGTTTTTAAGGCCACAAGGACCAGATTGACGACGAAAAATTAATATCGGTTTCTTTGGAAAAGCCTGGTACGCCGATTAATTTTAATAGTCTAAGAGACTTAAGCTTAGGTTTATTGGTTTGGTTAAAGCGTTGCCCATGGGCAGCGCTTTTTTTTTATCTATCTAATATTTTTAGGAAAAGTCTCTTTTACGAATACTTCACTAGTTGACCTGTTTATGAATTAAGGTGTTAGGGCTCGATGACCCCGATAGCGTCCAAACCTCTTAAAGAAAACAACTCTATGTAATGATTGTGGCGATGCGTGTGGTATGCACTGGACTCATTATTCTCTAACAACTTATCGGCATCGTATCCTTTGTCGATGCAATCTCTTGTGGCTAACTCAAATGCGAATTGAATTAAAAACCCTTCGTTTACGCAGTCCATGGTCTCTAGAATGATTTCGTCAATGTCAATATCAGGAGCCTTATCGTAAGAGTCATTGATTAGTTTATCCGCGAACGTAAAAATCTCTTTGTCAAAATCCTCTTCAATCGGCGCGTAAGGAGCATTGATAATGAACTGACCACTTGCGACCAATTTGATTAGCATCTTATATTCCTTCGTACTGAGACTTAGTTGATGACTCTCTTCCATATGCATAGTTTCTTGTGGTTTTCTTAATGCTCTAAAATAGTGTAAGCATTTAGAAGAGATTCACATTATTAGAATTACTTCGTTTGTGGTACTTGTGATCAAAAAAAAAAAGACCGCTGTAAACGGTCCTCAATCATTGATAAACAAAGGATAATGCACTAATCAAAATCGAACACCTCCCAAAGTAATGGTTTTACCACGACGTCCTTTTCAACGGTGTTTAAACCAGGTTGGTACTTTACAAATCCGAACCACACCAAGAACCTTTCTATGGCTCTGATGGCATAGGCCCTGAAGAAATTTAATTCAGCCGTAGCAAAGTGCGTTTCTTCAAAATCGTCGAGCAATTGAGGGAAAGCCAATAAATACATCGCGGCATAGTCCAGCGCATCGTATCTCTCGTTTTTAAAAATGTGGAGTAGGTACAGATTGTATGGCCATGCGAGTTGCCCCACTGGTGAAAACGGATAAAGATCATTGTACCCCCAATTGAAGTCTTCAGCAAAGAAATGAAGCAGCTCTTTTAATAGTGCTGATCGATCACGTCTTAGTTTTTCGGACTTCTTCGTTAGCGATAACCTATTGTGACGTTTCTTGATTAACCCCATTTCTTTCGCGGTAATACGGACCGTGGAGATAATGGAACTTTTAGATTCTCGATTCAGCTTACTGATGCCCTTTTCTATGGACTCATCGGGTATGTGACCTTTACCATATAACTCTTCCAATACAAACCTTGGAAGCGCGCCGGTTCGGGTCAATTTCACGACCCCCCTGTTGTTTTCAATGAGGGTCATGAAATCTTCGAGTAGTCGAAAGAACGGTATCTGATCTAAGACATCATCTGCTATGCTTGGTTTGAGCCGAACGACACAATTATCGCTCAGCGGTTGATATAGCAGGCAGTGCATCTCTGCAGGTGTTAGCCCCTGGAAATCATCCAATGGCCTGTTGTTTTCCTGTAGAATAAATGGGTCGAGGTCAATCATTTTTTAGTAGTCGTTTAGTGGGATAACGGGTCATTTAAAATATTGAGTATATTCTCGTTCAATTTAAGGAATAAAATGCTTGTAACCAGTAGTTTATTGTCGATAAACACACCGTTTGGTGTTATTACTTCATGGTACTCGTTGGTTACAGTTCCACCCTCTTTGATCGTGTGATGTATGAGTTGGATTTCATTGTTGTTGTAGATTGTTTCCGTGACCAATTCTCTCATAATTACTAGTTGTTTTTCCAAACATCTAAAAAGCACCTGATACGCTCCAACTTTTGTGAATAAGTAACTTTTATTAACCGAGTTCGCGCCTAGGCTAATTCACATTCTCAGACACATAGGGTCAAAAATTCGACAATTCCCATGTTTAATCGTTATGACCATAACGGTTTGATTCTCCTGGTCAATTGCAAGCCTCAATGGATTAAACGGAATCAAACCCATAACCCTGAATGACAAGACTTTACAAGTGTGGCCTTCAGGTAGTTTTTGGCTCCGCTGGGAGGTGCACAAAGAGGCTTTTGAAAACATTGCCAAAAGTGCCCCTTTTGGCAATGGGTATTTGGAGAAAATTGAAAAATGCAAAACGCTGTATATCAAATAAATGCAATGGAAAAAATCAAACCCATAACCCATTTGGCAATGTGGCAATGTATATATATATATCATTGCCACATTGCCAAGGGTGGGTTTCTGCCAAATTGCCGAGTCCATTAGCGCACTTCCCTTTGGAGTTTATCGAAGCCTGTAATCATTAAACGAAACAGATATGGTAAACTCACTTGAATTGATCCTGGGGGAAATCTCCAAGGCAGAAGTAAAGCTTGGCAAGAATACCGGGCGTGTTGCTTTGAACCTCTTTGAATACCAAGAGGTCATAGAGCTTAGTTTCAATGGTCACAAGTCGTTACAGGCCTATGATCACTATTGCGAGTCGCTACTTCAAAGACTGAAAGACCAAATAGACGAACGACTCGCCGAAGTGGATGCGCGCCAAGTTGTCGTGCAAGACATCAATCTTCTGGTCTATGAGGTCACCTCACAAGAGAAGCGCTATTTCCCTAGAAAATGTCCAGAGGATTGGTTCTTAAAGCTTCAATTCCAAATCCGTCATCAAAAAGAGCAGTTTAGAGACGAGGTTGTCCGTGAATCCATACTCAGGTATATAAAACTACAACAACGGCTTCTAGAGCGTGCCAAAGAGCTTCTCAGACATAGGAAGTCCTTCCTCAAGAACTCCAGTAGGGTTGTATCCGACACCACGAGACGTTCTACCCCTCCGCTCGTATCAGATCATGGGCAAGTAGAAATGTTCCAAGAGCCGGCGTACAAAACGCCCCTGGTATGGAACCGTTCGAGCTCCGATTTACTAGAGGTGTTGATTGCCATACACCGCAGTAATGCCATTTCTCTGACTACAGGCCCTATCGCTCAAAAAGACCTGATTGACCTGTTCTCCCGATTTCTAAACAAACCAATAAAACATACCAACCAAAGTCTCAGTGCCCTTAAACGGCGTAAGAAGCCAGAAACCTCATACACTCTTGAGCTGCATCAACAATACCGATTCTACTGCGATGATGTCTAGGGCAAAAAAGTATTATACTTTCATTATACCTGCGTTATACTATAAAACTATAATTCAGAGCTCTGGGTAGTCTTGCGTCGAGAAAAACGTAAGTCTATGATTCAAAACAATCATCCATCGAAGCAGCTCACGATGCTGCAAAAAAAGGTCGAAGGCCTTGAACGCAAAGTAGGTGAATTAGAGTCCAGGTTATCCATACCGAGGCCCAAGGAAAAACTGCTCAATACGGCGGAAGCCTGCATGTACCTGGACGTGGGTAGAACGTCTCTCTACCGGTACATGGATGAAGGCTTGCTTTCCTACACCATGGTAGGTAAGCAGCGTCGTTTCGCGCTTCAGGAGTTGGACCGATTCATGGATCGCGACCGCAAGGACGCATTACCCTCCATCCTTTAATCGATCAAGTATGGCACTAGACAAACAAAGCATACTTGAAGCCACTAATGGTGGATATGACGTGTTCAAGCATTTCTTGGGCAGTAGAATCCAAGGTAGTGGCAAAGCGTTCAAGAGTCCCTTTTACGACGATACCAAAGCGGCCTGCTACGTGTATTTCGATAAGCGTTCGCGAGTGTACAAGTTCAAGGACTTCGGCAATGCCGAGTACAGCGGCGACTGCTTTTTCTTCGTGGGTAAAATCTTTGCCCTGGCCTGCGAGCATAGTAAGGAGTTCTTACGCATCATGGAGATCATTGACCATGAGCTGGGACTGGGACTCGAATCCAACCCCCAAAAAGTAGATCGCATCATTCGTGGCAAAGGCGAACAGGTCATCAAGGCCTCGAAGCTTCCGAGCATTCACGATGGCTTTGAAACGGCCAAGAGCGATTTGCCCCTGACCACCCGCGAGTTTAATCCACATGAGTTGCAGTTCTGGGCCAAATACGGCATTAGCAAAGTAACCCTAAATCGCTACCATGTCGTAGCTGTGGAATCCTACAAAGGCGTTGGCAAGAGCGGAAAAAGCTACGAGTTCACTTCCACCAACGAACGCCCCATCTTTGGCTATCAGGGGCTTCGTTACACTAAGCTGTACCTGCCGTTTTCCGAGCCTAGGTTCCTGTTCTCCGGAGAAAAGACCGAGCAATACGTCTTTGGCCGTGAGCAGCTCCCCATTCGCGGCGACATCCTGTTTCTTACCGGTGGCGAAAAAGATGTACTGAGCCTGGCTGCACATGGCTTCCATGCCATTAGCATGAACAGTGAAACGGCCCACATACCCAAAAACCTATTGCGTGCGCTGAGCTTCCGTTTCAAACACCTGGTACTGCTCTACGATGTGGACGAAACCGGTCTCAAATCCATGGAATCACTCAAAGCGCAGCACAAGAGCTACGGCCTTAAATCGCTCCGGCTTCCACTCACCGGAGACAAGGATCAAAAAGACATATCCGACTTCTTTGCCCTGGGCCATAGTGCTGAAGATCTTCGTATGCTCTTTATGGAGATGCTGGACCTGGCCTATGAAGATTCTATGGCCATCATGCGTACCTGCGAGATTGACTTTGGCAACCCGCCCACCGAGCCTGAGCCCTTAATCAAAGTCGATGAAGTGACCGTGGGTGCGCCTGGGAACATCATGTGCGTAGCTGGTAGCGAGGGCAGCGGAAAGACCAACTTTCTAGGCGGAATTCTATCCGGAAGCATCAAACCTACTGGAGCCGTGATTGATACCCTGGGTATGACCATTAGAGAGAATAACGAAGGTAAAGGTGTATTGCTCTACGATACCGAGCAGAGTGAATACCAACTTTACAAGAACCTCACTTATATCGTCAATCGCTCGGAGCTCAAACGTCCTCCAAGCTGGTTCAAGGCGTATTGCTTGGTGGGGATCTCTCGAAACGAGCGTATGAAGCTCATTTTGGAATCCATGGACAAGTACTTTTACCAGTTTGGAGGTATTCACAGTGTGGTCATCGACGGTATTGGCGACCTGCTTCCAGGGGTTAATGAAGAAGAAGGATCGGTGGCCTTGATTGAGGAGCTTATCCGCATTGCTGCCATCTACAATACCGTGGTCATCTGTGTGCTGCACATGGCGCCAAGCGGAATGAAGCTTCGCGGACACCTGGGAAGTGAAGTTCAGCGTAAAGCAGCCGGTATCCTTTTGATTGAAAAAGACGAAAACACCGACACCTCGCTGATCAAAGCCTTGAAAGTACGAGACGGCAGTCCGTTGGATGTGCCCATCAAGGAATTTGGATGGAGCAAGGAAGAAGGCAGACATGTTTTCCTGGGTGAAAAAGGTCCGAAGGAAAATACCAAGCACAAATCGGTTGATTTAAAAGCATTGGCTACTGAATTGTACGGTGAAAAACGCTCCATGTCTTCCAAAGACCTCACTAGGCTTATCTCCAGCCACATGGAAATCCAAGATCGCAGGGCTCGAGACTACATCAAGCACATGCGTGAGTACGGAATCATTGAAAAATCCAGCCAATTCCCCGGGTTTTACACCCTAGTTCGAGAAGACTAACTGAAAAATTGCCCGGCAACCCACCTTTCGCCCTCTATTTCCAACCGGGTTGTCGGCCATTTTGATTGAAACCTTGCTTAAACAAGGGCTAAGGATCCTCCGTTTCGGGGGATTTTTGGTTTTGATTCGGGTGTAATTCGAACTTTTTAGGGTGCGATTCGGGTGTTATTCGGTTTTACTCGAAGAAAATGAGACGTTATTTGGGGGTGATTCGGTCTGTGGCATCACAGTTTTGGGCTGATCTAAAAATTAATGGTGCTTTTGACCTTATGTGTCTTGAAACATCAATTCGAAACTAGGTCTTTACGAAAACTATGGCTTATTTTGTCACACTTTGGGCAGGGGAATTTTATGTCAAAGTTGAATTTCAGGGTAAGGTGTATGAGAAGGACATCAATGTAAACGTAAGTGAATACAACGAATCTCAAACAACAAACATAGGTGGTATATCCTATACATCGAATGCAGCGAATCCCACACAACAGAAATCAAAATTATTGGAAAGCTGCCTCAATCGCTCCGTTATTGAGTTTGAGAATTTCCTAAAAAGTGTTCTACAAAATAATTAACAGCAAAAGAGCCCGCAAAAGCGGGCTCTTTCATGATTGTATTCTCGAGATTACTTCTTGAAGTTAGCCACGAGACCAACACCCGATTCTAACGTAACTGTTTTCGTTGCTTTATTCAATATGAGCCTTGCGTTTGGATTTTGTGTGTTAGTGTAGGTACTGGTCACATCACTGGAGTTACTTAGACTCCAATTTAAAATTTTTGAATTGACATCAGTTTGAATAGACTCCAAGGAGTAGGTCAACAGCAACTTTTGTCCGTCCGAACTGGTCCATTGTCCGTCCATTAGCTTGGGGCTTAGATCCACTGTGAAATCGCTGAGCTCCTGTAATTGTTTACTTGGATAGGCTTTGATTTGAGGGTCAACCCCATTAGCTACTTTAAAGAGATTCTCTTTTGTGAAAGTTTCACCAGCACGCAATACTCTTAATGCATTTAAGCCGTTACCGGTTGTAAACTCGCTTTCAGGCAAACCGATGCTCAGTGCAGCATTCCATCCGGTTGCATTCAGAATTTTAAGTTCGATGAATCCTTCAGCAACTAAATTTCCAACCCCGCCAATATGCTCATAATAGAGGTCAGTATTAGTTTTATTTGTCACGGATTGAATACAATTGTACTGTGTATTGTTTTTCCCTTCACTGACTAAAATGTTTTCGTAGGAAACAGAAATTAAATCATTGCTGTAGACTTCTGTTTGAGCATAGGTAACCATGGATGTTAGCATGCATAAGGAGTAGAATAGATTTCTCATTTGTTTGATATTGATTTGTCATAAAAATAAGTTGAATCTATTCCCTGGAGCGTTTGTCTTCGTTAATTTTTTAGTTTTAGTTCTCCTCCTGAATTGAATCTCCCCGAAGCTTGAGCCAATCCTGGCTTCACTTCAATGATCACGTCCACTTCATGGGCGAGTTCGTTACCACCTTTGAACTTTCCGTCCTTGGTGGCATGGAAAATAAATACAAAGCTGGTCCGTGGATAAAGGTTCTTGAGTTTCACCAGGTCGTCCAATTCCATACCGGCACGACTTACACTGTCAATGAATATGAAGTCGTAAGTTGAGACATCTTTGGGTAGTGCTTCTGAGAAATTCAGACGAGCGTGAACAGCACCAATGCGGGTGATTTTCTCTTTTAAGGTGTAGCCGTAGCCTTCTTCAAAGGCCACATATAATACCTCACCGTGGTGAACGGCCAGGTGGTGTGAAAACTCCAGCATGAGCGTAGATTTCCCGCTCTTGGGTTGCCCAAATACCATGGCCGTAAATCCTACCGATGGATCACCTATGAGCTCACGAAACTTGCCCTTGAGTCCGATGGTATCAAAGTCCATACGCACCAAATCGGCACTCGACATCACACTTCCCAGCCCTTTGGATCTACGGGGCGAAGTCTGTGTGGCATATGTTGGCGCCATACCCAAGAGACCGTAGATGCCGCTAAGCTCATCTGACTGTATCTCTGGCGTTTTCTTCTTCTCCCGGATGTAGCGCTTGAGCGACTTGTAGGCTTCGTTCAGGCGTGCGGAATAGGGATCGTCTTTAGACAACTTGCCGTTCTTTACCATGCGCTCCATGGCAGCAATGAGACGTTTCGCCTTGTCTTGCACCCCTTCCCGGCCTTGGATGGCCACGAAACGCTTGAGCAAGGCAATAGAGTCGCGGATGCGCTGGGAGCTGGTGATTTTTCGGTAATGCGCTAGGTTGGCTTTGGTGATGTTGATCTCGGCGGCTTCTCCCATGCGGTCGGCAGCTTTGATGAGCTGGTCTTGCATCTGCATGATCTCCTTGGCATAGGGAGACGTTTTGCGGATGCGCTTTTCCATCATGGCCTTTTGCAAGGAGGAAAGCAGTCTCACTAAGGCAATTCGGGTTTTCACCTTGCCGTGCATGGCCACGTAGCGGCGCAGCAAACGTATTTCTTCGGGAATACGCTCCACGGGTTTGGCCACGGGTTTTTGAGTGCTCTTGCCCGGTGTTTTCGCCTTGGTTACTTTGGTCTTTGCTTTAGTTGGAGTCTTTTTTTTGGGTTTAGGGTCCGCTGAAGCGGCAGCATCATTAGAGGTTATTACGGCATTGGAGTTATTACTTAAGGGCTGAGCAATGGGCTCCTTAACCAGGAATTCATTTAAGGCGCGCAGATAATGGTCCATGCTGGTTCTAACGATGTCATTCTCCTTGTAGGCGGAAGCATTGTTATCAAAAGCCTTTAGCGCCAATTTGTGCCCCTTTTTTAAAGGATCAGGCAGTTTTGAAATGGGCACATTACAGCTTTGTGCGATATAGTTGGAAGGTGTGTAGGTCATAATGATGCGGCATAGTTAAGTGCGTCAAACTCCAACTCATCTCCAGGTTTGGCAGGATTTCCTAATCCTTGTGTTGCGCCATCCAATCCTGCGAGACTCCGTTCACCGTTATCAGCGAAGGAATAATAGCCCTCGTTGGTTGCAATGACGTGGTCTAATACGGAGATGTCAAAAAGCGCGGCGGCTTGCTTGAGTTTTTTGGTCATTCGCCGATCTGCTTCACTTGGGTTTTTATTTCCAGAAGGGTGGTTGTGGGAGACGATCATGGCTTTGGATAAAGATTTAATCGCAACGGCCATGATGAGTTCGATATCAACTTGGGTGGAGTTAATGGTTCCTTTGGAATGTCGGTAGTAGCCAATGATTTGATTGGATTGAGAAAGAAATAGGACAATAAAATGTTCCTGAACTTCCATGCCGTCAAAGAGTACATCTTTTATAAAGTTGTACGCATCGCGAGAAGAGCGTACTTGGTTAAAAGCGATCTTTTCTTCTTTGAAGGTGATGTCAATTTCACGCACGGTGAATTCCTTTTGTAAGGTCTTCATCTTGGCATCGAGTTCATTTAGATCTACGCCGTCTAAGACAATTGTTCCGTGGTGTTGGGGGATTACATAAGGTTTCATAGTCAATGGATGATTTCTATTTGTTGGGTGTAGTGAATGTAGGCGTTCGGGTTTTTCAGGCTCACGCGCTGCATGAGCTTGCGGGGAGAAAAGATCCATAGCCAGGGGCGCTCACGCGCTCCGCGGTAGACCACTTGGACCAGGGTATCTTGATAGCTGAGTTCTAGGTGCTGGGTGTTGCCGATGGCCTTTCCCTGAACGGAGAAGAACCCGTCTCGGTAATCGAACGCGCGCACGTGCACCGTATCGTAGATGACCGAATCCCTCAAGCGCACAGTGGCCGGCGTTTGCACGGTAAATCCTGTGGCGTTTACAGACTGGACTTTACCCAGTCGAACCTTCAACCCTCGAACCTCTGCGGCCAGCTCCGGCAACAAGGCCTCCAGTTCTTTGCTTTTAAGCTGGAGTACTTGGTTTTCACTGGCAAGCTGTCCGTTTTCAAGACGAAGCGTGGTGATCTCTTGGCCCAGGGCTTCACCTGCCTTAAAGATGCGCTGGTAGTTGTCTTTCTCAGTGGTCCACAACCGCCAAAAGGAGAAAGATAGGATCAGCGCAAGCGCCAATCCTATCCCTAAAACCATTGAAATTCTGCGCTGGATCATCTACTGCTTGGGATTGCTTGGTCGTTTGGTTTCCGCCCAGATGTACGTAGACAGCACGGTCATGACCCCGGCAATGCATGTGGTTGCCACCGCTTCCATTCCTTTGAAAATGGCCACGTAGGTGGTCACCACCAAGAACACAGCAGCTGCCAGGGTGATCTTGAGTCGCGTGCGTCTGTCTTTTATCGGCGTATCCATGCTCTTCCGTCGTAGAATTCAATGGTTAGCGTTCCTTCTTGGGCTCGAATGCGGGTATTTCCAAGTTCATTTAAGCGCCCTTGGTTTTGGCACCAATAGAGGTAACCGTTAGCAATGGTCATTATGAGCTCTTCGCTAGGGAAGTGTTGGGGAGCGGCAAATACCTTACTCCCCGTCACTACTTGCTCGGACTGTGTGTCCAGAGCACCCTCTACTTGCTTTACCTTAATTCGATCCATGGTTTACCTACTTATCGTGTTGCGTAGTGAACAGAAATAGTATCTGTTGGCTCTGTGATGTAGGGAACGGTATAGCTTACGTTATTCGCCCCTGTTGTAAATGAAACGGTCTTTACACGAATTCCGTTAAAGAACACCGAGGGCGTAAAACCATCGGCGATGTTCTTGGCGAGTGTTAGCGCTACCGGAACGGTTGCTTCTCCAGACAACGTAGTAAAATCTTCTACTATTTCCGTGAAAGCTAACTCGCGAGCATTGGCTGCATTCAATGCAGAGTTTGCGGTACTTTGAGCTGCAGCGGCCTCGCTGCGTGCCGTGTTGGCTGTACTCTGGGCAGCGTTTGCCTTGGTAACGCCGCTGTTGGCAGTAGTTTGTGCGGCCTCTGCTGCTGCTTGGGCATCACTAGCGCCTGCTACTGCAGTGTCAGCAGTGCTCTGTGCGGCGGCGGCGTCACCGGCTGCTTTGTTTGCCGTACTTTGAGCAGCAGCTGCATCGCTTACGGCTGTGTTCGCTGTGGTTTGTGCAGCATTCGCTTTAGTCGTTGCACTATTAGCGGTGTTTAGTGCATTAGTAGCAGTAGTTTTTGTGCCAGCCAAGTCACTTTCCATCGTATCGAGATCAACAGCTTGACTAACCGAAAGGTGTCCCACCTTGGTTTTCTCCGCATCGGTAAATGCGTTGGTATCGGCATTGCTCTCGTAGGCGCTCTTTACTGCTTCCTTGCTGAGGGCGTTGGTAAAGAGGTCTTCGTCGGCCACCTTGGTAAACTCCGAGGTAGAGCCTTTCCCGTCGGTTACCGTAGTAACGATGTACAGTGCCCACTTGCTGTCACCGTCGTTGCTGACAAATACACGGTCCGATACTTTCAGTCCGGTCAACGCTCCACGTGCGGTAAGCGTAGCAACGCTGTACGCATCTTCTGCGCCGGCTACCAAGTTTTGCACTTCTGCTTTCGAGTAGACGTTTAAGTTACCGCGCGCGGATGCGGCGTTCACATCTGCAAGGTTGTTGGCCTTTTTGACTACTGCGGAGTCTAGGGCTTTGGCGGCCAAGGCACTTACTAAGCCTTCGACCTGCTTTTGTTTGATGAATTCACTCATACTAATTGATTATTAATGATTGGTTTTATGATGTTGGGGTGGTTTTGGGGTAGCGAAGCACCACGCGGTCGGTCATCTCCAGATCAAAGCCACCGTGCCAAAACAGGCGGTCGCCTTCGATGTGAAAGTCACGATCTACACCGTACTGATACAGTACGCTGTTGACCGTGAGAAAGACCGAGTCCGTATCGTTGATGACCTCAGGGTTGTAAAAGACCGTCTCACCGTTGGATTCCATGGACAGCTCCAGAGTGATCCAGTCTATGGTACCCGAAGAGGTACCGCCACCGCCTCCGAGGGAGAAGTCCACGCAGGAAGAGATGCGGTATACTTCATCGCGGATGATGATCTCATCGTTGATACGGTCGCCAATCAGCTCGAGGATTTCCTTTGCTGAAAAGGTGCGCAGCTGTCCGGTGCGTATTTCTTTGAGGGTAAATGCCATTATATCTATGCTACTTTTTCTTCTTGTTTCTTGCTAGCCAAAACCAGGCGACGATTCCTGAAACGATTAAGGCTCCGATGGAAAGGCCTGCCGGGGATTGGATCACTGCAAGTCCTTTTTTTTTACGATGTCACTGATGCTGTTGAAGGTGGAAAGGACGCCTTTGCGGTATCCTTCTCGGGAGTCTCCATTAGATTCCGAGATGTAGGGGCTGTAGGCAATGGCCTGCGCGTAGGCGGTCGAATCGCTGCTTACCGCATGTGCGGTTTTGTACTTGCTCGAAATCAAGCGCGCGAAGTCGTAGAAGCTGTCCTGCTCGGTTTTGTACACCCGAAATTTTAGGGCGTACTGGTTTTGGCCGACGGAGAAGCTTCCGTCCCAAAATTCATTGGGCGACCCTGCGGCGGTGATGCCGAAAAAGTTCTTGCGCACCCGGGCGCCATAACTCGATCCCCAGCCGCTTTCAATGGCCGCTTGGGCCAGGATGATTTCGGGGTTCATCCCAAATCGGTCACCGGCCTTCTTGGCCAAGGGGTAATAGGTGGTGGTAAATTGTTCTTTGGTCATGTCCTATTGGGTTTGAATGTCTTTGGAGGCCAACCAGCGGTCGTGGCCTTCCAGGGTTCGTACCAGGGTAAAATGGGCATCGTGTCCGTCTAGGCTCATCACGGGATAGCCTATGAGCACACTGGATTTCACGTGGCCGATGGTTTGAAATTGCTCGTCCATCACGCGCGTACCTGCTACGGTCACCACTCGCGATCCCGGCGCGGACAACCAACCCAATCCGCTGATGGGCAGGTAGTACTTAGTCACGCCCCTGGTTGCGGGGTAACGCGCTTCCATGGAGGCCACCGAGCTAAATTGATCGGTGTAGCTGGCCGAGGCGGAAATCCACAACAGGCGGGTGACACCTATCTGGGATTGCAGGCTTGTAGGGGCCAGTGGGCCAATTTTGTAGGCCACTTCAATGAACTTCACGTTGTTCTTGGAGTCGTAATGCTGCTTGCCCGTCGCATAGCCGATAAACTCACCGGCCTTGGCGGTTTTGAATATGTTTTTGTTTTCACCGATCTCGTACCAGGCGCCGTGGTAGGACGCATCCGGCGAGGTGCGCACAAACACGCTTTGTTTGGCTACGACCAAGCGCTGTGGGGCGGTATAGGCTCCGGTAGAGGATTGGCCGCTCGGGTTACCGCTTTGGGTATTGATGCGGTTGTTGGAAACCGTTTGTAAGAAGGCGTTGAACAGTGTGGTGGAAAGCTCACTCTGCAAATCCTTCAACAGGTCATCGCTGTAGAGGCTTCGGTAGGCCGTGGCCACCGTGTCGAGGTCTTGAATCTGTGCCGCAATTTGCGCAATGGCGTCTTCGTTCGTGCCGTCGCTCCACATCAGCCAAGAGATTCCGCTGGGGTTCATTGCCGAGCGGAGCCCCATGGCTTGACGCACTTCGGCACGTTCATCGGCCAAGGCAGAGGTCTGCCGCTGGCGCCTACTTTTAATGGCTTTGCCGGTAATGCGTAACCCCACATAGAGTCCTCCCGCGATCAATAGACCGCGGATGACCTTCTGCTGGTTTTCGGATGATATGGGTAGCGTTGGAATCATTGAATCAACAGGCGGATGCGCATTTGTACAATCTTGTTTTGAATCTTCTTGGCGATGGCCTGCCACTCTTTGCCGTTAAAGACACCGGTCGCACTGCTCATCGCATCGGCAATCTGCTGGGCTTCCGCCTCAGAGTTGGCCTTGATCGTTATGGTTTTCTGGTAGTTCATTGGGCGCTTGTTGTTTCAGTGGGTTCGTGGATTTTAGCAAGCAGGGTTCCGATCAGCGCAGGGTTGTTGCTCAGCTCGATAAAGACGAGGTAGAGCTGCCCCAAGGCCTGATCGTCTAGGCTGGCCATGAATTCACTCACCAGTTCAATAATGGTTTCACGTTGGCTTTTTTCTGTTTCGCTGGAAGGGCTGTTTGCGGTGTCTAGTCCGGCAAGAGCTCCGAGGGTGCCTCCCAGTGGTGTGGTGCTGAGCATCTTTGCTAATCCTGGAAAAGCAAGCCCCAGGATGTTGGCGTAGTACTCCACCTTTTTCTTCGCTTCTACGGTTTCCTCAAGGCCATCGAGCTGACGGCGCAAGGCCTCGTTCTCTTGGCTAAGCTGTTCGGTTTCGCTGCGTAGCTGCTCGAGCTCTTCTTGCTTGCGCAGTTCTGCCATTTTCTGATTGAGCAGTTCACCGATTTGTGCTTCACCTAAACCCTGAAATTCCCTGTCTTTATCAATTTTTACAGGATCTACTTCGAATGAAAAGGTTTTGCTCCATAGTAAGGCATCGCTACCAGACCTGAGTTCAACGCGCAACTTATCCGGCTGCTCCGATTGGATGTACTGATGCATCAAGCGGGTGAAGTTCTCTTTCGGCGAGCGGTCGATGCTGTTGAGCTTTTTCCCGCGTCGCGACAAAATGGCGCTACATACCACGTCCTGGTGTCCGAGCATGGCTTGGGCATGGATGGCTTTGCGCACGGTGGCGGCAATGTTGTAGCGTTTGCTTTTTTCGGTGCTCATGGTCTGGGTATTGCTCTTATAAACTCTAATTGGTACACATTGCCCGGTGAAGGGAAGTGCACGGCGATTTGACCGCCAAACTCTTGGATCTTGGTGATCCCTCTGGGCCACCAACTTGAATCAATCTCGAGGATGTTGGTTTCGCTGGCGATTCGGGTGCCTTCCGGCAGCTCATGGGTAAGCAGGTACAGAAAGCCTCGATTGGCCTCGGTGTAGAAATCCGTTTTCAGGGGATCCAACACCAGGGAGTACACGTCCAGGTAGTAGTCGGTGATGCCTCGCGTGGCGAGTAACCGTTCGATGTATCCTATGGCCTCTAAGGAGATCATACGCGGTAACAGTGAAAGGTGAAACGAACGCTGTAGGGCTGAAATATCGTATCCTCTTGAAGGTCGCTGGTGCGCGGCGGCGCATCCAATCGCTGACGATCCAGGTCATGGTAAAACCCGGTGATCATACGCGAGGTGCCCACCTGGACAGCCAACGGCAAGATGCCGAGGCGATGCTGTGTGGCGTCGGAGAAAGCCTCCTGGCTTACCCAAGGCACAATAAAGTTGACCGGATGGATTTTCTTGCCCTCAAACTCCAGTGAGTACTCACCAAAGGCGGGGATTACCGGCCTATCCACGGGAAAGCGTCCCACTACTGTTGCCTGTAAGCCGAAGCACGCACTCACATCGCCAGGAAAGCGAAAATCAATCGGTACGACCTGCAAGGGTCGAAACACCTCAATCGTCTTATTTAACCTCCGAATTCCCTTCACGACTCTTGCTCGTTGACCAACCACAAAAAGACTTTCGCCTCGTATGGATAGGTGGCTCCTTGAATACCCGCATCGCGGTAGCGCCCTTCAAAGGCGTTTCCGGATGCTTCGATGTACTCCTCAAAGAGGAAGAACTTTTGGTTGGGAGCAACACCCTGCCCGCAGGTCAGTAACCTGACATCGTGATCGTCGTCGAATACGTCGACGCCTCCCACTTTAAGGCTGAGCGTAGCTCCATACTCCAATATGGGTTCTGGTAAGGCCACGAAAATCCCACGGATACGGCGGTAGCTCTTATCGGTCTCACCGGTATAGCGGACCGATGCTCCCGAGGCTCCGACACCAATACGAATCAGTTGAAACTTGTGATCTTTCATGGCTTATTGCTTTAGTCTTATGCCTTGATGATGACCGTACCGCGTAAAATGGCTTTCACAAACGTGCCTGCCGGTGCGTTGGCACCCCACTCAAGGTTAAATTCAATAGTTTGCTGGTCTTTAATCAGCTTGGGATTGTCCAACCTGTAATGTCCCACTGGGATCACCTGACCGGTAGTGTTGAACAACTCAGTAGATGCATTTTGAATGAGCGTCGCACCGTTGGCGATGAATTCAAACTCACCGTTGCGCAGGTAATCGGGAACGACCGTGAAATTCACGTCCTTCGCCGTTTCGCCCTCGCCGGCGGTTCCTGCCAAGAGCGTCAGGCCGTTGAGTAGGAACAGGTTGCCCTTTTCTAATTTCGCAGAGGATATATTGCTCATACCCACGACTTTATTGTCGTCGTCTTTGAGCAGTTTCTGTACTCTACTTCCTGAGATGTCTTTGACTACGTAGTACGCCGCATCGACCGCTTGTAAGGTTTGACGTGCCAATCCTTCCTGGATCTCTTTGGGCAGCATGTGCAAGCGTTTTTCGAGCTCGCCGCGCGACCCGCGAGACGGAGCTTGATTACGCTGCTTTGCAAAGGCGCGAATGGCCTTGCTAAAGGTTTTTTTGGCCTGAGGCGATGCACCTTCCAGGGCCATGAGCAATTCTTCGTCGCTCACGGCGCCGAGAAGTTGGAATTCGCTCTGAGTGATTTCTCCTAAAGTCATCATGTTGATTCTGGGTTTGTAGGGTTAAATGATTTCAAATTCGGCGTCTTGGTAAGCACTTACCTCTTCGCCAGAGACATAAGCGTTGGATAGATCTTCTACCGGGCGATAGCTTCCGCTAGAAAGGGCAGGTAGATTGGGCTCGTAAGGCTCGATTGTGCGCACCGGCTCGTGGTACACGCTCATGGCCTCTCCAAGTCCTGCCACGCCGCCGTCAAGGCCAGCGAGCAAGTCCTTTTTCAAGACCACCTTCACGGTAGATACCACACCAGCAGCTCCGAGGCCTGCCGATACCATTTTCAAATCCGGGTTTTTCAGCTTCAAGCTGCCCAGTACGCCGGCACCTAACAGTGCCATGGGACGGACGAGCTTCTTGGTCTGGAATCCAGGAATGGTTTCATCGACTTTCAGCATGTTATCAATGGCCTTTCCGCCCATTGATCCGAGGACCATGCCTCCGCTGATCATGGCCAGTGAGCGCAATTCGCCCATCATAGCCTGACTTGATACTTGTTTGCTTCTCATGAGATGGTTATTTAAGATTCAGTTTAGGGATAGAGGAACGGCGCGATCTGCTGCGAGCGGTGCTCGTAGTCTTTCGCGGGGTCTTGCGAGTTGTCTTTCGCGTTGTTTTACGTGTTCCGGACAAGCCGGAGCTACGGGTTTTCTTCTTGGGTTTGAGCATCATGTAAGCGCCTAGTGCAATTGCACCGGCACCTAAGGCCGCTACCGCCGGGTTCTTTTTGACAAAGGCCATAATGCCTTTGGCCTCACCGGTAGTGCTCATGGCCGCTGGGGTCATGGATTGATCTGGCATATTGGGAACGGATGATTGCACCATAGGAGATGCTTGGGTTGGAATGGTCATTTGAGCTGGCGCACCGCCCGAGCGCGCTTGCGCAGCTGCGGCTTCGGCCTCAAGGTTGCCGGTGGAGGCATCTTCGCCAGGAGCAAAGAGTCCGGCGTCTTTCAAGATTTTTACCGCTGCGATAATCAGTGGTGTGGCTGCAGCTATGGAAGCACCAATGGTGACGGGTTCGCCCAAACTGCCCAAGTCATGAGCATCGGGTTCTACTGCGCCGTTCAAGCCGCCTGCTTTTCCTTTAAGAATCGCATCACGGAGGGCCTCGCGCTTGCCTTGGAGCTTATCGGCATACAAGGCTTCAATCTTGGAAAGCGCCTGTTTGGAGCGTTGCCATTGCTGCGCTGAAATGCCTTTTGCAGCAGCTTGTTGCTGGCTCGCATACGCCCATTTCAATTTGGAGCCCATGCCTTTTAGGTTGAGCTTCATGGCCGCCAAGAATCCCAATCGAGCGGTCACGCTCAAGGGGTTGTAGCGGACTACGGCCTTGGCAACTTTGGTAGCGGCGTTCTTCACGCCGGTTCCTACTTTTTTGACCACATCGCCGACTCTTTGGAAGAAGCCTCGTTTGACCGCTCCCAAGTAATCGTCTTGCCAATAGTCGTCGCCTTCCAGGGAGTTGAACCCGTTTTGGAAGTTCAGCTTCTCTTCATTGCGTGCCAGTACTTCTAAGGCCTCATCGCGCTTGTCGGTGTACCAATAAGTAATGGCGTAGTCCAACATTTTAAGGAATGCTTGAGGATCTTCGATATGAGAGATCGTCTTTGGATTGGCGGCTACGGCATTGCGCGTAGAAACCAAGTAGTTGTAGATGGCATCCAACTGCTTGTCAGAAGGCACTTCTCCCAGGTCGCCCAATTCGGGCATACCAAGAAGTACTTCATGCAAATAGTCATTGCCGGGACCGCTCAAGACGGCCACATCTATTCCAGATAAATTCATAGCAAAATCTTTGTGTTCTGAGTAAGGTTTTTCATAGTCGTAGTTGGACAGCACGGGGTCGATGACCAGGGTTTCTGATCCGCTAGGAACCACCACGTACACGTGCTGGAACTGGCTGCCTCCGTATTTGGTGATGCGAAACGAGTGCGGAACCTTAAGGTTGGTCAGGATGGAGCTGACGAAAATGGAAAAGCAGTCGCAGTCGATGCCGCTCTTGCGGTCCGACCAGCTGCGCGCTGGTCTTCGCAGTTGCTCCAAACCGCGTTCATCCAGCTTGTACTGAATGTGGTGGTAGAGGAAGTTCCAGGTGTTCTCGCAGGTCTCGTTCAGGGTTTTACCTTTCAGCACCGGCGCAATTCCCTTGGTGTCGTCGATGTACTTCCAAACCACACGCTTCATTAAGTCGACCGTATCGCCAACCTCACCGTCTTCAATGATGATGCGGTCCTGGGCCTGGGGTTTTGGGAAGTACTTGTCGTACTCATCGCCCGGACGAATCACCCGGTAACCGCTGGTAATGGATCCTATTTGATAGCGTTCTTCCATTAGGCGATTTTTTCAGGTGAGGATTGGTAAAACAGATCGTTCACATACACCGTGTAGTAGTATTCCATGGGTAAGTCCAGCGCAGCTGGTGATTGGCCTGTCTTGCCAACCAGCGATGGAATACGGCTGACCAGGTTAGAGATGTACGGAGTAAGCGAAGACCAAGGCACTTCCACTTCGATGGTGCCCAATGCGGAGCGCGTTTGGGGCGCAATGGTGAAGGTTTCAGTGCTCGGCACGCTGCTTGCCGCATACTTTCCACCGGTGGTAATGGTGACTACCGGTTTGGAAACTTTTAAACTCGTGTTAGTGGGGTTGTCAATGGAAATGTCGGTGGCCAGGGATAGTCCCGTCAAAGTGACCTTGGTAATACGCGGATTCAGGGTGCGTACCACAGAATACACGTTGAACCGGTTCAAGCCAAACGCTTTGAACCCGAGATACAACAGTGTACTAGTAATCCCTATGGCCAACAGATTTTTCATTGGCCTTTGGTATTTCGGTTTCGGTAACGCTTGAACAAAGTGTCCCAGGCGACCTTCACACAGTAACCTACCGATGCGGAGACAACGGCATAAAAAGCGACGTCAATAACGCCGTGCAGAGAAATAGATGAGAGAGAATGTTGCTCAGCGATGGCGCGGCCTACGCCGCCTACCATGCCTGAGGCTGTGGTGGCTAAAGAAAGACTATGATCATGCTGCATCTTGCGGGGATTCACTTGAATGTGAAGCCAAAGATGTAGGAGTACTAAAACCTAAAGATGGTCAGCAGTGGTAAGCGATTGCTAAAGATTGTATAATGTAGTGAGGTATGGTTAATACGTATATTCAAATAGATTTTAAACGATTTATTCTCATCTATACCTTTGAAGATAGAATTATACCTTATTTAAAAACACTACTTTTATGTACAATGTAAGTTTTGTGAACCTTGTTATGTTCAATAAACATCTTTATAAAAGTAGTTGTGGCATATAATATGAATCAATATGTTCTTGTACATATATTTCGAACACTATTGGCGATTGCACTTGGAATATATGTGATTCAACGTAAGGTTGTTGGATTCGGATTGTGGCTTCCTAATATTTACGTCTATGTTAGTTTACTGATAATACTTTGGATAAGCATTAAAGGGTTGACAAAGAAAAATGCCACAATAGATTTAAAAAAGTCTCGATTGTTAGGAGCCCTCGCTCTTTTAGTATTTGTGGTTTGTTGTTCATCTCATGTGTATTTAAGAAGCAAAATTCGACGAATTAATGAACAAATAAGTATCATAACTATTTCTTCTCTTGTTGATTTTAATGGTTATTCCCGAATTGAACTTAAGGAAAGTGGGGAATGGGTATACAATTCTTATTCATTTGGATTAGGTAAAAAATCATGTGGAGACTACTTTTTATCTAAGGACACCATAGTGTTCGATAGATCAATGAGTGAATTTAATATACCTAGTGATAAAATATTCTTCGAAGGAGGATTGTCGGATTCATCAGATTTTCGTGAAATTATTTGCTATGAAAATGGAACGGAGAAGTATTTACATGAGCTACATACAGGATTTGATTACATCAAAGTAAAAATAGAATAACATGCCACAACAACGTATATAACTCATATCCGGGCGCATCGTCCTTTTGGTTATCTTAAAGGAAACCAAAACGACCTCTGCTGATACGAGGTTATATACGAGACTTGTAGCACATTAGAATGAAACAGACAATCTTCATAATATCAATCCTATTTTCCATCCAATGTCTTGGACAAAAATGGCATTTGAACAATGTAGATAAAAGTGAAAAGTATCCTTTCGAGTATTGGTTCCAGTTTGAAAATCTTGAAGACACTTGTTCGTATGAACTGACCGAGAACCTCGAAAGTCAAAATTCTGTATTCAAATTAACTGATACTCAAGGCGACACTGTAATTTTTGCAAATATCAAGGTGATAAACCTTGAAAGTGAATCAGAAACTAACGTGATTTCAGAATTTAATGGGGAGACAGAACTTCAACTTGAGAATGGAAAATACAGAATTGAAGTAGAGGCTTTGAAATATGACAACTTCAATTTAGACTTTGAAATTGAAAATAGTCAGCAAGTTGAACTAAAAATAAAACTTGGACTTGCCCCTGAATTAGAAGTTTATGAGATTGACTCTAAAAAGGAGCTAACAGAGACTGAGATTTTAGAGATAATAGAATGTGTAAGAGTCAATCGAAATGATTTTCACAAGAATTGTTCTGACTTGAGAAAGCATCGAATAATGATGCACATATAAAACTAAAAACGTGCTACAACAACGTATATAACTCATATCCGGGCGCATCGTCCTTTTGGTTATCTTGAATAAAACCAAAACGACTTCTGCTGATACGAGGTTATATACAATACTTGTGGTGCATTAACACATTAGATCTTGAAGCTAGTAACAGTCAGGACATTTGATAATCCTATAGAAGCTCACTTATTGAAGACCAAACTTGAGAGTGAGAACATAATGTGTTACCTGTTTGATGAAAATATAGTGCGCCTCAACCCGCTGTACAACATTACCGTTGGTGGCATCAAACTAAAAATAAACGAATCGGATTTAGAAAAAGCTTCCAAGATCATTCAGCATGTTGACGAAGCGACTTTAATGAATGACGACGGCGAGACCCTGTCATGCCCCAGGTGCAACTCTACTGAGATTTATAGCAACTTCAAATCACTCAAAGGCACTAAAGGTTTGTTTTCAATACTGGTAACAATAATTCTTGTAGTCTACCCTATATACTTTAAGACCGTCAATAGGTGTAAAGAGTGTGGACATGAATTTAAATAATCACGCACCACAACAACGTATATAACTCATATCCGGGCGCATCGTCCTTTTGGTTATCTTCAAGAAAACCAAAACGACTTCTACTGACACGAGGTTATATACGAAACATTGTGCTCAATTGTATCGCATGTACACAGACTATACTGACCCTATTGGACTCATAAAAATCGGCTTCCTTATTCTGATTGCCGTAGTTTCTTTTCCTACAGAAAATCCACTGATCATTTCGAGCGTTATTCTAATTGCCGCCCTAGTTCTAGGATTCTCCTACGGCATTCAGCTTGATGACCAGAACGGCACCTTTCGTCAGTTCAAAAGCTTCCTCGGATTTAAATATGGACCGTGGCAATCCTTAAGAGACTTTGACTCGATATACATACTCAAAAGAACCATCCGCTCCTCTTCAAATGCGGGCTTCTTGGTTGCTACTTCCTCAACTGCAAACGAACAGTTTGAGCTCTATATCTCCGATAATTCTCAACTCAAACGCATCCTCATTAAAACTTTCAAAAGCGAAGACGGAGCGAAGGCACTGGCTAAAAGGTTCGAAGAAAAGTTCAAACTGAAATTGACGGTCTATCAACCCACGCTATCTCAAAAAAGTCAGTTAAGAAAAAAACGTAGGTCGAGAAACTGAGCACAACAACGTATATAAATCATATCCGGGCGCATCGTCCTTTTGGTTATCTTGAAGGAAACCAAAACGACTTCTGCTGATACGAGGTTATATACGAGATTGTAGCGCATTAAAGAAACCACGAATTGATAAATGAAACCTACATAACGTTGCTGGATAAAATTGGACCTTGGGTATTTTTTAACACAAGGGGCATTACGTTTATTGACGGCTTCTACTCCTTATTCGGAATTCAAGATCTACTTCTCTTGATCTTGGGAATTCTACTGTATCGACAAATAAAGAAGACAGAAAAAAGGATAATAAAAATTACAGAAGTGTTTCTATACATTGTTATGTTTTCCTACATATTCCCAGACTTTACAGCGACTTTTGAAGCCCAAAGAGTGCTGTTTTTTGAACAAAAGAATGGAGACATGATTGAAGGATTTAATTTACTCTATGTTTGGGGAAGATATCCGACATATTGGTTCTTTGGAATATTAATTGCCTTATTCGATACTTTAAAAGCAACAACAAGAAACGCGCTACAACAACGTATATAACTCATATCCGGGCGCATCGTCCTTTTGGTTATCTTGAAGGAAACCAAAACGACCTCTGCTGATACGAGGTTATATACAAGACTTGTAGGGCATTTTAAAAGAACTCAATGGACGAATTTATATTCATAGGACTTTTAATACTTGTACTCCTTGGTATACCTACTGGAATTGGACTATTGCTTTATTTCGTCCCAAAGCGACTTGGTTACACAAAGACAGCTAAGTATTTGACTGCAGGTTACGGAATACTAGTACTTACAGTTACACTTTTCGTGGTTTTTGAAGACCAACTATTCACAAAACATAGCGCTCACAAACTCATTAGCGAACAAGGAATAGTACTGAATGATGAGTTTGAAATAGTACACAATGAATCGATGTCTGCTTTCGGAGACTACTATCATACTTTTACCTTAAGGATTTCTGAAAGCGACAAACAAAAGGCAATCACTCAAATTAAGAAGTCCAAAAATTTTCGGCCTGATAATAGTTCAGGTGACTATTTGCCTTACCTATCAGACAATAGATATTTTGGACCTAAAATGACTCAAAACTATGAGACAGAAAATGCTTTCGTTAGAGAGTATTTCAAACCCAGTGGACAAAAAGGGTACGCGCCGACATTTAGGCGAATTTCAATTAAGAAGGAAACCAAGGAATTGATTTTTGAAGATATTGATGACTAATAAACGCCCTACAACAACGTATATGATTCATGATCGGACGCGTTGCGCTTTTGGTTACCTTCAAAAAAGCTAAACCAAAATCACAAAGCTTATCACGAAGTCATATACGTGACTTGTAGTGCATTTGGCCAAGTGCGATTAATCTGTGAATCATGTTAGACTTACTTTATAGCTGGACCTCTTCTTTCGCAGATGTGTTTGGAATCCACTTCACCGAGCTTTTCGGGCTCCATGATCTGTTATTAATAGTCATTGGATTGGTTCCAATGGTAGTGATCATCTTTTCAAAAAAGCTCATTCTGAAAATTTCATGCTCCTTTCTAAGCGTTTTTCTATTTGCAATACTTCTTCCTTATGTCGGTGTAACTATAGAGGTTCGACGAATTGTTGCATCTAACCCCGACTTTCATTTCTTCTCGGACTCCTGGAATACAGCTTACGTTTGGTTTAGATATCCCTTGTATTGGAAAGTAGGAGCTTGCGCTGGAGCACTAACTACTCTTTTAGAGTGGCTAAGGCGCAGAATGAAAAACGCACTACAACAACGTATATGATTCATGATCGGACGCGTTGCACTTTTGGTTACCTTCAGAAAAGCTAAACCAAAATCACAAAGCTTATCACGAAGTCATATACGTGACTTATCTCTAATTTGAATTAACAACAATAAAATGAAAGTATCATCTTTAATTCTTTTTGTCATAATGCTTGGAAATCAACTCTTGATGTCATCTTGTAACAGGGAAGATAAGCCCCCAAGTTTCT
>Ga0209603_1001395_pt1 | contig 25204 bp, 22 predicted proteins | sample COGITO_mtgs_1206_FD_184812 | JGI IMG/M metagenome (GOLD analysis project Ga0209603, IMG submission 184812) | Pelagic marine microbial communities from North Sea - COGITO_mtgs_120607 (SPAdes) (version 2) | ecosystem: Environmental > Aquatic > Marine > Epipelagic ... | reverse complement strand
TGGGAGATCGTGCGGAGATCGTTTTGCGCCGGTGGAGTGCCGGTGAAGTGCCGCTTTGGGGGCCGCAAACCGGCACTCCATTCTGACCGAGTTCCGGTAACGTGCCGGGTACCGGCACTCCACCGGAAGTGTAACCGTCGGCAGCGGTTCCTAATTTTTGCGTGACGGTTACAGTGCACGAATTCCGAGTGTCAGCGCTAATTCCTCTATGCCGCTTCTGTAATGGGCGCTTCGAGTATGCCATGCTGGACATCTTATCCACTCAACCTCGATCTGATTGTCCAGTCTTCTGAACGCTGCGACTTCCGTCACGACTCACTGGCTGGCGCAGCTACTGCTTGTGAAGCAAGGAAGTCATGTGGTGGTATTACCAGAGATGAAGGACTAAGATGTGGTCCTTCTGGTTTGAAAATGCCATATGAGATACGTAGTGGCAGAACGCTACAGGGTGGTCGCCCACCAGCATCATGGCTTTTTCATCGGCACGGTCATCAGACTGCAGAATGTTCAAAGCAACCGCTTGACATGCGCCCAAATGAATCTCCAAGAGAGCTGTGGCGTAAGCAACACATGACGCAACACATCAGGTTGGCTGATCATACTTCTCTGTCGATGCCGCGCTTTACTCTGCTAATATCAGGAACCCTTCGAGGTTTCCGCCAGTGTGCCCACACAATAGTGAATTCTTTGGCTAAGCCCAATATGCCTGGGGCAAATCTTGTGGTCAGCACATATGACAAGAATGATTGTGGTGGCAGCAGCGGTCATGGCCTTGGCATGAATGCCAAAGATGTACACATCGGCGAGGCAGAATCTGCATTTGCGTGGAAAGGGTTGCCTGTCGTGGTGTTGAACGAATCAACTACCCGCATCTACAGTTTCTTTACGGAGCATCGTCAACGACCTTACTCCATCTTCGCACCTGCTGTTGACCGTGGGGCTCTGGTGCGATACACATCTCAATTCTATCTTAGACATAGAGCATGGGAAATGTCGTCAGCTTCGAGAAGCGATGTAGTCGTTCTTACCCGACCGGATGCCTGCATTTACGGCAAGTGGAGAGTTCGCCAGATAATGGACGACCGATTGACCGTCATGCTACACATTACCCTCCGCGATGGTACCTCCTGTCAAGTGAGACTGAGGCACAATGACGTACTGTTACCTTACAGCGATATACACCGTGGCGAATGGGATGACACTTTCGCGGTTGGATTGGGGTCGTCTATGAAGAAATATGTTGAACTGTACCTTAAATTGGCTCAACGCATGTATGCGGGCTCATTTCCACACCCGGAGGCGCTTCTCAAATACCACCTCCAAAAAGAAGGAGTCAATATTATTGACGCTTGCGGGGCGGCGAGGGGTGACATTCTCGAGCTTGTTAAACAGTGCGTGGTGTAGTCCCACTTGAGGTCAGGGTCGTGCAAATGTGCACCACCTGGCAAGCTATGAGGCAGTTAATAGCCGATCCACTGTTCCGCGACACCGCGCTAATGATAGACGTACAGCTGTCACGTTCGGGTGTGACCCACGTTTAGGTGGGGTATTAATGGTGCTGTCCGCACCGCCGCTGCCGATCAGCCAGAAGGTCTTTTGCATTCGAGGCCTGACTTCGGGACGCGCCCCGGTGGTTACTTCTATCCATCATGTGGCACATCTGTTCATAATCTGATGAGCAGTCTTCCCGTCACGCAAAAATTAGGAACCGCTGCCGACGGTTACACTTCCGGTGGAGTGCCGGGTACCCGGCACGTTACCGGAACTCGGTCAGAATGGAGTGCCGGTTTGCGGCCCCCAAAGCGGCACTTCACCGGCACTCCACCGGCGCAAAACGATCTCCGCACGATCTCCGGCTAGATTCTGTTTAGATTCATTTTAGCATACCGGCGCCGGTGTGTGCAAAACGCGACCGTGACCATAACAGGCCGCGTCTCGCTAAATTTGACCTATACTAATTCTTGTAAAGTGCTAGAGGATACAGAAGCGGCATTGGAAGCAATGGATTGCCAGCCGGAAGACACCGATGCCGACCACACGTGGGTGACGGCACGAAAACACATTCGAGATTTCATACACTCGTTCGGCACAGTTGAAGCTCTGATGGCCGCCATGTCGCCGCCCGAAATGGAGGGCGGCAATGTGGCGGTGCCAGCAATAAAGAGCTGTTCGCGAAAACGCAAGCTGGAGGTGGTTGACACAGTGAGTGTGGCACCGCTGCATGTAAGCCGCATTGCCACATCAAAGTGGTTGGCGCTACTGCGTCGGACAATCAACGCAACATGCATTGAAAACGTAGATGCGGAGATGAAACCCATGCTCTCGCGCAGCATTGACTGGCGCAAGCGCTGCCAACACGAAGTCCGCGCCGTTCAAAAACTACTGGATGCAATTCGATTAGATCCACCAGACGCCACGTCGGACTGGTTATTGCACGGCGACACGTACACAAGGTCATGCGAAGGTCGGACTCTCACACACTATCCACAGCTTGGCGAGGCTGCCTTTGTGCAGCGCCTCTCAAAAGCAACGCGACACGCCGTCACTGATCACTGTTACGCAGAAATTGATCTTTCAACTGCTCACATTGCTGCTGCGTGGGGTGCTGTAGAACATCACTTGGGACACAACGATGCAGCACGGCTGTGTCCAATGCTCAAGCTTGCAGCAACCGACAAGAGGAAAGCACGAGGCATCGTTGCGCGTGAGCGGGGATGCGACCCTGCATACGCGAAGCGCATGATACTGATGACGCTCAACCAGGAAGTTGGAGATGGCATTCGCCGGACTGGATTCCTACACAAGTTCATACACGAACGGCCCATAATCATGAAAGCACTCTCTGCTCATCCGTCCATTGCCGGAGCGACCCACGATGCGATCGTGCAGAGTTGCCAGGGACACGACAAGCCGAGTGTTCGCGAAATGGCGCTTATGCTCCAGCGTTTGGAAGCTCAGATGTTGCGCATCGCCGTACCGGTGCTAGTCGAGCATGCCTTTGAGGTTGGAGCGTTCATAGCAGATGGAATGCTTGTGCGACCAGTGGGCGGTACCAGTGCCGGTGGCACAGCCGGTCTACTCCAGAAGGCACTCGTTGCAGTCGAAGCTAGTATTCGCGCAGAGCTTCACGTGACCGCGACCATGGACATTGAGCACGACATTGTGTTGTAAGACATGCCACTGCGTTTTATCTCTGTTAGGTGCCGAAGCCGCGCGTACGCGGCTTCCGCACTGCGTATGTAGAAAAGGTCTTGAGACCTCTGTCCCACTTTTCCAACTAACCGCTGTCTAAGATATGGCCTTCATTTCACTCACAAGTCAGAGCCGGACACACGCCCGCTAATCTCGCTGTCGGTCGGAAGCTCCCACCAAACAGCAAAACACAAAACAATCCTCCAGTCACCACAAGGCAGAACAGATGTCAGCCCAGGATCAGCAGCGTGCCCGGGACCTCCCCGCTCCCCGCACCATTTCGGCCTCCCGTGAGGACGTTCTCTCCAACCTCTCCTTCTTCTTCGGCGATCCCGCCGTCCCGGAGAAGCTCCGCGACTACTCGGAGCACCACGCCATGTAAGCAACGCCGCGCTCTGTGCCCATTCCATGCACACAATTGTGGGCGCTTTCGCTGACATTCGTTCACCCTCGTGTTCGCAGGACCTTCCATTTCCCCGGTACGCCCGATACACCCTGCTCATGCTATCCCCTCCACACACACACACCACTGGTCCCGTGCGTACAACTGACACGCTTGTTTGTGTGCCTTTGTCGCCGACCCAACGACAACGAGCAGACGCGTACTACGGCCAGAACACCAGTGAGTGGCCTTAGATGCTCACCAGAACACACACTTAAACCCAACAAATCTGACACGCGTCTCTTCCGTTCGCAGAGATCCGCGAGACGCTCAACAACCTCATCCTCAAGTCGCCGCAGGAGTGGCACACCCAGGTTGCCCTGCCGTTCGTCAAGATTGTAGGCACGACCGTCGAGTGGGACGAGTGAGTGCCTCTCCACTGCCACACCACGAACCACAACTACAACCCCAACATTGTTCTCACATGATGTCGTCTTGTGTTTCGCAGGATCCGCTTCGATGTGCGCCTACTCCAACGAGTTCCATACGAGGGCGTCTCGCGCATGTCGACCAGCCTGCGCCGTCGCCACCGTGACCGCGTTGTGCGCCGCGGAAGTACGTGCTGCACGCCTCGATCCCATTGCCAATGTTAATCCCTGTGCACTCTCTGACACACGACTTGCTGTCGTCCGCAGTCGGCCTGACCATCGAGTCCGACGTACGCAGCCACTCTGGTTTCTATTTCTACTGCCATTCATGTCTGTATGTATTTTGCTAACGTTGTTGTCTGTGCGCACAGTTCTACGCCACCGAGGCCGGCCGCGCTCACTTTGCGGTGAGCATAACTCCCAATACTGATAGACGTCATAGCAATGCACCTTTCCTTTTTGAATCTCACCAGTTGTTTGTATTCGCGACCACAGGACCAACTTACAGTTAGTCAACTCGTCAAAATCAACTCCATGATGCTTACCCAAGCCGTTGAGATTTCACACTAACCTCTTGTCTTTGCTTGTATGCCCGCAGTCTATCCGCTACTGCGTCCAGGAGACCTGGTAAGCGCTGCCCCAAAACCATGCACACATCCCTGCCCTTCCCCTATCTCTGTGGTGGCAATGAAGACGTCTACACCGGAGCTACACGGTGCCAAGAAGCACTTGGCCATGGAGTATACTACATGCTCTAGCAAGAGCAACAACGTCGCACGCAACTTATCGACAAGGTCGGTCGCCTATGGGGATGTTGTGTCGTGTTGAACTTGGCATCTTCAAGGACAGTCGAGGCGTTCAAAAGCCATACCTGGCAACATTTGGGAAGCGTGGTAAAGTGTATTGCGCATCGCTGCAAGAAGCACGTCAAGTACGAGCCGGTTACATCGAGGATCGCGACAAACATGTACCCAAACCCATCGGCTACAGCTGCATCAACAAGATGATGAACGTAGTTGTCAAGAGTATCCTCAAGAAGGCCAGGACACGGGCGAGAATGAGAAACCTCGACGACGAAAAGCGCGAGAAGAGGAACCAGCAGAATGCGTCATGGGCAAAACGCAACAAGGAGAAGATGCGGTCTGCGATCGACGATTGGTGCCACCGGAACAAGGAGCACAGACGTGCATGTGAGAACGCGCGCAACGTCGAGAGGCGCAAGACGGACCCCGAGTTCGTGATCAAACGCCGGGTGCGCTCTCGTCTGTGTGGATATCGGAAAAACAAGGGCGCGGGCAAGGCTGACCTGACCTTTGGCCAAGTATGCTGTACTCCCAAGCAGCTTGAGAAGTACATTCTTCTCAGTTGTTGGAGGACGAAGACATGATCGCCATGAGAGTGGATCACGTCTTTCCGACGCGTACGACGTTTGCGACACGCAGAACAGCAAAGGCAGATGATGCACTTCTCTAACTTACAGCCGTTGTCAGAAACGGAAAACTCCAACAAGTCGAACAAGCTTCCCACCAAGGCCATGGCGGCCAAGGTGGAGCGGTGGGCGTGGCCGCCGGGCGTCACCGAGGACGTGCTCCCCGACATCTACGACGGCTGGGCAACGCCACTGCGGATGTGATGATGGCAACTTCTAGGCAATGATGATACGGACCTAGATCCTGAAAGGCGATGAAGGGAATCTGAGCCGCCACAGAGAGACACCACTCACAACACTTCACATTTCCATTTTCATTTGCATCTCCTGACGCGTGTGTGTGCTGTGTGTTATCGCAACTTTGTCTTCTACGACACCAGCAACTTTGTAAGTGGCAGAACTCGAACAACAAAATTCCCAAGCAAGGTACATCTCACATCATAGTATTCTTACATAATTTGCCTTCTCTGTTTGTTCAGGACACAATCTTTGCCTACCTCACCTGTGGCAACGTAAGCTTCCGCTTAGTCGAACCAACTTTACCTGTCCGCCTATCTCTATTCTTTCATCTGACATGCTATTGTGCTTTTGTACTCTGCGCAGTACGACTTCCGTTATGATATCCAGAAGGGGTACGCAAGCAACCTTTCCAATTGCCAATTCCATTCCACCCTTCCATACTGTTGCTCACTGTTCTTGTGTGTTTCGCAGCCTCCGCCCGCGCCGCTCCGTGCGCACCGCCATGGCGAACGAGATCAACATGTAAGATGCCATACGCACTCCACCCATCCCTTCCTCAGCTCCCATGGGCTAGTCCTCACAGTAGACTGTCTTGTGTTTCAGGTACGGCATCGTGCAGAAGGACGTAAGTTGCGCTCCATTGAACCAAGCCCACACACACCTGTCCTATCCCATGTCACACATCTACACACAGAGCTAACACGTACCTGCTTCTTTCCATGTGCGCAGCAAATGGGCCTCGACAAGGCAGTCGAGGAGGTCAAGCACCGCATGTCGCGCTACTCCGTGACGGTACGCGCAAGCCCCTTTGCCCTGATACTTTTCCCAACCCTTTCAGCATGGAACTTTGCCCGGAGTTCTTCGCGGCATGGAATTTTCCCATTCAATGTCTTTGGCCATTGCTGACATGGCGCCGCATCTCCCTTGTTCTCGCAGCCGAACATGATGATCATCCCGCCGCAATTGTCGCTGTACTTGTCGCTCGCGCCTGAGGCCAAGCTTACCTACCCGCTTGCGGGCCCGGCGGGCTCGGCCGCCTTCAACGCGGGCGTGCAGGGCTTCGAGGCGCAGTCGTTCCGAGGCCTCGGCGTCTTCACTTCTACCCCGGTAAGTCACTGCCAAGAACACTCACACATCTTTTCCATCGCCCTGCGCTCTTCAATGGTTGAGAGAACGTCATTCCAAGCAGTCGGCCAGCAGCTTCTAAGCGCCCACCAAATCTCACATGGCGCCGCCCCCTGTTCCCATTCGCAGTACGAAGTTTCGGATGGTGCGCGACTTTCAAAACGCGATGATGACAAGCTTCAATACACACAACAATGTACACCACACAACTCTTCGATCTAACTTGTATGTTGTGCTTTGAATCGCAGACCAGGACAGCGTGCAGATGCTGCAGCGCTCGACCCAGATCGGTGAGTTCTACCGCATGTCGCCGCCGGCCGTCTTTGACGAGAAAACCTCGCTTCCGTCGTCGTACATGGACATCATGTAAGCTTCACACACCGCGTCTGCCTGCCCTGCACAGTCCCATGCTGGCACACAGTTTTGACCGACCCGTACATGTGCCTTCTGTTACACAGGATCTACGACGAGGAGTCGGACCGCCACGTCCACATCCCCTTCCTCCAGGCGCTCTTTGCGACCTGCTACGGCCACGACGACGGCCCTCAGGATGACCTGTTCAAGTTCGCCAACCTCTCGCCCACCGATGGCCAGAAGTACGAGCTTCACCTGGCTGCTGTCAAGGAGGAGATTAATGATGGCAAGCGACCTGCCCTGGTCGGCTCGCCGACGGAGATGGGTGCTCAGATTGATATCCCTGCCGGCGCTGCCGAGTGGCGCGCATTCGGCACCGATATCACGGCCGCCGGCAGCGCGGCGGCCAAGAAGGCGGCGTGCCTTGAGGCGGCCAAGGCGGTTGCCGTGACGGTCATCAACGGCGTCTGGTGCCCGGCCGAGATCGTCATCGCGCGTCCGTTCATCGAGCACCTCATGCTCTCGGCCATCGTCACGGTCTCGGGCCGCGACACCGGCGCGACGCTGTTCGGTCCTGCGGACATGCAGATCTCCGCCAACACCTCCGTGAAGACGATCGAGGGGCATTACACGTACGCAACCGGCCCTTAAGATTCGAACTCTATGCCCGAACCCTTGGATCCCTGCCCTGCATGCACGCCGGCACACAATACTCTACCGGCAACGGATACACGCTCAAGAAGCGGGCGACATCACGGTCACTGGTATACACTTTGGATCCAAACACCTGCTTCTCGAGCTTCTTGTTCGCGCCGTCTGGGGCGGCGATTGGGAGCACGAGTGACGTGCGGCCAGGAGCCGAATCGGTGCTGATCACACCAAGAAGCTTCAACTCGTCTGCTGGAACTTCCCATACAAGGAGAAGCCGCAGACGTTCGTGGATCGTGGCGAGAACGAACAGGTCGACGTCTCCGTCGGCATACGGAACTTGCTTACGAGCAACAGTCTTGGTCATCTTAGCCTGGAAAGCGCCACTCGCCACTGCAGCGACGACCTTGTCTTGGACGCGTAGCCCATCTACAAAGCGGTCAACGTGACCATTGGGCTCGTCGGGCCACTCGTACTTACGACCAACAATCACGGCTTGCATGAGCATCTGTACTGCAACTTCGCGCTGCGAATTCTCGGTGCATTGCATCCGGAGTTCGAGCTCTGAACGCAGCAGCGAAACGCGATCGTCGCCATCACGACCCGACTCTACATCCGTCTGATGAGCAGCAAGCTCTGTGTTCCAGCGATCAAGCATTTGCTGGGCATAGACTGGCCACTTCAGCAACGGCTCATCGAATGTCGAGCCGGCGGCTATGTAAATGCACTTGCCGCTGTACAGCTTCTTCTTGTTCTTGCGCATGAACTGCTCCGAGAAGACATAGCCACCGACCCGATGCCCATGGAAGCACGCAACATCCATGGCATACTCGCCACGAACAAAGAAGCGGTACGGACGACATCTCACCAACGTGGTCTTGGCCTGGACCGGCAGCCACAGATCGACCGTCTGATCGACGGGGCGGTGGCCAATGTCACTACGTGTACCGGCTTGCCAGAGGCGAACGTCGAGGCCAGCGCGCGTGCACTGCTGCTTGCACGTGGACATCAAGGATGCTTCTATTGAGTGGCTCTTTCTCTTTGACATGATTGCACACACTCCTACATTTACCTTCGTGCGCTCTTGTGTGCTGCTTACCTTGCTTTACCTCCCACAATGCGCAGGTGCCACACCAAGTCGGTCATCACCAAGCCGCAGAACGTCTACGTGATGCGTGACATCATGTGCTCCGGCTACGTTGCGGGTGGCAACACGCGCTTCTTCGGTGCTACGACTTCTGGATTCCCCAAAATGGCAGACCCCGAGGCTGTGAAGACTAGCATGGAGGCGCGCCTCTCGTTCCAGAACGACAACGAAGAGTACTGCTCGATGATCGCCTTCTGCGCCCCCTACGGCGACGGTGCCAAGCGCGACCAGGTGATCAGCATCTCGGACCGCCTGCTGCCGTGGGAGGTCAACCAGAGCCGTAATTCCGACGGCCTACTTCCCAAGAAGTATTTCCCTGGCGGCGACGCCAACTTCCGCGCCGCGCGCACCGTCCTCTCCCTGAACACCATCCACTTTGGCGAGGACGTCCGCGCCGCCGAGAACATGGAGTTCATCTCACAGGGCAGCATGAACAACTCGCTCTGCTTCGTCGGCCCGCACCGCAAGTACAACCCCTTCTCCAACCAGTACCACGAGCTGGTTCCCGGCCAGGGCCACTTTGGTCCGGACGCCATCCCCGGAGTAAGTGCTGCATGGCGGTCGCTTGGGCATCACCACACAACACAACTGATTCCTTACCCCTGTTATAGCCTATGCACATTACTGACAGTTAGCGCTCCCTCCCTGTCACAGGATGCCCGCTGGCGTCGGGGCGAGGCCGTCTCGCTCAAGGCGGCCCGCGACAACATGGTCTCGCTCGAGGCGGCTGCGCACGCGCAGATGTTCATGACCAAGCGCACGTAAGCGGCGGACAAGATCGACGAGGCCCCCTTGGCAAGGTGCGCTTCCACGCACGCCTATGGGGGTGTATTCAAGCGGGGGGTGTCGTGGTCGTGGCTTATGGGGAAACGAGAGAGAGGCGGACCACCAATACGCGTACACACACGAAACGCGCAAGCGCCGTGACCGCGTCTTGTTGCGGGCGGACAAGGGTGCTGTACCCTTGTATCGCTAAGGACGGACAAACCACATTCAGCCTGTGTGCTTGTAATGGACACTGAGTTGAGAAACAGGAATTTCCATACTAAATTTCGTGTCCTTGAAACTCATTTAGTCAGCTGACTTGTAGCGACATGCTGAACAATTTAGTGTCTCGGTGGCCCGTCCTCGTAATCACGTACAACTTGGAAGCGTTCGAGCAGCGTCGCAAGTTCATGGCACAGCAGCTGGCCACAAAGGCTAAAGTACGAAGTGGTATTTGCCACCTCGGGGTCAGCCAGAGTCGGTGACTCTGGCTGGCCCCACGCTCTCGACTGCAACTGCGACGTCTGCAGCCGTTGTTCCGATTGCCTTGTTTGGAAGAGTGGACCGCACGCGCAAGGCGATCGAGTACACATTTTGATACTCATACTCGGCGAGTGAGGCGAGCATCGCAACCATGTCCTTGCCCTTAAAAACGTGGCAGACTATGGCGTCTGGTGCCGCCATGCAGGACAGAGGCATCTTAACTATGGTGCCGTGCATCTTGTAGTCGCCGCGGTTTGTGTGGTACGGCACGCTGGACTCTTCCACCATTTTGTAATCGCGGACGTCTGTCGGTTGCTTGTACACGTTGCCGCCCTGTAGCGCGAAGAAGACAAACTGTGTATCCATTTCGCGTTTCTTGTCCATCTCACACGCCTCAGACATCAGGCTCACAAGCGTGTCCTCTGCGCAGCCGGCTTCGACTGAGAGCGCCTTCAGTCTCTGCTTGCCGTCGGTGCTGATCGTGTAGCCATCCTGTGAGAAATAATATTCAATTCCACCCCCATGGATGAATCTGGTTACCTCCTCCAGTCCGTCTCCCTCCGTTCTTTGCACAGACTGTCTATGCGCACGGCAAGGAGGATGGAAAGGAGGGGTAACCCGAGCGGAGCGCATCCACCACGCCCCATATTGTGTTTTGAATCCTACATATCGTTAAAAATGGTCGTGACTATCCCGCAACGGTATTTCAAACCCGGCGCCGGATATCCCGTCAGCGCTTGTGGCGAGAGTCTATCGTCCCACTTCTGATGGCAGAGCGTTCTCATGTCTCGACAAGGGGGTGTTTTCATCATACGCCGTCCAGAAGCTTTTGCTTGCACGTTGGGCATATGCAGCCCACGTCAACGCACGGAAGATTGTTGTTGTCGAACAGCGCGCATTCCGCGTCGTCGTCGCCCTTTAGGCAGCCATCAGCCACGTTATGTTGGTAACACGCTTTCGGAATACGCTCTTTCACAATTTTAAATCCTCCATAATCATTCTCCTTGCAACATTGCGCGTAGTAGTAGTAAGCCGAGCCTTTCATCGCCGATGCAAGAGTCGTCCCGTGATAGTATTTGATAATGTCTGGAACTACAGACGGCACGACAATAACGACATGAGCATGAAGACCACCGCGCTGCGTCGAGTGTCTTGACGTAATGCGATCTTCTGGTGGTAATGCGGCCGCTTCTTTGTCGAACACGTCAATGCCGTTGTCTTGCTCAATCTGACGCGACCTTAACATTGCAGCGGCAATGGATGTAAACTCTTCACCAGTTGAATCTAAGCGCAGTTTGATTTTGATAACGTACTTGTCGTAGTCGCCAGAGACATTGTATTTGAAGTCGTGGAAATATGAGGTATCCACTCTTGCGCGATACTCCATGATCGTGAACACAGGCTTCCCTGTGTAAGCGACACGCCAATTGAAATCGATACCGTAGACATGAAACTGAAAGATGACACATTGCACTGGCAAACGAAGATGTGATCCTCCTAGCTCACAGAGGATCTCGCCAAGTACATTGTCCCGCTCGTCACCCGATACATCCGATACAACCTCGTCTTTCAATAGAACGTAGACCAATCTGCGCCACGTTTTGCATACACATTTCATGAGAGTCAACATCCCCAGTGGCGATTTGAAGTTGACGCAGTCGAACATGGATCTGAAGACAGTGTAGAGATTCTCTTTGCCATCGACAAGCATAGATTCCGGCTCCGACGTACTTTCCATGTTACGATCCCCCAGGTGCGGTGGTTTTACATAACCCTTACAGGACTAGAACTCTAGCGGGTTCTGACCATACAAAAGCTAAGGTACGAGGTGGTATCTGCCACCTCGGGGTCAGCCACAGTCGGGTTCATAAATCCTCAAAGCCAAACCCCTGCACCGTCCACCACCACTGCATGCACCCCGCGCTCCCAGTTTTTCCACCCAACTCCCAACGCATGTGCCATATCCCACGAGCCGCTCAGGCAGCGGTAGCAAAAGGCAAGAACCCGCATCCGGTGGCGAATTGGCAGCGTGCGTCATGTCCTAGTCGGCGTCGGTGTCCATGGCCGCCACAGAGGCGGCGGCTTCCGCGAGGTCCTTCTCCTCAATCGCGGTCGGCTTCTTGGTGCCAAAGGCGCGGTGGTTGGCGATGCGTCTTGCCTTGGCGTTCGTGAGGCAGTCGAGCGACGGAGGCGGCTTGAGGTAGCGGTTGACCACGGGGGGCATCAAGCCGCGAATGTCGGGGTGCAGACCGCCGGCGTTGCCGTCCTGGAGTAAGTCGCCCGCGGCAACGAGCAGGTCATGAAGGCACGTCATCTTCTTGGATATTTCGTTGTGCGAGTGGCCCAGGCCGTGGCTGACGACCTTGCGGCGCACGACGCTGTGCTTCCTGCCACGCAGCACGTCGCGGGCCGACGGTTCGCGAGTGGTCTCCTGCTCGTGGGTCTCGGCACCCTTGAGCGACTCCTGGTACTTGTTGCCGTGGTAGAGGGCCTCCATGCCTTCCCACGACAGCGCCCACGCCGCGTCACGGCAGTTGGTCGACCAGCCCTCGTTGCCGGGGCGCCTGCGCCACGCCTCCTGTGCGAGCGCGAGCGTCCAGAAGGGAGCGCTGGCGGTCTGGAGCAGGCGGTTGTCAGGAGTGCTAACGACTTGGTTGATAGCCATGATCGCAAGGTTGCCGAGTGTGTCGTGCATGTCTTGTGTGAGGAAGGCACCGCGAACGCCCGAATCCTTTAGAAGCAGGCGCGACAGATGCACGATCTGGTAGTAGCGCAGCTGGGCCCACGTGTTGCCGCGCTCGCGGTTGTTCTGCCAGATTCGAACGTACATCGACGAGTTGCCAGTTGCTGCACAGCGTTGGTCGTACGCCGCGCTGCGCGCCTCGCGGCTGATGTTCTTGAGCAGGAGGGAGCGCGACTCCTGATCAATCTTCTTCTGCTTTATAAGCTCAAAGTCCTTCTCGTGGAGCTTGTCGTCGATGGGCGGCTTGGTCGAGATGAAGTGTGGCTTCTTGGTAACACCCTCTGCGCTGACGTTGCAGGTGCCTGTGTTGACTTCTATGCGGCGGTGCGCGACCTTGCGGCACTTTGCCTTGTATGGGGGCGGGGCGGAAGACTCTGGCTGCTCCACCACCGTAGCAGTCGACGACTCGGTGGGTGTGGGGAGCGCCGTCGGAAGCGCTTGCTCCTGTTCCTCTACCATGGAAGCGGGAAGCAGAAATGGCGTAGGGCTACCTTCATCGATGCCGACGTGCGGCATACTTGGCGAGGACTCGGGGCTGTCCATGCTCATGAGCATGTCATGGATGCGCCGGAGCTCGGGCGAGAAGCCGTATGGGTCTTGCTGAGCTTGCTGCGACTCCCAACTCTCGAGGCGCACGGACTGCAGCAGTGACATGACACCATCTTCCGGCGCCACGTCGACGTCAGATCCCGGCGCCACGAGGTCTTCCCTCAGGTGTGGGTCGTGCTTCTCGCGCTCTGTGTCGCGGCACATCTGCATATTATCCCCCTTTCCCTACTTGTTTGGGTTAGCGTTCATATGAACGTGATATATATGGGCAAGTATGTCGTGGCGCCGGGATCACGTGGCGCCGGGAGTCCACAGGGCCGTCGTATTGTTACAGTCATGAAGATAAACAATGGCGCTGGCACAACGATCAGAGTAGACACGGCCTCCATGAAGCCGCGCACAGACGCGCACAAGACACCTCGAGCGGAGGATACGACAGAGCCAGGCGCCCCCGCAAAAGTCCCAAAGGTGAAACCTAAGGCAGCCACAATTGCCGCGTCCGACGAGTTTGGTCGCTTATTCTACAGTCCGTGCAATCTTACGACTACCGACCTCACCGGGGGGGAAGTCCTCATCCAAGATTGGGTTGTTGTGAAGCTGCCGCCTAGTGGAAATGCATACTCAAAACAATTCGAATGTCGCAAACGAATCAACCTGACCACTCCCGTGAACGATCTGCAACCGTATGGAGACATCTCGACATCTGAATGGCAACACAAGACCAGATATGTTCGGCAGGAGATGCTCAGAAGGTACGTGGAGTACAACTTTGGACCCGTCCTTACAGATCTCGAAGGAAAGTCGAAATTTGAATTCGATCAGGCAAACGACTTTTGCTACAGAGAGGCAGAAAGGTTGATTCCGAAATGGGTAGACGCAGTGGATCCCGACAGTACTGATGTTACCATCCCGGTGCAGTCGGAGCTCACGAAACCGAACGAACGTGCACGGAACAAACGATTCAGCATCGACCAGTCAGAAATGAGATCCAATTGCTACAAGTGGTCCGTATCGCCGTTGATGGTCAACGACTTCAATCTCGCAAATGAACGCTACAACGCGGTCTTCAATACCTCGCCGTTCAACCTTAACACCGCGATACCAAACAACGGTCGCATGTTCCCCGGTCCAGAGCACGAGGCGATTCAGAGAGGCATGCTCAGAAAGCCAAGCGAGATTAAGGATCACGACTTATCGCGGGCTCAGAATTGGGTCTACAACGGGAATGCCAACCAGATGGTAAATCGCGTTTTGTACAACCCCGCATCGGGAGTTAAAGCAACCCTGGAAGAACGTGAATACTTCCGCACAAAGTTTGCTACCACCCGGCAGCTCATGATCAATGCCTTCCTCCTGAAGTGGTTCCCTCTTGACAATGACACAACGACTCGTGATATTGACGGCACCGCTTTAACGTTCAAAGAGTGGTGCAACTTAAAGGAATTCAAACCTTGCAATGAGGCGGAGGCCATGATTCCAGTCTTTGACCACACGTATGGCTTCCAGTACTACCCGCCACAGACGGTTCCTGGATCGAGCATGTCCAAGAGGACGAGGAGTGTCGCGGTGGCGGCGTACAACTGGAAGGAAAATGGTGGCTTTGAGAGTGTAAGCAAAAGATACGCGGACTTGAAAAAGTACGTCACCGTCAAACGCAATAAGGTCTTTATCGGGACGCCCATCGACTTGCTATGGGTAGAAGAACCGGAAAAGCTCTACGAAGAATACAGGGCGATCGCCAATCCCCAAAAGACCAAAGATGAGAAGAAGTCTCGCAAAAAGTCCACAAAGAAGGCTGACGGGGTTGCCGATCTTGTGGGTGTCATCCCTGAGGAATACTACCTCAGGCTTCTGGTCCAGACGTACCTCAATCGCAGGGAGAGGGAGAAGGCACACGGCAACGATATCGCCAGAATTCGAAGGAATTTCAATAACCCCGATGAATGCAGGAAAAGGATCGCTTTTGAGAATGATGAATACAATACGCGTGAAAAACTAACGCGTGAACAGGAGAACGAATTGCTCGACAATCGGAAGAAGGATCTGTTGCAGACAAGCGATCGCACTCTGTCCGATCGGATTTCGGATGAAGAGAAAGATCTTCTGATGAAGCTCGGGACGGACGAGGTACGCCTCACGTACCTTCGCACAAAGTACCACATAGACCTCAAGATCATCGACGAGAGGATCCGAAGCCAGCTAAAAGACACTGAGCAACTCTACACGCGAACCGACAGAGCTCTGGACAATCACTCAATTCATATGGACTCGTCCCAAGCTCCCGCGGACACCGATGTCCCGTCTGACGATATGGCTGTCGACTCTAGCCCCACCCACTCGTCGAGGGACAAGCGTGTTGGGGCTTATGAACGCGATGAAATCCGCTTTGCCTACCTCGCAAGCATCAAAGATATCCTTACGGACAAGGATGAGGCCAATAAAATATACGATGCTGAGATCGGTATCATGCTCAAGAATAAGAATGACGCGAAGCGTAAAAAGTTTAGGGCCGATGCTGCGCTGACGCCGAAGGAGCGAAAGGCCAACGCCGATGCCATGAAGAGCAAGAAGAATTCTCGAAAACCCAAGGTGCCGTACTTGGAAATGAGCTTTGACCAAATGATGATTGAGGACGCCAGGAAGCGGGCAAAATATCGCAAAATATACACTGCTGGTGCGCGTTTGCAGTATGAAGCTTACGAGAGTCTACTAGAAAAAATCACGTTCACAGAGTCAAACGAGGCGGAGCTGGCTCGCGAAACCAATCTTTACTCCGTGTTGTACACAGACTGGAAGACTATCGTTAGGCTGACGGATAAGAGAAAGTTTGATACCATGGTAAGGGCGGTGCTCCAGTTTTTCTATGGTAGATTTGACAAGTACCGGGAGAAAATGCGCTATAAAGAACTGACTCCAGAGGAACGCATGAAAGAAGATGAAATCAAAAAGCTTAAGGAGGAACAGGATATGTTTGAAGAGGCAGTAAAAAGCAATGAAATTGGTCTTGCCATGCGATACGTGAGGAACGACTGGGAATACACGATCAATGCGGATGAACAGGACCGCGTGGACGGAATCAAGCATGTTGTCGAGAAGTACAGCAGCAAGCGTTCAGATGCCATGGCCGACGCGTCTATAAAAGTCACGTTTGACGGCGGCGTGTTTGCAAGTGAGCTTATGAAGGAACTCACGAAGGTGCAGAAGGACCACGAAAGAATCAGGAAGAAGACGTTCGAAGAGTACACGGACATGGAAGCCAGAATCACGAGTCTGCCCGAGAGTGTGGTTGCAGAAAGTAAGACAAAATTTGAGCAACAGCTCAAGGAGTCTGCTGCGACGCGTGTTCGCACCCTTCTGCAAGACAACACAATTGCTGAGTTGGTGGGAAAGGACGCAGCAGCGTTGCTCTTACGAGAGGAGGAGCGCAAGCAGTCCACCGAGAAGCGATGGGAGCTCCTTGAAGCTCTGTACAAAAAATTGATTGAAGTCGGTCGTACAAGCCCAGAGGATGAAGGTGAAGAGTTCGCAATGATCTCTGCGGCAAATACGAGCCCACTCAAAGAACAGATCCAGGAGCTGGAATCAATGGACAATATGGCAAAAAATGATAAGGAGCTTGTAGATTACAAACATAACGCGGTTCTGCGCTCCAATACCATCATTGTCTCCTTTAATCGCTTCTTACTCGATGTTCAGAAGTACAACGCGATGAACAACTCCGAACTACTTCAGCCCTTCTTTGCTGATAACCGTCTTGAACGCAAATCCGATGCTCTGAAAGACGGTATCGCGGTCGATACCGTCGCGGAGTGTATTTTCTCTCCCGCATTCCTCAAACTCATGCCTGTGATTCCGATGCTCCCTGAAGATCGGGCGCCGCAGCAAAAAAACGCTGAGCAGTACGTCAAAGACGCTGTAGAGTGGTATAACGAGCAAACGGAAAACAAGTGGGAATGGATGGAGTATGCGGCCGAACAGAGTAAAGATAAGTCGGGCAGAAAGGGTCTAGACGCATCAGACAAAGATGACGCATTGGATCTTCAATACATGTACGATAATGCACCGACGTACCAAGACGATGTCTTAATGGTAGAAAAGGAAATGGAAGACGAGATGAACTTCGAACGTCTCCACGAAGTTCTAGCGAAGGAAAAGAGCTACTTGGAGTTCAAGACCGAATCTACTAATGCGTTCCTCAGACAACAAAAAGTTAACAAAGTTTCTGGTCATGACGTTCTCGAACCAACCCTTTCCAACATTGTCGATTTCTTGATTACCAAGCGGATCGGATACTCGGCGAATGTCCAAGGGGAAAAGAGTTTAATGAAGCGCTTTTCAATCGACTCTTTCAGGGGGCGTGACAAAATCGGATTTGCCAACTCTCGTCTCGAACCCTTTATGAAGCCAGATGAGCAAGGCAAGTGGTATGTGGTCATGTACGACGAGGACGGAGTGGAGGACAACTCTGGTACTCAGTTCAAGAAGTCAAACGTCCTCCACTTTTATGAGGAAGAATTGGACATGATCCCCTCAGAAGTTTTCAGTGGGGTTCTGAAAAGAATATACCGAAACGAAGACCCGTCGAGCCACCATAATCGCATTAGTATCTACGAGCCCCCGGAAGGTGATACTGACCTAGAGGGGGAACAAGCATGGCTGGCCGCAAAGAAAATATACGAAATTGCTCGTCAGAGCATTTCTATAGAAGAATTTGTGGTGAAAGATAAACGCACTAAGGAACATGCCATCGCCTTTGTCAAAGAGTATGCAGATCTGGGTCTTCTGACCTGGGATGCTACCAACCAGACCATCTCCAACATCAGCCTACCGGATATGTTCAAGTCGGATGAGTTTGATGACGCCACCGCCAAGACTAAAAAGGCCATGATGCTTGAAAAGTACGCAGAGCTCAGGGCTTTCATGTCCGCGAAGTTCAAAGAGTCCGGAGAGAAGGGTGTGGAAGAGAATGTGGTGGACATTGCCGCTTCTGAAGCCGGCTCTGACCCTGGTGAACATTCCGACGACGATAGGGAGATGAGCGACGACGATGGGGAGATCAGCGACGAAGGTGACTCTGCAAATGCTCCTGCTCCTGGCGGTGACTTTGCAAATGTTCCTGCTCCTGACGCATTCCATGCAGTTTCCTCCTCCGAGGAGGAGGAGGGCGAGGAGGGCGAGGAGGGCGAGGAGGGCGAGGAGGGCGAGGAGGGCGAGGAGGGGGAGGAGGGCGAGGAGGGCGAGGAGGGCGAGGAGGGCGAGGAGGGCGAGGAGGGCGAGGAGGAGGAGGAGGAGGAGGAGGAGGGGAGCGAGGAGGGCGAGCAGATGGGCTACGAAAGTATGAATGTGACATCCCACGGCCTAGCACCAGCGTTTAAGCGCTTCGCAGCCTTGCAGAGCACGCGACAGCGGCAGTGGTGGGGCAATCCAACTGAGTGGTGGAAGTCTGTCTGACTATGTGGTGAAGGGGCGGATCATGTAATGGATCACTGTAATGTGTTTGTGTCTCGCTATTAGTGCAGAGCGGTGCCGCTAAGCTGTGGCACTGGGACCACTCGCATGAATGTTGAGAAGAGGCACTGTTATGAGACTTGATAGACTTGCGCGTGACATTGCTTCACACGGTTTGGATGAAGACAAGACAATTGATTTCGGGGCCGCTGGACTATACCTTCCAGCGGCGCAAACTATTTTCGCCACCACCCTATCCTCGTGTGTCTCCGTGCTTGCGTGCTGGTTGATTCCCGTGGGGGCCATCTCTGCAGTCCGCACACTGGCTCTGACGACGACGGCGGGGTTGCTTGTGATTCGACGGCCGATCCGCATCGGACAGACGCGCGGAGTCAACACCATATTCTCTGCGCTGCGTCCATGCTGCGTGATCTACGTGGTCTGCTTGGTTCTGGAGCAGCTGATCCACACATGTATTTCGGATGAGTCTACCTACGAGCACGGGTTTTGGCGGAGAATCATCTATCACTCCAGCATGACCGTCATGACGCTCGCCGCGTTCCTGCGCTCCAAGAACCCGCGCGCGGAGTCCGACATCCCTTTCCTGATTTCCACCGTAGCGCTTTTGGTAATAGCCATGCTTCCTCCTCCGGCGCTGGCTCTCAGCGGTCCACTGTGCTCCCCCCCGACGCTTTCACACGCCGGGGAGCGCATCATCCGCGCGTTTCTCTTTGCATGCGTGTACGTAGTCCTTGTCTACAGCGCCGCTCCAATCAGCAACAACCTGGCAGACACGCTCGTGTGCATCGCAAGGTCGGCGTCCTCGAGTGCATGGGTACTTGGTGCAGTCACGTACTCGCTTCCACTTGCGCTTGTTCAAATCTGCCTTGTCTTGTACTGCAGCTTCACTCCAGCCAGCATGCAGTACGATTCAGTTAGCCGGGCAGACGACGTCGAGTCACACACGGTCGACAAGTTTGGCCCCTTGCATGGCATGAATGGACACGGCGCGTGTTCGGGATCAATAGACGCGATCCGCTGCTCGACGCCTGTAGAGGAGGACCGCGAGGTCGCACAGGCAGTTGCTATGATCAAGAGTGGCAACTCGGGAATGCGCGTGGTGAACGCACAGCCAGTGGTGGGAGCGCTTAGCTTTAACCTCAGTGGTGTGGGCCCGGGAACGCTGCCGGGCAGCATTGCGTGTGGCGTGGGCGAGTTTAGGGAACATTAACCCTTAGTGTATCATGTGCGATACAAACCAGGTTCTCACCTTTACCGTACCGGAATCAAAATAAAATGTTGCTTATCCCTTATCCCTTACAGGACCAGAACTCGAACGGGTTCTGGCCATACAAAAGCTAAGGTACGAGGTGGTATCTGCCACCTCGGGGTCAGCCACAGTCGGTGACTCTGGCTGGCCCCACGCTCTCGACTGCAACTGCGTCGTCTAAAAAAACGCGGTGCCCGCAGCGCTCGGACTCTTAGGCCTCTCAGGAGAGATGCTGCCACTAGCATATCAGGTCGTCCATGATGCGTAATAACTCGTTCCCTTGCGGAGGGTGAATTGCAGGTGTATCATCTGTGATATGTTGCCTCCCGCCATGCCCGCGGTTCCCGTTCCACAAGCCAGTCACTGCTCTCTCAACAGCTTTGTCACTCATTACTAGTAGAGCTCGTCGTCGTCTGCAGCCGTGGTTCCGATTGCCGTCTTTGGAAGCATGGACCGCACGCGGTTGATGATCGGACGAGTGTAGACGCCTTCGAGTCCAACTCGGCGGCAGTGCTCCTGCGAAGGGTCGGTGGAAGCCACTCTCATCTCTTCCGCGATGCTGTGCAGCAGAAGGTAGGCCGATGCTTCCTTGAGCTTCTTTGACGGAGCGATTGGCTGGTCCGTAATAGCTTTGGAGAAGGCTCCATCCTTGAGTGCCAACATCGCCGCGCTCTGCACCTGAGACGGAAAGCTGTACATGATGCTGAGGCGGCTTATCTGGTCGCGAATCTGCATGATCAGCGAGCTCTGAACGTCCGAGTTTTGACGCGCCATCGGCATGCCGTTACTGGTATGTCCGGCGGATTTCTGCTCCGGTGTATTGAGAGAATCCTCCTCGTTGACAGAGGGACACTCGATGGCGTTATTGCCAGTTGAGATCGCGGCGATCATGGCGCGGCAGCTCTGATGCTGTGTTGCGTTCTCGCGGTGGATGAACACAAGCGAGCTCTGGACGCGCTCCTGGAGAGCCACGACCTTCTGCTTGCTCACGCCGTCTATGCCGGTCCCCGCAGACATCTGGTCGATGCTGTAGCCAAAGCTCTCGCGCGCGATGACGCGCGTCGGCTTGTCGAACAGAGCCTTCTGGCACTCCTTCTTCTTGCACTTCTCGTGGTGAACGACGGACGCGCAGAACACTGCGGAGGCGTTCATCCGTACGCGACGTGATATGGCGTCGTCCACCGGTGCCATTTCGGTGAGCAGACCGTCTATCGACTCGATGATCGCGGTGAGCTTGCGCTGGTTACCCCTACTGAGCTTGGCTTCCTCGCGATCAGCCTGCTTGTTGACAAGCTCCTGTACAAAGCCGAGCTTGTTCTTGCGCTTGGCCCCCGTAGGAATGACCGTGCCCGTTTTTGGCAAGTCTAAAAACGTGGGATCCTGCCGCTCCTTAGTCGGGTGGTCTGCACGCGCGGTAGACTTGTCGGTGTCATTGGTCTCCTTGAAGCTGGTGCCGTACGTGTAGCGCTCTCCCTCCACGCCGCACTCCTCACACACCAAGTGCCCCGTTCGGTTATCCACCCGCTGGCTTCCTGGCGTCGTGGTGCGGCAGAAAGCGCAGAGCTCGCCCGGCTTCAAATGCGTCGGATTCTTGAACATGTTGGTGGCGTACTGGTTGATTTCCATGCACTCAAACGCGCTAGTATCGTCTACAAAACCAGAAGAGCCGGGAGCACCGGCAGAGTCCATGGTGGTGCGCAACCGGCGACGCTCCTCGCGCTGCACCAAGAGGCCCATGCCGCTTCCGTATGCCCTGTCGTGCATCACGGACATTCTGTCGCAGATGGGCGTGACGTAGTCATACGGGGAATAGAATTTGCCGGCGATTCCACACTTGATGGGGTGAAGATGTGGCGGCACGGGCATGCCGCTTGTGATTCGGCGTTTGCTTTGTTTGTCTTTAGGTTCGCCGCTCTCATTGCAACCGAGAAGGGACACCGGGCGCGGCGACTTGGCACCAGAGGCGCGCTGGGAAGAGATCATCGACGAGGGTCTAGCCATGCGCATTGCGATTGTTCCGGCGCCACGACCTACGATCTTAGGAGCGGTTTACGCCTTGCCACGCTGCCGAGGAAGACGCAGCACCCCATACGCGCTACACCTTGCCTCTACCATTCCGCTCGATCCATATTACGACGCTCACAATGGGCAAAGATATTGGTCGACCGTCGTGGCGCCGGGACACACGTGGCGCAGTGGAGTCATAACGGGTATTCACTAAATAAGGATGGTAGAGAAAGCTTAAGTCAGTGAAGCCAAACTAGAAGTCGATGGCAACCAAGGCAGCCCCCATCGGAACCTATGGAGTTTTCCCCGACAGGGAAAACGGATATGCGCTCGAGACCACCGTCTTCACAGTCGGAAGCCCCAAGACGTTTTGGGGAGCTGCGATCGGGTTGGTGCACCTCACCACTTGGATTGTCGCAATGGTCTTGATCTTGGCTTTTGGCAACAGTGTGTTGGCTGATGTTACGGGCGTTACCGACTCCGCCAAAATCCTCGGAAACTTCTACGGGTTTCTCATCATCGCAATCCTTGTTGTTGTGGTTTGCCACGCCATGTTCGCCAAGAAGGAAGAGATCTTCCGCTCAACCATGGCTTCCGTGATTCTACTATGGCTCGTCTTTTTCGAGCTTTCGCTTGGTTGTGCGTACCTTGCCTACTCCATGTCGCACAACAACTTTTACGGACTGGCGATCATTTGCCACCTCTTTGTGTGCGGTGGATGTGCCATGATTGTTGCCTTCTATGTGAACTTCACCCACAACGGCAATCTCACAATGACCTTGCTGGAGATGAACAAGGCCAGCCAACCGGCATAGTAAGGCGGTGGTGCGTTGGTGATATGAGCAGTGAACTTAGACCGTATGAGGCTTAAGTGGCTGAGGTGCCGCTCCTTGACCAATAGATTGTCCCGGGTGCGACCGCACAAGACAAGAAAAAAAACCAAAGAGTCGCGTTGGTAAGAAAGGGCGATAACCCACGATAGTGAAATAGGGAGTGGTAAATGAGTGCTGGCGTGTGTACCAGCACCGGTGGTGCTGTTTGTACACATGTGTGTTCATGCGTGCAAGACGTGTCGGGGTGTACAAGGACACCGACTAAATGTGTTTCGTCCGTCCTTCGCGATACAAGGGTGCAGCACCCTTGTCCGCAAGAGCGAAACGAAAGTGGCCATAGAGTCCAGTGTGCCCGTAAGGTATGTCCCATCGATTGAACACGTGCGTCGAATGTTGTGACGAACCGAGGGTCTGAGGAGACCCGTCCCATCATAGAGTGGGACATACCTTACGGGCACACTGGACTCTATGGACACTTTCGTTTCGCTCTTGCGGACAAGGGTGCTGCACCCTTGTATCGCGAAGGACGGACGAAACACATTTAGTCGGTGTACTTGTATCAACACATCACCACCTCCACCACCAGCAATGCACTGTGTTGCAGCGGACGAGGCCGGCCAGGCACCTGGTACATGCCGTCCTGTGAACACCACGAGCCCGTGCTATCCACGTACACAAGATTGCCGTCATTGACCCGTCGACCAACCGCTGTGATGAGACGACCTGCGGAGGTAAACTCCCATGGACTGGTAATAGCTTCCATGGGGATGGGGCAGGGTGGGGGGGTGATTGCCTGCCTGGACTGTCTGTCGATGCGGTGCCTCTGTTAGCGGCGCTTGTCGCAATGAGTTGTTCTTAGCACAAGTAAACTTTTGATGCACACAAACGACCATCGCTATGCAGCGTGTTGTTAGCAACAGCGCATCCCCACCGCGGTGCCGCGCTGCGCATGCTGTTCCGTGAGCACAACGCTCTCGTCAAGGAGAAAGGAGGCGTTGCCTTCCATCCCTTTGCCCCGACATACTTGCCGTGCGCTGCGCCTTCGGATCGAATCAGGTGCCCTACTCTTGATGTGTGACTCTGATCATCTTCAAATGGCTCACCGATTGCTACCGCTCTCAGAAGCGCGGCACAACAATCAGACGCAGTTTGAAACCAGTTTATTGTAGCTCGCATCTCAGCTCTTCTCCTTCCGCGCACTTGCACGCGGTACCATTTTGGGTTTGAAACGCATCGACACACGCCGCGCTTCCATTCCAGCGGAGAAGGACTATCTCGGTTACCTTGTAGTGCACGACTGAACTCCATTCCCAATGACGGGTGAATTGAACCGTGTCGAGGTGCAGGGATCGTAACGCAGTCGCCACGCGGGTCCATTCATCGATGTGATCCAACGGAGAGCACTGGTAATCGGTGCAGTCCACTCCGAACGCACGTGCTGCGTCAATGTGCTCGTCAAAACACTTGGTCTCCCCGATATTCAGATAGGCGCTCTGCAAGTCCGGGTTGTGATTCAGAAACATCCAGAATCCGTCGACTTCGTTACGAAGAGAGCTATGAAGCACGGGAACGACGTTGTTTGATGGCATGCACCTGTTGCGATGTCCAAAAAACATGAAAAGCAGCGGGTGGCCGCGCGCACACTCCCCTCGAGTCGACACACATGAGAGCCGGATCGCAATAATGATGAGACATATCATGACGACACTCAGCACACCGCATCGGGCTATGCATCCGTTCTGACTGCGTTGTCTTCTGTCTCCATCGACCACCTCCTCCGACGCATCATCGATCTCGTGTAGATTTGGGGGGGGGGAGGGGCGATGTATCAGCTCCCAATCAGCGCCGCGCATGTTGTGAGGTGCCGTATCTCTTTAGTGTCCGATGGAAGGTGCGAATTCGCACCTTATCCCCGCTAACTTAGAGACAGGAGGTGATCCAAATAAAAAGGCAAGGTGGAGCGATGTGACCGTTGCCAGGAAGTGGTGGTGGCGTGTCCGTGGAAACCCTACAGTGTGCCACAAAAGTCCCTTTGTTTGCCGACGCGACATTGCACCCTTCAGAAAAGGGAGTTAGAGTCATTTGCATCAGTGAGGTACAGTGAGGTAGCATCTCTTCAGAGAGGCGTAACATCCTATCCTGTGCCCCGGGCATCTTTGGA
>Ga0209603_1001391_pt1 | contig 25262 bp, 21 predicted proteins | sample COGITO_mtgs_1206_FD_184812 | JGI IMG/M metagenome (GOLD analysis project Ga0209603, IMG submission 184812) | Pelagic marine microbial communities from North Sea - COGITO_mtgs_120607 (SPAdes) (version 2) | ecosystem: Environmental > Aquatic > Marine > Epipelagic ... | reverse complement strand
GAGATCGTGCTTGAGCAGATGCTCGACAAGATCACTGCTGGCACGCTCGGTGGCGAGGCCTTCGTGATCTCGTTCGAGAACATGGGACTCGAGATGGAGTACAACGACGGCTTCGGTCTCGACGCGAGTGTTCGTGCGAGCGCCGACGCCACCGTCGCCGGGATTTCAGAGGGAACCATCGAGGTCCCCGCAGGCGAGTGACCGACTGGGTGTGACACCTGGTGCCATGCACCAGGTGTCACACCACGGTTTCCATCCAGGGAGCATGACGATGAGTACGACACCGATGTTGAAGATGACGGGGATCACCAAACGATTCCCTGGCGTTGTCGCGAACGACAGCGTGGATCTCACGGTGCTGCCTGGGCAGGTGCACACCCTTCTCGGCGAGAATGGGGCGGGAAAGAGCACGCTGATGAAGATCCTCTACGGGCTGTACCTGCCCGATGAGGGGACGATCGAACTGAACGGCGAGCGAGTCGACATCACCTCGCCGACCGATGCGATTCGCCAGGGTATCGGGATGATTCACCAGCACTTCATGTTGGTGCCCACGCTTACCGTCGCCGAGAACGTGGCGCTCGGACTTGGCGGGCGTCGTGGCCTGGCGGACATGCGTCCCATCAAGGCGCGAATCCTGGAAGTGTCTGAGCACTACGGGCTCCATGTCGACCCTGATGCCTACATCTGGCAGCTTGCTGTTGGCGAGCGACAGCGCGCCGAGATCCTCAAAGCGTTGTATCGAGATGCCGAACTGCTCGTGCTCGATGAGCCGACTGCCGTGCTCACGCCGCCCGAAGTAGACGATCTGTTTGTCACGCTGCGCCAGATGCAGGCCGATGGCAAGGGCTTGATCTTCATCTCGCACAAGCTGCACGAAGTGATGGACTTGTCCGACGAGATCACGGTGTTGCGGAACGGCAAGGTATCGGGCCATACCCGGCCAAGCGAGTCATCGCGCGAGCACCTGGCTGAGCTCATGGTCGGGCGCCCTGTCGAGCTCACCCGAACAGTCCCGCCCCGAGATGCGGGGGACATACAGCTTGCTGTTAACGATCTTGACGTCGTCGGCGACCGTGGGAATCTTGCGGTCAAAGACCTCTCGATCCAGGTTCGTTCGGGCGAAATTGTCGGCGTCGCCGGCGTTTCCGGCAACGGGCAGCGCGAGCTTGCAGAAGCGATCTTCGGACTGCGTCCCGTCGCCCGAGGTGAAGTCACCATCGCCGGCGCCCCGGTTGCATCACCCGCACCTGATGCGGTGCGCTCCATGGGGTTGTCCTACGTGCCCGAGGAACGCATGCGCGACGGCGCGATCGGCGAGTTCACGGTCGCCGAGAACCTGATGCTCGTCGACTACAAGACCGATCCGTACACCAAGAACGGACTCCTCAATCAGTCGGCGATCGACGAGCGCTGCGAGCGTCTGGCGGCTGAGTATCGGGTCAAGACGCCCACGATTGACACGCCGACTAAGAACCTCTCAGGCGGCAACATCCAGAAGGTCGTCATCGCCCGCGAGTTCAGCTGCGGAGCAACCGCGCTCGTGGTCGCCCAGCCAACTCGCGGCGTCGACATCGGCGCGGCGGAGTACATCCACGAGCGGCTGCTTGAGCAACGAGCCGACGGTGCCGCCATTCTGCTGATCTCCGAAGATCTCGACGAAGTGATGGAACTGTCCGACCGCATCATCGTCTTGCTCGAAGGCGAGATCATGGGCGAGGTTGCTCGCGCCGACTTCAACGTGAACGACATCGGCCTGCTGATGTCTGGGGTGACGTCGACGGCGTCGGCCTGACGGCCGACCAGCGACTCCGTCGCTGCCCAAGAGTCCTCGGCCTCTCGGCCAAGCTCGCTCACGCTCGGGGGACCACACCGGCGAGACGGCTGGCTCTGACCTCACCGCCTCGTCTTGCCTCGCCCCACATCTGCGAGACTTTGGAATGGAAGCTTCGCACCTGGTGCCGACGATCGATATTGCTCAGCCCGACGATGCGATGCTCGCTGCGCTCGACCTCGCCTGTCGTGACCACGGGTTCTTCCTGCTGAGCGGTCACGGACTCGACGACTTGATCGGGGCGACATGGGACCGGGCGCGAGCGTTCTTCGAATCGCCCCGGGATCGCAAGGTGGCGGTGATGCGCGACGCTGACAATCCGCTTGGGTATTACGATCGGGAGTTGACCAAGCGAAAGCGCGACAGCAAGGAAGTGTTTGACTTCGTCGATCCCGTCGCGGAACGTTCGGCGGCGCACAATCGCTGGCCGGCAGAAATCGACGCGACAGTGGGATTTCAGCGCGGGATGGTCGAGTTCTTCGATGCATTCAGCGAACTTGCCGAGCGGACGACGGTGCTCGTGCATGCGGCGCTTGGTCTTGGCGCCAATGACGTTGCTGAGTTTCGCGGCGACCGGACCAATAGTTCAGTGCGATTGAACCACTATCCGGTGGGCGATCCGGTCCCTGTCGACGAGCGCAACGGGCTTCGCGAACTGGGTGAAACAGCACTCGGCTACCACACTGACCCGGGTGTGCTCACGCTGCTGTTGCAAGACGGGACCGGCGGGTTACAGGCCCAAGCAGCGGACGGCACATGGGTCGACATCGTGCCGACGCCCGGCACGATCGTGGTCAACCTCGCTGATGCGATGCAGGTCTGGAGCAACGACCGGTATCGCGCGGCGGTCCACCGCGTGATGCCGATGACTGCGACAGATCGCCTGAGCATTCCGTACTTTCTCAACCCGCAGCGCGATGCCCTGATCGAACCGATCGCTGCATTGGCCTCGACGCCGCGTTACCGATCCTTCACGTGGCGCTCATACATGCAGGCTCGCACGGACGACAACTACGCCGACCTGGGTGCCGACGACACGCAGATCACGGACTATCGCCTCGTCGATTCGTGACCGCTCGGTGGTTCGGGCGCACGCTGATGCTGACGCACGGTCAAACCGTGCAGAGGTGACAGCGGGTGGTCAGCGTTAGACGATGTTGAACTCCGGCTGATCGGCACAACTCCGGATGTCAGGGTCGAGATCGACGGGGAGTGATCCGAAACGATTGGTCCACTCATCGACGTCGCCAGGCGTCAGGCCATTGATGACTGCCTCGGTCTCAGCCAGGGAAATGTCGCGGGCGCTGACCCGGATCGCAGTGGTGCCCACTGTTGCGAGGAGGGTGAAGGCAGCGGGATCCTCCGGATCACGATTCACCCATGCTTGCTGCCCGTTGAATGTGACGGGTTCGTATTGCCGTTGATCATTGCCCGCAACGGCGAGGCTCCCATCCGGGTACTGCGCGACCATGATGGTGACCTGTTGGCCGCCGATCTCGACCGGGAGCCCGAAGACGAACTCGTCGGTGCTCGGCCCGCCACTGATGGCGGCCCAGCCATCTGGCAGTTCGATGTCGATCACACCATCGGTGATCCGCATCGAGTCGAACAGCGCGTCGACCTCCGGACGGAACGCCGGACGGCCCGCTGTGTCGAGCACCGTGACGGAGCCGCATGCGACTTCGACGCTGTACTGGCCGGGGGTCTCTTCGTCGGGAGGGATCACCGACACTGTTGCATACTGTCGGGGCGGAACGGTGGTTGTCGTGGTCGATGCACTGGGATCCGGCTCGGGTTCCTTGGCCGGAGCAAGGCCGTCGATTTCGACGAGTGAGATCGTGCTCAGGTCCGGGGCGCGGAGCAAGAGTGCTGAGCCGCCGAGTGGTGCTCGAATGACCGCCAGCTCATCGAGACGATTGCGTTCTGGCGGCAGGAGCAAGGGCGTGTCGTCGGACCCGGGAATGGGCGGAGTGGTCGTCGTGGCAGCGGTCGTGAGGAGCGGCGCCTGGGCGACAGTGTTGACCGTCGGCTCAACCGTCGGTGAAGGGGCGATGTCCGTCGATAGCGGGGCCGTGGCCCGAGAACCCGGTGTCTCGCGCGACGCTGAGTAGGCGAGCCCACCGACCGCGGCAAGACCGAGCAACGCCAATGCTGCCAACCGCGCCGCATTTGATGCTCGGGTGTTCGGGCTGGCCAAGTCCACGGGCGAGAGCTCGGATTGTGCTCGCATCGCCGCATCGAAGATTCGCTCACGGAGGTGCCGCCGGTCGATGGGTGGCATCGTTCCGACCTCGGGGCGAGCAGCCTCGACGATCTGCACCGGGTTCACGAGGATGCTCCATCTCTCGGCGTGCCAGCGTCGGGAGTGTCGGGAGCGTCGTCGCGGGAGGATTCGGTGACCTGGTTGTCGTTGGCCGCGACGCAACGACGGATCTCCTTGCGAATGGCGTTTAGGCGGGACCGGACTTCGCTTTGGGGGATACCGGTCGCGACGGCGGCGAGCGACGATGAGCAGCCCTCCCAAGCAATGAGGAAGAGCAAGTCGCGTTCGGTGGGTTCGAGTTCGGCTGCGGCGGCCATCACGCGGGCCGTCGTGACCGTGCCGCCATCCTCGACCGTTTCGGCCAGCAGCGGATCGGTGACTCGCGGGATCACCCGGGAGGTGGATCGTGTCGGCGGTTGCCAGTCACGGAGACGTCGGCATTCGGTTTCGCTGTGTCGACGCAGAAAAGCGGTGGCCATTGCGAGGAGCCAGCCCAGGTCCGTGCCGGTGTGAGCTGGTCGTTGTGCGTCTTGGCGCAATGCGTGCTCGAAGACGTTCTCGACGACCTCGACGCCAGCTTGTGGGCCGACACGCCGAGCCGCATACGCGTAGATCGCATCGACATGCTCGTCGTAGAGGCGCGCGGCCGCTGGCCCGTTCAAACTCACGACCCAATCATGCCAACGACGCGGGCGGTTGCACCGTCATGCGTCCGTCCGCCCAGCGCTGGCGTGCGTGATGGTGTGTTGGTTCAGCCCGATACCGGGTTGTGCGGCGTCCGTCCTTCAAGGACTTCGACCACGTTGGATGCTGCGGTGGTGGCCATTGCGGCACGCGTTTCCACCGTTGCTGACCCCAGGTGCGGCACCAGCACGACGTTGTCAAGACTGAGCAGCCCCGGATTCACGGTCGGCTCGTTTTCGAACACGTCAAGCGCGGCTCCGGCAATCACGCCATTGCCGAGTGCTTCGACCAGTGCTGCCTCGTCGACGATTGGTCCACGCGCCGTGTTGACCAGGAATGCTGTGGACTTCATGGCAGCGAGTGCGGCGGCATCGATTAGATGGTGGGTGGCCCCGCTGTGCGGGCAGTTGAGCGACACGATGTCGCTGGTTGCAAGCAGTTCGTCGAAGTCGACCCGCTGTGTGTCGAGACGCTGCTCGACCTCGGCGTCGACGTTGCGACGGTTGTGGTACACGATGCGCATCCCGAACGCCCTCGCCCGTGTTGCGAGGGCTTCTCCGATGCCGCCCATCCCCACGATCCCGAGTGTTCGGCCCTGGAGCCCCGTGCCGAGCATCATGAACATGCTCCACTGCCAGGCGGTGCCCGACCGGATGAGCCGTTCTCCCTCACCGAGTCGGCGCGTGGACATGAGAACGAGCCCCATCGCCAGATCGGCGGTGGCGTCGATCAACACGCCCGGCGTGTTGGTGACGATGACACCGCGCCTGGTGCAGGCCTCGACATCGATGTTGTTGTAGCCAACGGCGACGTTGGCCACGATTCGCAGCTTTGGTGCAGCGGCCAGAAAATCATCGTCGACCCGATCGGTGAGGAGGGTGACGGCAGCGTCGGCATCGGCGAGCTGCTCGTTGCGCACCTCGGTCGGGATCACGGCGTCGTCCATCCATGCCCAGACGTCGGAGCCGTCGATCGATCGCAAGAGATCAAGGCCAGCATCGGGGATGCGTCCGGTGACTGTGATCTTCGGCTGCGGGATCTTGGGGTCGTTGGGGCCGCTCATGCCGCGCCTCCTGTGGTGGTCCAAGCCGCGAGTCTGTCGAGGCCTTCGGCGATGTCGTCGACCGAGATGCCGGAGTACGCCAGTCGGATGTACTGCTCAACTTCGTCGACTTGCGGGCGGCCGAAGTGTTGACGGGTGCAGAATGACACTCCCGTGTTCTGCAAGGCAGCCGTGGCAAAGTCACTCACATCGGCGAAGCCCATGCGAGACATCACGGCAGTAACATTGGGGAAGAGATAGAAGGTCGCCTCAGGCGTCGCGCACGTGATGCCGTCAATGGTTGCGAGTCCGTCGACAGCGGCGTCTCGGCGGCGCTGGAGTTCGGCGAGCATTGGCGCGGCGCCCTCTGGCTGGGCAATGGCCTCAACTCCTGCGGCCTGGACGAAGTGCGTTGTGCAGCTCTCGTCGTTGGTGTTCAACTTGGCGATCATCTCTGCCACGGGGACCGGTGCAACGGCACAGCCGAGTCGCCATCCGGTCATCGCGAACTTCTTCGAGAACGTGTACAGGATGACCGTGCGCTCAGCCATGCCAGGCAACGAAGCGATCGACGTCGATGTGCCCGAGTAGCGCATTTCGAAGTACGCCTCATCGGACAGGACCCAGAGGTCATGTTCAATGGCGATGTCAGCGATCGCTTGCATCTCGGCGAGCGAACTCTCACAGCCCAGCGGGTTCTGCAGGTTGTTGTAGATGATGGCGGTAGCCCCTGACGCTGCCAGCGCACGGAGTTGATCGAGGTCGATGCCGAATCCGGTGTCGGTCTCGTGATAGCGGTACGGGAGCGGACGCCCACCGAAGTACTCGACCTGGCTCTCGTAGATCGGGTAGCCCGGGTTGGGGTACAACACGCCGTCGCCAGGGTTCATCAGTGTCTGGATGAACTTGGTGATCACCGGCTTGCCGCCTGGTTGGACGACAATGTTTTCTGCGGTCAGTTCCATCCCGCGATCGGCGCCGATGTTTGCCGCCAACGCCTCGCGGAGCGGAGCGATTCCGGCGGCTGGGCAGTAGCCGGTCTTGCCGTCGCTGATCGCGGCATTCATCGCCTCGACGATGTTTGCTGGCGTCGGCAGATTGATATCGCCGAGGTGGAACGGGTAAATCCGGTTGCCCTGCGCCCCCCACTCCGCTGCAGCCTGGGAAACGGCAAACGCCGTTTCTGTGCCGAGGTTGTTCAAACGTGCTGCCAGCGCCATTGCCGACCCCCATTGTTTTGTTGTCGGACAGTGTGTTCGACGGGCCCACGCCCGATGTCCGGCAGCCAAGTTAACAAAAATTCAACCTCAAGGATTCCACTCTGTGGGACGGTTCCACAATGTGGACCGATTCGGGGTCGAGTCAGGGTTGCGTCGGGCCCAGTTTGGGTCAGACAACCCGGGCTGTTCTGAACGGATCCGGCGATACTGATAGTGATGAAACGTTTGCCGCTCCGCCATGTGTCGATCCACGGCCACGACGTGAGGTACCGACGGCTGGGCCCGACCGCGCCGGGCACGTCGTCCGCGCAGCCGATCGAGACCGTGCTGCTGATCCACGGGTTGGCGGGTAGCTCGAAGACGTGGGATGCGGTCATGCCGCTGCTTGCTGAGCGATACGACGTCATCGCTCCCGATCTGCTCGGTCATGGCGAATCGGCGAAGCCGAGTGGTGACTATTCGCTCGGTGCCTTCGCCAGTGGACTCCGCGACTTTCTAGCGGTGCTCGACGTGCCGAGGGTGACGATCATCGGGCACTCATTTGGCGGTGGCGTGGCGATGCAGCTGGCGTACCAACACCCCGAGCTGCTCGATCGGCTTGTGCTCGTCGGCAGTGGCGGGCTGGGTCGAGAAGTGAGCTGGCTGCTGCGCCTGTTGACGCTGCCAGGCTTCGAGTATGTGATGCCGTTGGGCTTTCCGAAGCCGGCGGTCGAGGTCGGCACCAACGTGGGTCGTGTGCTCGGCCGGAGAGGGATCCGGAGCGAGCGCCTTGGTGAGATGTGGCGCGCCTATGCGTCGTTGGCAGGTGCCCCGAACCGCACCGCCTTCGTGCGCACGATGCGTGGCGTCATTGAACCCGGCGGTCAAACCGTCAACGCCAGCGATCGGCTCTACCTCGCGGCCCGTGTCCCGACGATGCTCGTCTGGGGCGACCGTGACGCGATCATTCCGGTGTGTCACGCTCATGCTGCGCACGATGCCATCGAGGGGAGCCGGCTCGAAATCATGGAGGGCATGGGGCACTTCCCGCATGTCGAAGATCCCGAGCGGTTCACGAGAGTGCTGACGGACTTTCTCGACACGACCACGGCGGGGCCCATCGGTCCCGAGCCGTTGCGTGACGTGATCCTCGGCAACGTCGACTGAAACGCCGCTCTGACGACGTCGCGTTCAGTCGTGAGTGCGACGCACGACGATTGACGCCTGCCCGTCGCGCTCTTCGTCGACGAGCACCTCGATCGTTCCTTCGGCAGCCGCTGAGCGATACGCGTCGCTCAACTCGCCGGGAGGAGCGTGGAATGGTCCAGCTGCCCCGTCGAGACCGACGGCGGAGAGCACGGTGAGAATCAACACGCCATCGGGCCGCAGTCGCTGCATGAAGTCGAGGTACAGGTCACTCGCTCGGTACCGCTGGCAGACGATCATCGCAAGTCCACGGAGATCGGCGGGGAGCCCCTCATCGGTGTCCCACACTGCAGCGTTGACGGTCAGTCCGTGTTGTGCAGCAGACCGAGCCGTGAGATCGACAGCGACCGGCGAGACATCGAGGGCGCTGACAGTGAGGCCCCGAGCGGCCATCCACAGTGACTGCGCGCCGATGCCGCACGCCAGGTCGAGAGCGGTCCCGTCGGTTGGCAGCTGCTCGAGGAGCTCAGGATGGGCATCGACGATGTCGGGGGCGACGGGCACCGCCGGGTCAGGTTCGACGCCCGACGCACTCCAACGTTCGTCCCAACGGTCTCGGTCGGCTTCCATCGGCCCATCGTGGCATGCTCGCGCCGCTGGGAGCAGTGACGTCGGGGTCGGGACCAAGTGTCATTCGTACCGTCAGGCAGCAACAGTCACGGACATTGGGGCGATGGTCCTCCGGTGCGCGCGCGTGGCGTGGGATCATCATGGGTGTGAGTGAGATCGAGACCCAGACCGATGACAAATGGTTGACCGACGACGAACTCGAACTCGTTCGCGGGCGAATGCCGATTGTGTACGTCGATGCCATCCCGGTCCGCGTCGACGGCCACGGCAATGTCGAAGAAGTCGGCATGTTGCTGCGTCAGAACGCCAACGGGTCGATCAGTCGGATGGTCGTCACCGGCCGCGTGCTCTACGGCGAACGCGTCCGCGAGGCGCTCATGCGGCACTGTGAGAAGGACCTCGGCCCGATGGCATTCCCGCGCGTGCCGGCAAACCCGACACCCTTCACGGTCGCGGAGTACTTCCCCGACCCGTCGAAGTCAGGGTTCCACGATCCGCGCCACCATGCGGTGAGTCTCGCTTATGTTGTGCCGGTCGAGGGTGAGTGCGAACCCACCCAGGAGGCGCTTGACCTGCGGTGGTTCACTCCGGAAGAGGCAGTCAGTGATGACGTCGTCCTCGAGATGATGAGCGGTCACGACCGCCTCATTCGGCTCGCACTCGCGCACACCGGCAAACTGCCGTGAGCGCAACTCGGGCGAGTTCCGCAATTTCTGCACGAATCAAGTGACGCGCAAGTCACACTGACGTAATCTGCAGCTTGGTATGTCGGATGGAGATGGAGTCCACCGGGCTGCCAGCGCGCTGCGTACTGCGCTCGCTGGAAAGCCCATGGTGCGATTCGATGCTCCCTGCCTCGTGGGCCCGACACCGCGTGCGGGTCGCGTCGTCGAGCGGGTCGAGAACCACGGCAAGCACATCGAGATCGTGTGGGACGACAACATGGTCTTGCACACCAACCTTCGACTGAACGGCTCATGGCACGTGTATCGCCAGGCCGAGCCCTGGCGCAAGCCGTATCAGCAGATGCGCGTGGCGATCGAAGTGGCCGACTGGGTGGCGGTGTGCTTTAACGCTGCGGTCACCGAGACCTATCGCATTCCCGACAAGCGTCGCCATCCCGGCATGGGTCGACTCGGACCCGACCTGTGTGAATCCAACACCGATCCGAGCGTGGTCGTGAACCTCTTGCTGTCGCACAAGGACGGCGCGGCTCGGCTGGGTGAAGTCTTGCTCGATCAGCGGGTTGTCCGTGGTCTTGGCAATCTGTACCGATGTGAAGTGCTCTGGGCGACCGAGTTGAGTCCGTTCGCTCGCATTGACTCCCTCACGGAACATGATGCGATTCGTCTGGTCAACGCTGCTGCCGCGATGCTCCGGGCCAATATGCAGCAGGCAGCACGTGCAGCCAGCGTCGCTGAGAAGGGCGGACTCGCCGTGTACGGCCGTAATGGTCAGCGTTGTCGGCGGTGTGGCGAAACGATCGACTGTCGGCCGCTCGGCCAGCACGGCCGAATGCTCTATTGGTGCCGCGGCTGCCAGCAGCATCTTGATCCGCATCAGGAAGTGCAGACCGATGACACGCCCATGGATCCGCATCCCGCGGCGCAGGCGTACCTCGCTGGCCTGCCATGGAATCGCGACGCCAGCTGACTCTTCACACGAAGATTGGGATCACGGTCAACCTCGGCCGAGGATCCGGTCGACGTCGATCTCGATGACGGTGCGATCGTCACGGTCCTTGGGCTGCTGATATCGGGCGGCGTACCCGTCGATGCCGGGCTGGATACCTGCCGGATCAGCGACAAGTCGAACCGGGCCTTCGAGGCTGAGCCACCGTCCGCCGTCGACCTGGCACACTGCGCCACGCTGCCCGGCCGCCTGCATCCGCTTCGCATTCAGTGACTTTTGGGATGCGCCCCACGTGATGACCCTGGCGACCTTGGCCTCGACGTCGTAGCTGAAGCCCACGGCAACCACGTGTGGCGATCCATCGGTCCGCAACGTCGTCAACGTTGCAAGGTGTCGCTCGCGGAGGAAGGTGAGGACCGAATCGTCGAGATGGTGAACGTCGAGAGCCATGGGAGCAATTGTGCCCGCTCGTAGGCGTCATTCGGGGGGAGATGACGCTCACGCTCCGGTTCACTCCGTGGCGATTGCTTTCAGCACGTCCATGTTGCTTGCCTTGAACGACGGGTACAGGGCGGCAACGAGCCCAGCGAGGACTGCGAACACCATGACGACGACGATGATCATCGGGCTGAAGGCCAGCTTGCTGACGATGTCGTCGGGGACTGCCAACGAGGCGATGATGCCGAGGAACGTACCGAGCACGATCCCGACGAGCGCGCCGAATGTCGACACGATGACCGCTTCCCAGCGCACCGATCGACGGAGTTGGCGGCGGTTCATGCCGACGGCCCGGAGCAGCCCGATCTCCCGTGTCCGCTCGAAGACGCCCAACGCCAGCGTGATCGCGATGCCGAGGACGGCGATCACGATCGACAGCATCAGCAAGATCGTGATCGTGAGCAAGAGCTGGTTGATCTGATCCTCCTGGCTCTTGCGGAACTCGGCGTTGGTCTGCACGTCGGCCTGCGGGAAGTCTGCGGTGGCGGCGGCGACCGCGAGATCGCCTGCTTCAGCCGTGACGCCCTCAGCGAGCTTGCCGATGATGAAGAAGTCGCGTGCGGGTGCATCGCTGACCGACTCGAGTGTGTCGAGGCTGATCAGCCAGTTGCCGAATGTGGCATCGCCATAGACACCCGCAACGGTGAGGGTTCCCTCGATGCCGTTCTGCCAGAGCACCTCGATGGTGTCGCCGACACCCTTGTCGAGGTCGCCGGCCGGGTCAGTATGAATGAGGACCTCGTTCGGTCCGAGCCCGGCGATCTCACCGGACTGCAGATCGGGATTGACCAGTATCTCGAAGGCGTCGGGGTTGATGGCCCCGAAGCCTTTTGTATCGCCCTCGACTTGGGCCCCGATACCGCGCACGGGAGTGACCGCTTCGAGCTCAGGTAGCGCTGCCAGGCTCTCGGCAACCGCCGGAGAGAGTCCGAAAAAGTTCGGGTCAGTGACGATGTAGTCGGCGGTGATGGCATTGTCGAGGATGTCAGTGAACGTCGCCCGCAGCGACGATGCAAACACTGCTGCCGCGCTGACGAGGGCGACCCCAATCATCAGCGCTGAGGCGCTCGAAGATGTGCGACGCGGCGCACGAGCGACGTTGTCGCGAGCCAGTACACCGGGCACCTTGAACAGCTTGGCGATTGGCCAGCCGATCGCTTTCGTCACCGGTGCAGCGATGGTCGACGACACGCTGGCGACACCGAGGAAGAGTGCCAGTGCGCCGATGCCTGCCAGCGCTGCCCATGAGAGGGCTGGGCCCGGCTGAACGAAGAGTCCGATGATGAGCATCACGACTCCGACGGCGGTGACGATGGCGCCGATGATCAGCTGCTTCTTCTTGAGCGCTTCGAATCCGAGTTCCGGGCGCATTGCTGCGACCGGTGGAATCGTGGACGCCCGACGGGCCGGGACGAAGACCGAGAGCAGCGTGACACCGAGGCCGACCACCGCGGCAGCGATGAACGTGCGCGGCTTGAGAATCGTCTCGGTGTCCGGGAAGCCGGCACCCGCTTGGTTGAAGAGGAAGAGAATGAGCCGGGACACACCGATGCCGCCGAAAATTCCGAGCACGGTCGCCACGAGGCCGAGGACGAATGCCTCGGAAACGATCATTCGACGGACCTGCTTGCCGGAAGCGCCGACGGCACGCAACAGTGCGAGCTCGCGGAGGCGCTGACCGATGGTGATCTGGAAGATGTTGTTGATGATGAAGGCACTGATGAAGGCGGTGATGAAGGCGAAGATCAGCAGTCCGGTGCCGAACACGCTGATGAAGCCATCGACACCGCTCTGACTTTCCTCGGCGAGCTGTTCGCCGGTGATGACTTCGGTGCGCTCAGGAAGGATGTCTTCGATCGCGGCCTGGACAGCGACGGCGTCGGCGCCGTCGGCCAACCCAATGTCGATGGCGTCGACTTTGCCGTCTGAGCCGAACTTCTCGATCGCGGTCGGGATGTCGAGTGCCACAACTGAGGCACCGAGAAACCCGTCGGAGTCGACCGCACCGATGGTGCCGACCAACTCGCCCTCATGGGTGCCGGCGTCGGTCAAGTAGGAGACGATGTCGCCGACCTCGTATCCGACACGGTCGGCGGTTGCCTTGTCCACGACAAGTTCGTCTTCGCCCATCGGGGCGCGCCCGTCCTTGAGCGTGACACCTTGGAGGCCGGCGTCGCCGATGTAGGAGTAGCCGAGCGCGGGGCCACCAGTGGTGGCAACGAGCTCGCCGTCCTCGTCAAGGATCTGGGCGAATCGAATCAACGAGGGCTCGACCACCGCGACGCCCTCGATGTCGGCCAGCTCGTCGGCGATCGACGCGTCGATCGGGTCGCGTTCACTGTCTCCTTCGAACGCCTCGGCGCTGCGCACCTCGAGGTCGACGTCGCTGACGAGCTCGTTGAAGAGTCCGCCGAACGTGGCCCGCATGCTGTCGGCGAGCACGAATGAGCCAACGACGAATGACACGCCCGCGGTGACAGTGAAGGCGATGGCGATGGTGCGCCCGATTCGGGCCCTGATGCTCTTGCGCGCGAGCAGCGCTGTGGATCGGAAGCTCATGTCAGCTGTCTGCGTGCTTCATGTGATCGATGATCTGGTCTGCGGTCGGATCCGGGAGGTCCCCGACGATTTTGCCGTCGCCGACGAACACCACCCGGTCGGCGTATGACGCAGCGCCAGGGTCATGGGTGACCATGACGATGGTCTGGCCGAATTCCCGTACTGCGCGGCGCATAAAGTCAAGAATCTCTGCGCCAGTCTCGGAGTCGAGGTTGCCGGTCGGCTCGTCGGCAAAGATGATCTTCGGGCGCGAGGCAAGCGCGCGAGCAACCGCGACGCGCTGCTGTTGGCCACCGGACAGCTCGCTGGGGCGATGCTTGAGTCGGCCATCAAGCTTCACCGCTGACACCACCTGATCGATCCAGGCCGCATCCCCGGTCTCGCCACCGAGCATCATCGGGAGCTTGATGTTCTCCTCTGCGGTGAGCGTCGGGATGAGGTTGAACGCCTGGAAGATGAACCCGACGTCGGTGCGACGAAGTTCGGTGAGTTCCTTGTCATTGAGTGACGCGAGGTAGGTGCCGCCGATGAAAGTGGCACCGGATGTCAGTGTGTCGAGACCTGCGAGGCAGTGGAGCAGGGTCGATTTGCCCGATCCAGAGGGCCCCATGATTGCGGTGAACTGACCCGCCTCGAACGACACGGTCACGTTGTCGAGCGCTTTGACCTGGGCATCGCCGATTCCGTAGATCTTGCTGGCGTCGACGGCACCGGACGCAGCAGTGGGGGAATCCACGCCAGTGGGCGCGGGGGAAGGCAGAGGCGTATTCATGTGTTCCAGTCTGCTCGCTCCGGTCCGCCAACGGGTCCACCACAAGTCGGTTCTCCTCTCCACCTTTCGGATGACCCGGCGCTGTCCATTTCGCCGCAGACGGTGCGTCAGCGGTCGCCGGGGGAGACGAGGCCGGACTCGTAGGCAGCGACGACGGCTTGGACGCGGTCGCGTGCGCCGAGCTTGGCAAGGATCCGGCCGACGTGCGTCTTGATCGTTGCCTCCCCGAGGTAGAGCTCGGCCGCGATTTCGCTGTTGCTCATCCCGCGGGTCATCAGCTTGACGACGTCGAGTTCGCGTTCGGTCAACTCGTCGATGCCTGGGAACGCATCTGGCTGGCCGACCGGTCGCCGAGTGATCTCATCGATCAGGGCTTGGGTGACCGATGGCGCGAGCAATGCGTCGCCGTTGGCAATCACCCTGATGCCCTCAATGAGTTGTTCGGCCGGTGAATCTTTCAGCATGAACCCACTCGCCCCTGCGCGCAGCGCGGCGTGGACGTAGTCGTCGAGATCGAAAGTGGTGAGCATCATCACGCGTGCCGTGACCTCGTCGGACGCACAGATGCGCGCGCATGCTTCGATGCCGTCCATGCGTGGCATGCGCACGTCCATGAGCACGACATCGGGACGGGCACGATCAATCATCTCAACGGCCTCGATGCCGTCCGCGGCTTCGCCGACGACGGTGATCCCTGGTTCGGCGTCGAGGATCATGCGGAACCCGGCGCGGACCATCCCTTGATCATCGACCAGCATCACGCGGATCACGATGCGACTCCGGCCGAGCTTGGCTCGCTGCCTGCTGCTGGGCCATCGCTTGGCGATGCAGGGAGAACAGAGTTGGTCGGCAACGTCATGTGGACGCGCCAGCCGCCGCCGCCACGGGGGCCGACAGTGAGCGACCCGTTGACGGCGGCCACGCGCTCGCGCATGCCGACCACGCCGTAGCCCGGACCGATGTCGTCAGCAGCTGCACCTCGCCCGTCATCGGCAATGGTGATCCTCAACCAGTCAGCGTCGCGTGTGACGTCGATGGTGACCGCGCTGACTGGGCCGGCGTGTCGCCGGACGTTGGTAATGGCCTCCTGCACGATGCGATAGCCGTGCAGGTTGATCGAAGGCGAGAGTCCATCCAGCGGTCCCATCACAGTGAGTTGGATCGGTAGGTCGCCGCTTGCGTGAACCAGCGCGTCGAGGTCGGTCATCGACGGCTGCGGGGCAAGTGGCGACCCGCCACGTCGGGGACTGTCGCCGCCGTTGGGGGCAGCGCCGGTGTCGCTCCGAAGCACACCGAGAATTCCGCGCAGCTCGTTCATCGTCTGCCGGCCGGTGTCCTCGATGTTGGTGAGTGCGGTGCGTGCCACGTCGGGGGCGTCATCCAGGTTGCGTCGCGCCGCCGCGGCCTGGATGACCATCACGCTGACCGAGTGAGCAACCACATCATGCAGCTCTCGTGCGATGCGAGTTCGTTCGGCGTGGATCTGCTGCTGTGCGATGAGCGCCTGCTCGCGCTCGGTCCGCTCAGCTCGCTCGGCCAAACTTTCGGCCTTGTCGCGCCGGCGCCGCAGGTTGTCGCCGACGACGTAGGCAGTCACGAGCATGACGGTGCTGCTGATGAAGTCGCCGATGTACACCTCGCCCACCGAGAGTCCCGCGATGAACAGCAACAGGATCCCGACGCCGATGACCCACACCGCGTTGGTCCGGCGGGGACCCGAACTGTGTGCGCCGAGGGAATAGACCGCAATCAGAACGCCAACGAAACCGGTGCCGTCGATGTCGAGGAGTGCGGTGATGATCTGGGCCGCGGCAACGAAGAGTCCCGAACGGATGGGGAATGATCGGCGCCACGCGATGGGAAAGACCGACGCAACGATGAAGGGGACGGTCCACCATGATGGCTCGCGGAAGTCCTCGGTCTGGTCGAGTTCGAGCAGATGAACAGTCACAGCGGCAGCGGTGATGCAGGCCGCGAGAATCATGTCCGCCGACCGTGGATTGGCGCGCAGCCAGACGATGGGATGCGGACGGGTCACGGCGTCGACGCTAGCGATACGTGCCGCTCCGCTCATCCCCCTCGCGGTTGATTGCCGTACGATCAGATGTTGATGGCCTGCATCTCTTGCTCACGGCCGCTTCCTGACGGCGCTCGTTTCTGTCCATTCTGCGGGCATGAAGTGCTTGGAGCGTCAACGGAAGAGCGGCGGGTGGTGACGGTGCTTTTCGCCGACCTTGTCGGCTACGCCGCCCTCACCGAGCGGCTCGACCCCGAGCAGGTCAAACGCATGATCGACGGTGCGTTCGAGGCGCTGCAGGCTGACATCAACGCGTTCGGTGGCCGCGTCGACAAGATTCTCGGCGATGGCATCCTGGCGATGTTCGGTGCTCCGGTCGCTCACGAGGACGATCCCGACCGAGCAATCCGCACGGCCCTGCAGATGCACCATTCCCTCGAGCGATTCTCACGGACCCATGCGGACCTCGACGGTGCATTGCGCCTGCGTATCGGTGTCAACACCGGCGAAGTGCTCGTCGGCTCGATCGTCGGTACCGACGGCTACACGGCGATGGGCGACGTCGTTAATGTGGCCTCGCGGTTGCAGTCGCTTGCGCCGCCCGGCGGCATCTACATCGGCGATGCGACCGCAATGCTGGCCTCGGACGACATCGTGCGCGAGGCGATCGAAGGCGTGGTCGTGCGCGGGCGCGAGCAGACCGAGCGAGTGTGGAACGTCCTCGGTCGGCGCCGTCCGGCGATTCGTTCGGGTAACGGGCATCAGATGCCGTTCGTCGGCCGTGCGACGCAGCGCGAGCTGCTGCAGTCGGTGATGACGATGGTGGCAAATGGCCGCTCAGCAACGGTGTCGGTCACCGGTGAGGCAGGTGCCGGCAAGACGCGCTTGGTCAGCGAACTCCTCGACGACTTCCCGAGCCGCGAGGTCACGATCTTCGCTGGGGTGTGTGCCCCGTATGGCGAAAGCAACGTGTGGACGCCGATTGCCTCGGCGTTGTTCCGCCGCCTCGACCTCGACGCCACCATGTCACAGGCGCGGCTACGCGAAGTGACGCGCGAACGAGCGGTCAGCAGGTACGGCTTCTTCACCGATGACCCATCCCTCGATCACTTTGTCGAGGCGGTGTTGCATCTCTCTGGCTATCCGTCAGTGCTGGACGACATGAGCCCGACCGAGTCGCGCGAAACGCTCTTTCGGCTGATCGTCGAAGGTCTCCGTCGACGATCGCGGCAGGGACCGGTCGTGCTGTGGCTCGACGACCTGCAGTGGGCTGACCCGCTGCTGATCGAACTGTTGCACCGGTTGACGCGATCGCTCGTCGACCGGCCGTTCTTGTTGATCACCGCGCAGCGCGACGACGCCTCGGCCGATTGGCCACCAACCTCGGACCACCCGATCACGATTCGGATGCCGATCGATCCGCTGACCCGCGCTGAGGCCGATGAACTGTTGGCAGAGGTCTTCGACGGTGAGCTCGAACTGGGTTTGGGCGAGCAGTTGTACGAACGAAGTGGCGGCAACGCGCTGTTCCTGACGGAGCTCGCGGTGCTTTCGCGTGAGCAGCCGGACAGCACCGAACTACCAGGCTCGTTGCGTGCGTTGATTGCTGCACGCCTCGACCGTCTCGACCACGGTCCGCGCGCCGTGCTCGATAACGCTGCGGTGTTGGGTGCGAGCGGACCGATCGCGTCGCTGCATGAATTCGCCGACGCACTCGGCCAGAGCTACGACCCGGCATTTCTTCACGGACTCGAGGATGACGGACTGCTCGAACTCGATGACGATCGCTGGCATTTTCGCAGCGATGTGGTCCGCGAGGTCGCGTACGGGATGCTGACCAAACTGGTGCGGGCCCGGCGGCACGCCGGGGTTGCGTCAGTGATGATTGGCCAACCCATGGCGCCGATCGAACTCGTGGCACATCACGCCGCGACGTCAGCGGAACTTGTGGGTGAAATCGGTCCCGTCGAAGGCGTGATGCCGAACATCAAGGATCACGCCGTGCAGTTGCTGCTGAAAGCAGTCCGGCGGTCACTCGATGTCGGAGCGTTCAGCCAGGCGAGCCGACATGCCACGCGTGCTCTTGAGCTCGGCCCCGACAGTGATGCGGTCGGACGCGAGCTCCTGTTGTTCCGTGCTGAGTCAGCAGTCGGTCGACGCGAGCCCAACGCCGGGCGCGCCGACGCGGAACACGCGCTCGAAGCGTCGGTGGCCGCCGGCGATGAACACCACGAAGGCAAAGCGCGCCGCTTCCTTGGACAGATCGCTCAGATGTCGGGCAACCTCACCGAGGCGCGTCGGGAGCTGAGCCGCAGCGTCGATATCTTCCGCGAACTCGGCGATGACATCGAACTTGCGGCGTCTTTGCGCGAACGTGGCTTCTCCGAAGTGTTTGGCGGTTCGCTCGCGGATGCGGACTGGTTGCTTGGCGAGGCCGAAGCCCTCAGCGAACAACTCAACGATCAGCGTGGGCGCGCGTGGGTCCGTCAGCATCAGGCATGGGTCGCGTTCCTGTCCGGCGATCTCGAGCTCGCCGAGAAGCGCTTGCTGCTCGCCTCGGGCGAGTTCTCCGAGCTCGGTGATCGCTCAGGGAGCAACTGGGCTACGGGCCTCCTCGCGTACATCCGATTCTTCACGATGCACTTCGACGAAGCCGAGGCGCTGGCGCACGCCGTGCGAGGTGAGGGACTTGAGCTGGGCGAGCGCTGGAGCCCGGCGATGATGGACTCATTGCTCGCTTCGATTCGCCTGTGGACCGGGAACTTCGTCGAAGCTGAGCGGTTGTCACGTCGAGCGTTGGTCGAGTTTCGCTCACTCGATGACAAGTTCGGCCTCGTTCAAGCACTCGCCCCCCGCAACCGAGCCCTGGTTGCGCTCGGTCGTGACGAGGAAGCCGAGCGGGGCATCGAAGAAGTGTTGTCGCTTGGTGATGCGTTTGGGGACCTGGCCTTCTCGGTCAGCGCCGCTGCCGGTGCAGCGGTACACCTGGGCCTTGCCGACCGAGCCGTGGTGATGAGCGAACTTGCAGTTGAGCGGATGTCGGTGATGGGTGCCAACGCAGCCGAGATCAGCACGACCTATGCGTTGGCACTGTGTCAGGTCGGCCGAGAGGAAGAGGCGCTGGCACTGTTCGAAACGATCGAAGTCGATTTCCCGTACGCCTACGCCGTCCGGGCGTTGGCGGCGGCGATCTCTGGAGACGACGTATCGCCGTTGGTCGACGCGGCTGAGGTCTGGTCGATCACAGGCTCCTCTTATCTTGATCGAGCGATCGCTGATGTGGCCGCGGCCGCGGTCGAAGTGCGCACCGGCGATGTGCTGGGGGCAGATCACCGCCTCTCGCGCACGGCGACGCTGGTCACTGAGGTGGGCGATCAGGTGGCGATGAATCTGGTCGCGCAAGGCCGTGCCGCCCTGTTGTTGTCGGATGACGGGAGCGATCGTTTTCCGGAGAGTGAATTGCGAGTCGGTTGGCGCCGGGTCGTCACTGGCCTGGCCGGTCTCACTGCTCACCCGGTGAGTTGACTGAAGGGCTGGCGATGAGTGATTCGAACGCGGTGTCGACGTCGAATGCGGGCGGTCATGCAACGGGCTTGATCGTGGGCCGATTTGACCCGCCCCACCTGGGCCACTCGTTCATGATCGATTGGGCGGCACAACGTTGTGAGCAGCTGGTGGTGTTCGTGAACAGCTCGACATCTGCTGACACTGCCCCGGGTGAACTTCGCGCCGGCTGGCTCGCCGAATTGCATCCTGCCGTGCACGTCCGTGAGGTTCGTCATCAGCTCTGGAACGACTGGGACGATGAGGAACTCTGGGCTCGATGGATGGCCCTCTTCCGCGCGGAGTGGCCACTTGCAGCTGGGCCCCACGTCGTGTTCTCCTCTGATGCGTATGTCAGTGAGATTGCTCGCCGGTTCGACGCTCAGTCCGTCGTCGTTGATGCCGACCGCGTCACGGTGCCGATTAGCGCGACACAAATTCGAGAGTCGCCGGCGGATCATCTCGACCGACTCGCTCCACCGGTTCGCGCCTGGGTCGAGGCGAACTGGGTCTGATCAGCGGTTCGGCTGTTTGGTCACGCGAAGATAGGGCTTCACGGGTTCCCATCCAGCGGGGAAAAGTTCTCTGGCCTCGTCGTCAGACAATGCGGGGACGATGATGACGTCGTCGCCGTCGTTCCAGTTGGCGGGTGTGGCGACCTTGTGGTCAGCCGTGAGCTGCAGGCTGTCGATCACGCGCAGGATCTCGTTGAAGTTGCGGCCGGTCGATGCCGGGTAGGTGAGAGTGAGCTTGACCTTCTTGTCGGGTCCAATGATGAACACGGACCGAACCGTGAGTGTGTCGTTCGCGTTTTCGTGGATCATGTCGTAGGCATCTGCCACGGCGCGGTCAGGGTCACCGATCATCGGGAAGTTCACGGCGGTGCCAACGACTTCCTCAATGTCTTTCTCCCACTCGACGTGGCTGTCGACGGGGTCGACGGACAGTCCGATCACTTTGGTATTGCGCTTGTCGAACTCTGGTTTGAGGGCAGCGACAGTTCCGAGTTCGGTGGTGCAGACGGGCGTGAAGTCCTTCGGGTGGCTGAACAGCACGCCCCACGAGTTACCGAGCCACTCGTGGAAACTGATGTCGCCGTGAGTGGTTGCGGCGGTGAAGTCGGGTGCAGTGTCGCCGAGGCGGATGGCCATGATGAGCTCTCTTTCGTGGGTGTTCGCGGGTGAGTCAACGAGTTGCCTCTCGTTGCGAAACGACGATACCCGGTAAACCCGACTAACTAGGTCGGAATTAGTGGGTGGCGTGCTTGTCTGGTGCGCGCAACCTCGCTCAGAACGTGATGGGAAGGATGCGCGGACCGCGCACTTGGCCGCTGGCCCATGACACTTCGCTTGGTGTCTGCACGCTGAAATCGCCGATTCGATCGGCGAAGGTACGCAACGCAACATCCATCTCGAGGCGGGCGAGATTTGATCCGGCGCACCGGTGGATTCCGGCCCCGAACGCGACATGACGGTTCTCGGCTCGGTCGATGATGAAGGTGTCCGGATCTTCGAAGACGTCCGGGTCGTGGTTGGCGCCGGGGAAGTTCATCAGCACTTTGTCGCCGGGCACGAAGTCGATGCCGCCGTACGTCACTGGAGAGTCGACCACGCGAGCCATGGTCACGGGTGAATAGAAACGGAGGAACTCTTCAATCGCGCCGGGCCACAGTTCGGGTTCGGCCCGCAGCCGTTCGAGGTCCTGCGGGTTGGTGCCGAGATGGAACAGCGCGGAACCGATCGAACTCCAGGTGGTGTCGATGCCGGCCACCAGCTGAAGGTTTGCCATGCCGACCACAATCTCGGGGTCGACCGGGTTGCCATCGGGATCTGTGGCGGTGAGCAGCGCGGAAATGAGGTCGTCGCCACCGGGATTGGCGCGGCGATCAGCGACCGTCTCGCGGAAGAAGTTGCGGATCACGTCGCGGTACTTGACGCGCAACGCGGGTTCTTGGAGGCCGAGTTCGAGGACGGCACGCACCCAGTACGTGAAGTCGTCGACACGGTCTTCATCGACGCCGAGGAGGTGAGCGATGATCCGCGGTGGAATCTGTTGTGCGTAGCCGGTGGCGCCGTCGACGTGGCCGCTGTCGATGAAGCCGTCGATCAGTCGGTGGCAGACATCTTCGGTGTAGGCCCGATGCTTCTCGACCGCTGGTGGAGAGAAGTGCAGCAGCAGCAGCAGTCGTCGTGTCCACGCGTGTTCTGCCCCATCGGAGCTGATCGGTGGAGCGTTGGCGCCGTACTTCTCGAAGTTCTTGTCGTTGCGCACGCCTTCGGGCAGGGGCACGACGAGCGGATCACGTGATGAGAAATGCTCGGGCATCTTCGCGATTGCCTGCACATCGGCGTACTTGGTCGGCAGTTCCGACCTCTCATGCCGATCGCTGTGCGCGATGGGACACCGATCCCGGAGGTCCTTCCAGATTGGCACCGGATCGGTCGCGTACTGCGGATCGAAGATCTCGTAGTCAGTCGACCAATCGTCGACAGATATCTGCTCGGTCATGTTTGTTGCTCTTCCCCAAGTGTCTCAGCGACGGCAACCGACACCCGCGAACGCGTTGAGTTGAGCGTGGGCGGAACGGTTCAGCGCAGCGGGGGTGTCCCGGCCGGAGCGACGTCCGCGGCGAGTTGGAACCACTCGTCAATGTTGCTCGTTGTCGGTAGTGCGGCACCGAGGCGGAGCGTCGCAGACTTCAACAACTGGGCGGCACCGGCGGGGTACGACGCCAACTCAACACCGAGTTCGGTCGCACGCGTTCTGACGCGATCGTCGTCGACGACCTCATGCGCAATGTTGAGCCGCAGCAGATCGTCGCCGGTGAAGCGGTTGCCGCTGAGCGCGATCTGCAACACGGTGGCCAGCGGATAACGCGCGGTCAGCCAGGCCAGGTTCATTGGCGCAGCCATTCCGATCCGCACTTCAGCGACCTGTAGCCAGGCGTCGTGTCCCGTCACGATCAGATCCCCCGCGAGCGCAAAGGCAGCGCCTCCGTTGATCGCGTAGCGCTCGAGCGCTACCACCACGGGGTGCGGGCATCGGGCGAGCGCGAGGTGGGCCTGGCGAACCGACGAACTGGCCGTCGCTCGCCAGGCCGGCGGTGGGTCGGCGTTGTACTCGGTCAAGTCGAGCCCCGAGCAGAATGCGCCACCGGCGCCACACAGCACGACAGCGCGCACGTCGGGGTCTCCACTGGCGGCGGTGACATGTGCGGTGAGCTCATCGAGCATCGGCGGGATGATTGCGTTCTTCCGATGAGGGCGATGCAATTCGATGATGGCCGCGCCATCTTGATCACTGCGCCGCACAAGCGGCGACGGCATCTGGTTGCCAGTGGCGGCTGTCGTGACGTCCGTTGTCATGGGTGTCAGCGTTGCAGACCGATCAGCTCGGACTCGCACGTCGCGCGCCCAGTACGCAACTCATTACGGTTCGGTCATGACCGAACCGGGGACTGAGACGGGGAGTGAGACCGGAATGACCGCTGCAGCAGTGGCCGGGTTCCAACCAGAATGGATGCTGACACCGGTTGACCGAGACTCGGTGGCGGTCACGTTCGGCGACGTGTCGATGTCGTGGCGTGACGTTGAGCTCCGTGGGCGTCGAGTGGCACGGGCCCTCGACGGCGCGGGAGTCGCGACGGGCGCCGTGTGGGGCGTGCTTGCCCACAATGGACTCGAGTGGGTGGAACTCACGCTCGGCAACGTGCGTGCAGGTGCTCGGATTGTTCCGCTGAACTGGCACCTCACGGCAATCGAGGTGGCGGCCCTCCTTACCGACAGCGGCTGTCAGTTGATCATCGCTGACGCGAGTCTGAGCGATGTCGCCAGAGAGGCTGCATCGATCGCAGGAGTCGACCGAGTCATCGAACTGGGGCCCGAGTACGAGGCGTGGCTTGACGACGCGGGCGATGCGCTGCTCACCGATCGACAAGCGGGCTCGCCGATGCTGTTCACCGGCGGGACCACCGGTCGGTCGAAGGGTGTCACCCGCTCTGAAGTCGCTGCTGACATCGCGGCGTGGCCCGAATTGTGGAGCCGGTGGGGGACCTTTGTCTGCATGCCGGATGAGGGCACGGCGTTGGTGACGACGCCGCTGTACCACGCACTCGGAACGGCAGTGATGGGTGCAGCGTTGGCGAAAGGGCTGTCGGTGGTGATCGCTGGTCGATTCGACCCGGAGGGAACGCTGGCGCTCATCGAGCAGCACCGGATCACGTCGGGACCGATGGTGCCGACTCAGTTCATCCGCATGCTCAAGCTGCCCGACGAGGTTCGCGCGCGATACGACCTGTCGAGCCTTCGGTGGATCTTGCACACCGCTGCTCCGTGCCCGGCATGGGCAAAGGTCGCGATGGTCGACTGGTTCGGACCGGTGATCTACGAGATGTATGGCTCATCGGAAGGGACGGGCCCGGCCATCTGCGACAGCCATGAGTGGCTTGCACATCCCGGCACGGTCGGCAAGGCGTCGCCGCGCATTGAGTACTCGATTGTCGACGATGGCGGCAACGATCTGCCAGCGGGTGAGGTCGGCACGATCTACTGCAAGCGCGCCGACGGCGCTCCGGAATACCATGGCGACCCAGACAAGACAGCGTCGATGCAGCTGCCCGACGGGCGCTTCACCGTTGGCGATCTCGGCTGGCTCGACGAGGATGGCTTCCTCTACCTCGCCGACCGACGGGTCGACCTGATTCTCGTCGCCGGTTCCAACGTGTACCCGGCGGAGATCGAGGCGGTACTCATCGAGCATCCGAGCGTGGCTGATGCGGCGGCCTTCGGAATCCCCGACACAGATATGGGCGAGCAGGTCAAGGCCGTGCTGGAGCCGGCTGATGGCATCGAGATTGATGTCGATGCGATTGCTGCGTTCGCCGCCGAGCGGCTCGCGAAGTACAAGTTGCCGAAGTCGTATGACATCGTCGACGCCCTTCCACGAGAGGCGCACGGCAAGTTGAAGAAGCGTCTGCTGCGCGACCCGTACTGGACATGACCTGCCCGGAAGAGTCACCAAGGGGCCCAAGCCCACTGGTGAAGTGTCAGTTGGCCGGAAGGTCGCAAAATGGCGTGTTGCGGTCGGGCCCGGGTTCCCGCGGGAGTCCGAGCACTCGTTCGCCGAGAGTGTTGCGTTGGATCTCGTCGGTGCCGCCACCGAGCGACATGCCGCGACAGTTGAGCACGTGGTACGCCTGGTAGTCGGCGTCGGTGTCGGTCGCTTCCCACGCAGCCGCCGTTGCTCCACCGAGTTCGTGGGCGAGTTGGGCAGCATGGCGGCCTTGGAGCGTTCGCCACAGCTTGCCAATCGAGGGGTGTAGCCCGCGCTGTGTTCCCCAGGGGACAAGTTGCTCACCGGTATACGCGACAGCAAGCTGTTGACGGATGACCGGGTCGTTCAGCCGTCCCATCGCGGTAGCGCGGGCGACGAGGCCGTCAAACGG
>Ga0209603_1001390_pt1 | contig 25283 bp, 23 predicted proteins | sample COGITO_mtgs_1206_FD_184812 | JGI IMG/M metagenome (GOLD analysis project Ga0209603, IMG submission 184812) | Pelagic marine microbial communities from North Sea - COGITO_mtgs_120607 (SPAdes) (version 2) | ecosystem: Environmental > Aquatic > Marine > Epipelagic ... | reverse complement strand
CATTTCTTGCCATGCTTGTTCTCTTTGTGTTCGAGCCAGTAGGGTGGCACTTTTTTCCAATTCATCAATCATCTTATTGTAGGAGTTGATCAAACTGGCAATGTCTCGAGGTGCATTTTTAAGTTGAATTTTTTCATTCTCTTTCAAGAGTCCAGTTTGGTCAATTTTTTCTCGGAAAGTTTCCAGCGAACGGGAAATGTATTTGGAAATAAAATAAGCCAAAATAATCGCCACCACCAGCATCAACAAATAGATTTGATACAAGCTTTGAAGGAAAGTGTTCAATTCGTTTTCTGAAAAAGAAACATCTTCAAAATAAGGAAAGAACAATACTCCATAGGGATTGCCAAAGTCGTCTTTTAGAACACTGTAGGAGGATTGGAATTTTCCGATCTCATCATTGTTTTTTTCTAGCACTCTACTGTCTGATTTTGCCAAAATACTTGTCAAAAATTCAGCCTCCAAAGCATAATCATTGGCAATGATTTTCAATGGGAGGAAAGAAGTAAAAAGGGGTTTCCCCTCTAAATTGAAAACAGAATAGTTGACCTTATGAATTTTTATTACTGCACTAAATTCCTCTTTATACTGAGCCCATACACTGTCGTTTTTCCTGAGTAAATCGTTCTTTTCAACCAAATAATCGATTTGCTTTTTCAACTGACTTTCTTTTCGAGTCAACCTGAAAAGATTATAGTCAATCGATTCATTTTGATATTGAAAAAAAGTAGCGACTAAAATCAAAAGACAGGTCAATAGCACCAACAATATCATGGAGATAAAGATTTGAGTTCTTAACGAAATACGTCTTAACAATTTAATTCTCATCTGCAATAGATTTCTCTCTCCACCTTTTGTAGAGCTTTATGGCCAAAATCAAAAAGACAATAAGTCCCAATGTTCCCAAAACCATAAAAATCCAATGAATAGCGCTTTTGACGATGGCCAAGAATACGATGGCAAACAAAAACAGGGTTGCTCCCTCGTTCCAAATCCTCATAAAGCTGGAGGAATAACGGATCTCGTCTCGCTGTAATTCCAAGAACATCTGATGTGTTTTTAGGTGATAGGCATAGAGTAAAAGGATGAATCCGGTTTTAATCAACATCCAAGATTGGTAGAGCCACTCAGGCATTAAAACCAATAACCAAATGGCGAACAAGGTGGCCAGAATTGCCGAAGGCCAAGTGATAATGTACCACAATCTTCGAGACATGATTTTGAGTTGTTTCTCCAATATTTCTTTGGCCGGAGAGCTTTTTTTGGAAGCCTCAATGTGATAGATAAACAATCGGGGTTCGTAGAACAATCCAGCAAACCAAGTAACCACAAAAATTAAGTGAAGGGATTTTATATAATTGTAATACTCCATTGGTTTTCGGGTCTGGTGGTGTTATTGGTATAGAACAGATTACAGAATTACAAATTACAAAAACTTAAACAAATGCAAATGTTTATTTTAAGGGCAAATCTTTAGGAATTCAAATATTTTCTGAGTTCGTAAACCAAAAAACTACCCGTGACGATGGTTGCGAGTAATTCTGCAATGGGGAACGCCAGCCAAACCCCGTTAATTCCCATAAAACTCGGAAAAATATACAGTAAGGGGATAAAGAAAAACCCTTGACGGGTCAAGGTAAGCAACAATGCTGGGAGTGCTTTACCAATGGCTTGATAGTAGGCCGCGCCGATCAACTGCACACCCACAATGGGGGTGGCGGCAAAGACCCACCGAATGGCTGCTGGTGCTTTTTCAAGTACCAAGGGTTCATTGGTAAAAATACCCCCGATGGAATTCGAAAAGACATTGATCATCAGAAAAATCAAGGTCGCAAATCCCGTTGCGTAAAGAACTGCTGTTCGGATGACTTGCTCCACTCTTTTTTTATTATTGGCACCGTAATTGAAACCCGCAATGGGTATAAAGCCTTGGGTAATCCCCAATACGGGGAAAAGTGAAAACATTAAAAGTCGGCTGATGATGGCATAGACCGCCACGGCCGATTCTCCCCCCAAACCAAAAAGTAAGTTGTTGACCAACAAAACCGAAAGACTGACCACTCCTTGTCGAGCCAGAGTGACAGATCCCAAAGCACCAATTTCTTTGGTGATATTGCTGTCCAATTTAAAGTCCCCGATGTTGAGGTGCAATTCAGAACGATTTGAGTTGAAAAAATAAAGAATATAGAAGGCGCAAATCCCATAGGACAGGGTAGTGGCCCATGCAGCTCCGTGCATTCCATAGTCGAAAATATAAATCAAGACATAGTCCAAGATCAAATTTGAAATCGAGGGCAGCATCATGGCATACATGGCGTTTTTGGGTTTTCCCACCGCTCGAATGACATTGTTGCCCATCATACAATAACCCAAAACGGGTACCCCATAGAGCACTATAGTATAATAGATTTTGGCCGGCTCATAAAGTGCGCCTTTCCCTCCAAAAGCAGGGATGATGCTATCGACAAAAAGCAACCCAAAAAGGACAAAACTGATGGTCAGGGAAAGCGTCAAAATAATTTGATTGCCGAAGGTTTTGGTGGCTTTAGCAAAGTCGTTGCTCCCCAAAGATCGGGAGATGATAGAACTACCTCCCAAACCGATGGCCATGCCGAGTGCAGCAATAAAAAAAGAAACGGGCAATACCACATTAATGGCGGCGATGGCATTGGCACCAATCCATTGACCAACAAAAATGGTGTCGATCAAAATATTGAGCGACATGACCAATATACCAATGGATGCCGGGACGGCCTGTTTGATCAATAACTGAGGTATGGCTTGGGTGCCAAAAGAGGCCGAACCACCTTTCATGCAGAAGTGACTGTTTCAGCTTTAGCCCATTGGTCGATCCAGCGACTCATCACATTCACCCAATCTGTTCGGGTATTGATGCAGGGAATCACGTGAAGTTCCTCTCCGCCTTTTTCTTCAAAATCTTCTGCAGCTTCCATTCCAATTTCTTCTAAAGTTTCTAGACAATCAGAGACAAAGGCGGGGGTAACAATGGCCATGTTTTTGATTCCTTTTTTGGCAAATCTGGCAACCGTTTGGTCAGTGTAGGGCTGCAACCAAGGATCAACCCCCAGTCGGGATTGAAAACTGGTAGAATAGGTACCTTCTTTCAGTTCGAGGTACTCTGCCACCTGTCGGGTGGTTTCGAAACACTGATGACGATAACAATATTGATGGGCTTCGGAGGCTGTTTGACAACAGCTTTTGTCGATCTTACAATGGGATTTGGTAATGTCCGATTTTCGAATGTGACGCTCGGGAATCCCATGATAGGAAAACAACAAATGCTCCCATTCTTTATCTTTTAAATCTTCTTGGATGCTATTGGAAAGTACCCTGATGTAGTCTGGATGGTTGTAAAAAGGAGGTAAAACCGTAAACTCTAATTCAGGATATTTTTCGTTTTTGATTTCTTCGGCCAGTACCAAAATGGTCTCTGTGGTGGCCATAGCAAATTGAGGATAGAGAGGAATCAACATGATCTCATCTACCCCTTGATCTACCAAGGATTTGATTCCTTCTTCAATGGATGGAGAACCATATCGCATGGCCAAACCCATAGGAACAGAAACTTTGTTTTGTACGGCCTCTTGCAGTCTTTTGGACAGCACAATCAAAGGAGACCCTTCGTCCCACCATATTTTTTTGTATGCCTTGGCAGACTTTTTGGGTCGGGTATTCAGGATGATTCCTTTTACCAAAAAAGCTCTCAGGGCTTTGGGTAGGTCGATCACCCGCTCGTCCATGAGAAACTCACCTAAATATTTCTTTACATCTTTGGGATTGGGACTGTCTGGGGAGCCCAAATTGATCAATAACGCACCTTTCATCTACATTTTTTTACGAAGATACAGACATTAAATATTTTTTGGGAGTCGTCCCAAATTTCTTTTTGAAAGCCGCAATAAAATGACTGGAAGTACTGTAACCCAGCTTGAGGCTGATTTCATTGATGTTGTGTTGTTTGGCATTGAGCATGCTCCGTGCCTCATTCATTTTGTGATCCAATAGGTAGCCATAGACCGTATCCCCATAGATTTGCTTGAATCCTTCTTTGAGTTTCTTGAGATTGAGTCCAATTTCGGCCGAAAGTTCCTGAAGGCTAGGGGGTTCTGTCATTTGACTCAATATGATTTCTTTGGCCTTTCTGATTTTTCTCACATTTTCCTCATCCACCAAAAAAGGACACTGCTCTACATCGGCATCCTCGCTTTTGTTGAAAAACAAACTCAATAATTCATATACTTTACCTTTAAAATAGAGGGTTTGCATGCTCTCGTGGACTTTGGTTTCCATGATTTGACTCAAAATAACACTCATGGTTGGACTTATGGCTCTGGTGTCATAATATTTTTTGGTATTGTTTTCAGGGCTTAAAAAATGAATGTGATCGGCATCCTCAGAAAATAAACTGTGGAATTTTTTGATAGAGATCACCAAACTTACCACGGCCGAATCCGGGGTCAGATTCAAGTCAATCGGCAAAGCCCTCTGGGGATTGTATAACAAAATTACATTCTTGGACATCAAAGGCAACTGATAACTTCCTCCGTTAAACTCAAAACTGCCCGAACCCTTTTGGCAAAAATGAAACTGGATAAACTCCTGACTGACTTCCTCCTCGTGCTTGAGGGTTTTGTCCTCCTCATTTTTGTATCTTAAAATATAAAAACCGTTTTCAATTATAGTCCTGTCCATTGTTCCGCTATCGTTGTTTTTAAGAAAACTCTTATTTAGAATTATTCTAATTAATTTTATTGATATCCCCTCAAAAATATTATATTTAAAGGAATTTTTAAAAAAACAAAGCAAAAAACCTTCTTGGTTGATAATAGTTCTTCTGGCGTTGTTTTTTAAATATCCCTCTCTTTAATTTTGTATTGGAATTTAGACTGGACTTTTGAAAAACACCATTCAGTATTGTGTAGTTGGCTTAAGCCATAAGAACGCTGACCTTGTGACCCGAGGAAGCTTTAGTTTGGACAAACACCAAACCGAAAGTCTTTTGGCACAAGCTAAGGCAGATGGCGTGGAGGAATTGATGGTCATTTCTACCTGTAATCGTACGGAATTGATGGGTATTGTCCACGATCCCAAAATATTGGTTGACTATCTATGTTCTTTCTCTGGCGGCGATGTTTCCCTTTTTTTAGAAAAAGGCTATGTGTTGAGTGATCGACAAGCCCTTGACCATGTCTTTCGTGTAGGCTGCGGTTTGGAAAGTCAAATCATCGGCGACTTTGAGATCATCGGCCAGTTAAAAAGAGCTTTTTCCAATTCCAAAAAACAGCAGATTGTCAACGGTTTTTCCGAAAGATTGGTCAACGCTGTCATTCAGTCCAGCAAGCGCATCAAAACCGAAACCCAATTGTCCTCTGGAGCTACTTCTGTTTCTTTTGCCTCCGTCCACTACATACTCCGACACGTAAAACAGGTCAGTCAAAAGAATATTCTCTTGTTTGGAACTGGAAAAATCGGAAGAAATACTTGCGAGAATCTGATCAAGCACACCCAAAACGATCAGATTGTATTGGTCAATCGCTCCGAAGAAAGTGCGCAAAAGGTGGCAGGTAAATTTAACTTGGTCGTTAAAAAAATCGGAGAATTAAAGTCTGAGATCGAACAATCTGATATCATGATCGTGGCCACTGGTGCCCAAGACATTACCGTTGAGGCCTCTATGATGCCAAAAGACAAACCGCTCTTAATTTTGGATCTGTCTGTTCCTTCCAATGTCGATCCCCAACTAAAAGAGCTTCAAAATATTACCCTAATCAACTTAGACGAATTGTCTCAGCTGACCAATGATACCCTCAAAAAAAGAGAACAGTTCATTCCACAGGCCAACGAAATTTTAAATGAAGTTAAGGCAGAGTTTTTTCAGTGGGTAGATCACAGAAAATTTGCTCCTACACTCAAAGCACTAAAACAAAAATTACTTGATGGTCAACATAAAGAACAGGGGGAGGTTCAGGAATTTTCTCAAATCGTTTATCGACTGACCGGAAAAGTAGCCAGTTATTTAAAAGAAAATCCGTCTAAAGCTGATCAAACCATGGCATTATTGCAGCATGTTTATCAATTGGATTCAGATTTAGATGTTTGACAAAATCCTTCGTGTTGGAACCCGAGACAGTCCATTGGCCCTTTGGCAAGCCCATAAGGTTCTTGGCCTACTGAAAGCCGCTCAGCTCAAAACCCAGTTGATAGCCACCAAAAGTGCTGGAGACCTCAACCTTACCCAACCCATTTATGCCATGGGGATTCAGGGCGTCTTTACCAAAACCCTAGACATTGCCCTGTTGGAAAACCGTATTGATTTGGCCGTTCACAGTCTCAAAGATGTTCCCACCCAACTGCCTGAGGGACTTGTGCTCGCCGCTGTGTTGGAAAGGGGCAGTGCCTCCGATGTTTTGGTTCAAACGCATAAGGCCGATTTGGAACAAGCTTCGACGATCGCCACTGGTAGCTTGAGAAGAAAGGCTCAATGGTTGCACCGATATCCCCACCACCATTTGGTCAATCTACGTGGCAACGTTCAAACCCGTATGGATAAATTGTTTTCCAGCAATTGGGAAGGTGCCATTTTTGCCAAAGCAGGCTTGGAACGCGCCGAACTCTTGGGGTCTCATTTTCAAGAATTGGATTGGATGATTCCCGCTCCCGCACAAGGAGCTATTGGCATCGTTTGCAGGATTGACGACAGTGAGTTGATCGAAGAATTACAAAAAATAAACCATCAACCCACCCAAATATGCGTTGATATCGAAAGAGGTTTTCTCCGCATATTGGAGGGAGGATGTTCTGCTCCCATCGGTGCCCATGCTGTTGTAGCTCAAAATAATATTCAGTTTAAGGGAGGTGTTTTTTCGTTGGACGGACAAACGGCTGCAACCACTTTTAAAGAAGTGGAAATTAGCGATGGAGAAAATTTAGCCGCTAAGGCGGCAAAAGAAGTCCTGGCTAAAGGAGGTGATCAAATCATGAAAACTATTGAATCTAGTAAACCATGAGATTGCTCTCCACCAAAATATTGTCTCAAGATTTTAGAGATCGGTTGCTTATGCATCAATTCAGTCTGGTCGAGCAATCCTTTATCAAAATCAGTTTTATAGAAAATCCCAAAATTGATCAGATTTTTGACCACCTTATTTTTACCAGTCAAAATGCGGTCAATGCGGTTTTATCTTCCTCCAAAATCTTAAAAATGATGGAAGGAAAAACGATCTATTGTGTGGGAAAAAAGACCGCAGCCCTTTTGGTCGAAAATAAGCAAAAAGTGGCCAAAATCGCTCAAAATTCGGCAGAACTGGCTCATTTTTTAATAAAAAGTCATGAAAAGGAGTCGTTTTCGTATTTTTGCGGAAAGCTCAGAACTCCCGATTTAGAAGAAATTTTACCTACTCAGGGATTGCACATTCAACCCATCCAAGTTTATACTACCCATATACAAGATCACCCCCTAAAAAGTCATTTTGATGGAATCCTTTTTTTTAGTCCCAGTGGGGTGCGAGGCTATGCCCAAAGCAATGGATTTGAAAATACCCATAGTTTTTGTTTGGGAAACTCCACCGCCAAGGAAGTTGCACTGCACACTTCTCAGTATACTGTTGCCAAGGAACCCAGTGAATCCCAACTTTTATTATCACTAAAAAATCACATTACGCTACATGAAGAATGAACTCTTATTACAGGCCTTAAAGGGCGAAACTGTAAAACGTCCTCCGGTATGGATGATGCGTCAGGCTGGGCGCTATCTGCCCGATTTTATGAAGCTCAAAGAGAAATACGATTTCTTTACACGCTGCCAGACCCCCGAGCTGGCCACAGAAATTACCCTTATGCCCATCGATCAAATAGGGGTGGACGCTGCCATCATCTTCAGTGATATACTGGTCGTGCTACAAGCCATGAATATTGAGGTGGAAATGCGCGACGGTATTGGCCCTTATATTCCTCAACCCATCAACAGCAAAGCGGCTTTGGATCAAGTTATCCTTCCCGATGTGGAGGAGCATTTGGATTATGTTTTTGAGGCGGTGCGAATGACCAAAAAAGAACTGAACGAGCGTGTGCCATTGATTGGCTTTGCTGGAGCACCGTGGACCTTATTGTGCTATGCCGTTCAGGGACAGGGCTCCAAAAATTTTGATCGTGCCAAGGCTTTTTGTTTTGAGGAACCCCAAATGGCCAAGGAGCTTTTGCAAAGAATCACTACCACCACCATTGCCTATTTGAGGGAAAAAGTAAAAGCCGGTGCCGATGTCATTCAATTATTTGACTCTTGGGGAGGGTTGTTGTCTCCCGCCGACTATCAAGAGTTTTCTTGGCCCTATCTGCAACAGATAGTAGACGCCCTAAGTGGCTCAGTCCCCGTCATTGTATTCGGTAAAGGCTGTTGGTTCTCCCTCCAGGAAATGAGTAAGTCTGGTGCCGCAGCTTTGGGAATCGACTGGACTTGTTCTGCCCGGAATGCCCGCTACCTCTCCGGTGGACAAATTACCTTGCAGGGGAACTTTGATCCCTCCCGATTGTTGTCCCCCATTCCAGAGATCAAAACACAAGTCAAGCAAATGATCAATGCCTTTGGCAAAGACCGTTATATCGTTAACTTAGGGCATGGTATTTTACCCAATATCCCTGTAGACCACGCCAAAGCTTTCGTTGACGCTGTAAAAGAATATCAATCCTGACCCCAAAATCTTTCTACCATGAGAACCAAGTTCAATCGCTATATCGAAAAATTACAAGACAGTATCACCCAAAAACTTGCTGAAGTTGACGGAAAAGCTCGTTTTAAAGAAGACCTTTGGGAGCGTTCAGGTGGCGGTGGCGGGCGTACTCGAGTGATAGAAAATGGCGCTGTTTTTGAAAAAGGAGGTGTCAACATCTCTGCCGTTCACGGGGAACTGCCCGAGAGCATGAAAAATTACTTTAAGGTCAAGGCTGGAGATTTTTTTGCTTGTGGACTCAGCATGGTCATTCACCCTAAAAATCCATTTGTGCCCACCGTTCATGCCAACTGGCGCTACTTTGAACTCTACAACGACAAAGGGGAATTGCAAGACCAGTGGTTTGGTGGAGGGCAAGACCTCACTCCCTACTATCTGTTTGAAAAAGATGCACAACACTTTCATCAAGTGTGTAAAGATGCCTGTGATGTCCACGATAAAGATTTTTATAACCAGTACAAAAAACGCTGTGACGAATATTTTTGGAACGCTCACCGCGGTGAAGCACGTGGGCTAGGAGGATTGTTTTTTGATTATTTAAGACCGGACGACAAACACTCGGCTGAAAACTGGTATGACTTTGTTACTGGAATAGGCGACAGTTTTTTGGAGGCCTATATTCCCATAGTCGAAAAAAGAAAAAACATCGACTATACTGACGCCCATCGGGAGTGGCAAGAAGTCCGAAGGGGACGATATGTGGAATTTAATTTGATCCACGACAAAGGCACGCTTTTTGGATTGAAAACCAACGGAAGGATTGAAAGTATTTTGATGAGCCTTCCTCCTCATGTTCAGTGGCAATATAACCACAAGCCCGAGCCCAACAGCAAAGAAGAAGAGCTGGTCAGCGTATTGCAAAACCCTAGGGCATGGGTATAACTTATAAAGAACGACTATATTTATACTATGTATCCTAATCAAAGAAACCGAAGACTCCGACAAAGCCCCGCCCTACGTCAGTTGGTCAGTGAAAATCAAGTGAGTTGTAACGATTTGATGTTGCCTCTGTTTGTTGTGGAGGGAACAAAAGTAAAAGATCCCATTGCGTCCATGCCCGGTTGCTACCGTTTGAGCTTGGACATGCTCCAAGAGGAGCTAAAAACGATTGGGGATTTGGGAATAAAAGCGGTGCTCTTGTTTGCCAAGGTTGAGGATGGACTCAAAGACAACAAAGGAACCGAGGCTTTGAATCCTGAGGGATTGATGCAAAGGGCGGTAAGAACTGTCAAAGCGATCACCCCCGATTTGGTGGTCATGACCGATGTAGCTTTGGATCCCTATTCTTCCCACGGCCACGATGGTATTGTAGAGGAAGGAAAAATTCTCAATGATCCTACGGTGGAGGTTTTGTCGCAAATGGCCTTGAGCCATGCCCAAGCTGGGGCCGATTTTGTTGCCCCCAGTGATATGATGGACGGACGGGTTTTGCGCATAAGAACCGTTTTGGAGCAGGCCAGATTGATCGATACCGGTATTATGAGTTACAGTGCCAAATACGCCTCTTCATTCTACGGTCCCTTTCGAGAAGCCCTAGACTCGGCTCCGGGTTTCGGTGACAAACGCACCTATCAGATGGATCCCGCCAATCGTTTGGAGGCCCTTACAGAAACCCTCAGAGATATTGAGGAAGGTGCCGATATCGTAATGGTCAAACCCGGACTGGCATATCTCGATATCATCAGAGACCTCCATGAAAATGTGAAAGTACCCATCGCTGCCTACCAAGTCAGTGGGGAATATGCCATGCTTAAGGCTGCCGCCGAAAAAGGCTGGGTGGATCACGATACTGTAATGATGGAACAACTGCTCGCATTCAAAAGGGCAGGAGCCAGTCTTATCGCTACCTATCACGCCAAGGAAGCGGCACAATTACTCGCCTAAAATATCTTATTTCTTAAACAAAAGACCAAAAAACCACCTTTTTGTTTAACTTTATGCTCCTGTTGTTTTTAGGGTACTATAATTTTAATGGAGGAAGTATATTACAAGGCTGGCACACAAAATATATGTGTAACCATTGAAAACCAAGAGGTTACAAAAATATTTTTCGTGGACGAAATCCAAGAAAACCCCGCATCTCTTTCTCCTTTGATGCAAAAGGTAATTCAACAAATAGACGAATATTTTCAAGCTAAACGACGAGAATTTAGCTTTCCTATTCGTCTAAAAGGAACCGACTTTCAAGTCAAAATTTGGAAGTTACTCAGTCGTATTCCCTACGGCACCTCCTTGGCCTATGTCAAGGTGGCTCAGGAGTATGGCGATGCCAAAATGGTAAGGGCAGTGGCCTCAGCCATCGCCAAAAACCCCATACTGATTGTAGTTCCCTGTCATCGGGTGATTGGGAGCGATGGATCTCTGGTGGGTTATTCTGGAGGCTTGGCGACCAAACGCCAACTTCTCGAATTAGAGGGTTTTCCTAAACAATTTACCGTATTTTAGTACTTGAAAAAGTATAAAACCGATATGATTATTTTAATCATCAAAGGTTATAGATGCCCCTAAAACATTAAAAAAATACCAATGAAAAAATTTCTGAAAGGCCTAGGATTTTTTTTGGTCATAGTTTTTTCCCTGCTCTATGTCTCCAAATATAACTACCTTCTGAAGGGTGTCAGTACCATTTATTTGACCGGTCATAGCACGGCCTATTTGACTGATTACCTTCAATTTGCCAATGACAGTGTTTTGGCATCACCTCAGCCCCAAGCATGGCCATTGCACAAGCAATACAATCAATTTTCAACAAGTAAATCCTTAGAGGATTACCATAAGGATCGCAAAACAGTGGCCTATTTGGTGATCAAAAACGACAGTATTCTCTATGAAAAATATTACGATGGTTTTGGAGTAGCCTCCAAAAGCAATTCCTTTTCTGTGGTCAAAAGTGTAGTTTCCGCCCTGATGGGAATTGCCATCCAAGAGGGTGCTATCAAGAGTTTGGGTCAGAAAGTAGTGGATTTTATCCCCCATCTCAAAGGCCCCTATGCGGATCAGCTTACGGTGGGCGACCTTTCCAGTATGGCCTCCGGCCAAAAATGGAAAGAGGAATACTACAATCCCCTTTCGGTGACTTCCGCCTCCTATTTTGTCAATGACTTGGATGACCTAATACTCAATCAGCCCATAGACCAAAAACCAGGAGAAACCTTTCACTACAAAAGCGGTACGACTCAACTTTTGGGAATGGTCATCAAAAAAGCAACGGGTAAAACCTTAAGCGCCTATTTGACCGAAAAATTATGGCAACCCATGGGAGCCGAACATACTGCCCTTTGGCAATTGGACAGCTATGAAAATGGAATGGAAAAAGCCTTTTGTTGTTTGGCAACCAATGCCCGAGATTTCGCTCGATTTGGAAAACTCTATAAAAACCACGGTCGATGGAACGGAACCCAACTGCTGGACTCCTCTTTTGTCGCTCTCTCCGTTAAACCTCGATTCGATGAAAGTCCGGAATACGGTTATGGCTGGTGGCTGGATGTTTTTCAAGACAAAAAAGTTTTTATGATGCGGGGGCATTTGGGACAATACATCTTGGTGGTGCCAGAGGAGGATTTGATCTTGGTGCGATTGGGCCACCTCAAAGACCAAGAAAAAGAAAACAAGGGGAAAAGTTCTGGAGGAGAAGTTTTTACCAAAGACATTTATGTTTACCTTGAAGAGGGATTGGAAATGATTAAAAATGTTTCAAAAAATTGACCTCAACAAATTGTTATTCTTGGACATAGAGACTGTTCCAGAAAAGGCAACTTTTGACCAACTTTCCGATACAGAAAAAGAGCTTTTTGCGACCAAAACCCAATACCAGCGGGCAGAAGATCAAAGTCCAGCTTCCTTTTACGAAAGGGCAGGAATTTGGGCAGAGTTTGGTAAAATCGTTTGTATTTCCGTAGGCTTTTTTAATATGTTCAATGACCAGCGCCAATTTAGAACCAAAAGTTTTTTTGGTGAAGAAAAAGAGTTGTTGGTTGAATTTAAAACCCTTTTGGAAAATCATTTTAACCAACCCGCTCATCTGCTTTGTGCTCACAATGGTAAAGAATTTGACTTTCCCTATATCGCCCGTCGAATGATTATACAAGGAATTGAATTGCCCGCCAAACTCAACCTTTTTAACAAAAAACCCTGGGAAGTGCCTCATTTGGACACCATGCATCTATGCAGATCTGTGATTTAATATATAAAAATTACCTCCTAATAGATTATGTGGTTGAAGTAGAGATATGGGGTATGGGAATGGGATATGATATAGACAATTTAGACATAGTTGAAGTATACTAATCAAAATAAAGGAAAGTGTAGAAACCTTAAAGTATTAACCAATTCAAAAGGTTATGTTACTGCTAAATGGTGTAATAAATGTTATCAGTATTTAGATGTAGATAGTTTTGAATGGGATGATAGTAGAGAAGGATATTTAGTTGGTTGGTATAGAAATTGTTCTAGATTAAGTACTATTTAGATCGAATTTTATTTTCTTGTTCTTAATAATTACTTAAAGAGAAAATAACTCTTCAAAAAAATTATCTATATTTATAATCATAAAATTTGAAAACCATGAAAAAAATCTATTCACTATTTTTAGTAACTATTTTAATGTCATCTTGTGCAACAGTCTTTACTGGGGGTAAAGGAAGGGTAGCAATGAATACCCCAAAACAATCAGGAACAACAGTATCAGTTAATGGGATTGAAAGAGGTACTACTCCAATTCAATTAAAAGTAAAATCAGATGATATTATTACTTTTGAAAAAGAAGGTTTTGAAACTAAGACAGTAGTTGTAGACAGCAAGTTTAATTCTATTGCAATTTTGAACTTATTTTCTATTTTAGGTTGGGGTATAGATGCAATCACAGGTTCACTTAAGGTTCCTGATACAAAAGTTATAAATGTAACTTTAAAAGAGTCAAATTAAACTAGAGTTAGAATTCAAGTACAAATTTTACTTATTTACATAAAGCACCCTTAATAGGGTGTTTTTTTTTAGTACATTTTAGATTATATGTTATAATTTTAGATTAATTGACATCCATTTATTGGTTAAAAGTGAAATAAAGTTTTAAGCAAACTATAACATACATAAGGATTGAAAATATAAGTTGATGAACATTACATTAAAGTGGCGATTTGGCGATTATAAGCATTATACCTCACTATCTTTGATGGCTCATGTGTTGGGCATTCCCACCCCCAAAGATGACATAGATGGCAGCCAAGTGGCTCGGGTTTTTTACGAAGAAAAAAACATTGATCGGACCGTCATCTATTGCGAGAAGGACGTGATTACCATTGCCCAAGTTGTTTTGCGTTTGCGCAACCAACCCCTACTGCAACCTCAAGAAATCCAGCATTCATGAGTGAAAAAAAACCATTGTTGCAAGTAGAAGGCCTATCCATTTCCTCCCAGGAGCGCTTGCTTTTGAATGGGCTTTCTTTTGAAATCAATACGAATGAAATTGTAGCCATTGTGGGAGAATCTGGCAGTGGAAAATCCTTGACAGCTCTTTCCATTGCGGGCTTGTTGTTCCAAACCCCATTGGTTGTCAGCAGTCAAAAAATGCAGTTGAGCGGGCAAGAGCTTTCTCATTTGTCCCACAAAGATTGGCAAAGTGTCAGGGGGCAGGACTTGGGCATGATCTTTCAAGAACCCCAATCCAGTCTCAATCCCAGCATGCGCTGTGGCCCGCAGGTCATGGAACGTTTGCAAAAAAACAAAATCGGCAACCCACAAGACTATCGCAACAGGGTGTTGGAGGCTTTTGAACAAGTGCAATTGCCCCAGCCAGAACGTATATTTAAGGCCTACCCCCACGAACTCAGCGGAGGACAAAAACAAAGGGTGATGATCGCCATGGCACTTATTGGCAGTCCCAAGCTGTTGATCGCCGATGAGCCTACCACCGCATTGGATGTGACCGTACAAAAGGAAATATTGATCCTTATCAAAGCACGACAAAAAGCCCATAAAATGAGTGTTTTGTTCATCTCCCACGACCTGAGTGTGGTGGCCCAGTTTGCCGATAGGGTGCTGGTGATGCACCAGGGCAGACTGGTGGAAGGCGGAACCGTAGCCGAAATTTTTAAAAACCCACAAGATCCCTATACCCAAGGCCTTTTGTATGCCCGACCCCAAGCCGATAAGCGGCTCAAACGACTGCCAACCGTAGCAGATTTTTCCGAAAAACAAAAGAGCTTTAAATCCATTTCCAAGGCCACAAGGGCCAAAAAACACCAAGCGCTCTATGCCCAAAGACCCTTGTTGGAAGTCAAAGGTTTGGTCAAAGAGTATCCTCTTTCCCGATCTTGGTTTAAGGAAAAGCAAAGCCTAAAAGCTGTCAACGAGGTTAGTTTTGACCTCTATCCAGGGGAGACCCTCGGCTTGGTGGGCGAATCTGGATGTGGAAAATCCACCATCAGTCGCGCCTTGATCCATCTTGATCCTCCTACAGCGGGAGACATTCACTACAAAGGTCGTTCGATCATAGGACTCAACCCCAAGGAATTAAGGGAATTGCGCAAGCAAATCCAACTGGTTTTTCAAGACCCTTTTGCGGCTCTGCACCCGCTTAAACACGTTGGCGATGCCATCGCCGAACCGCTTTATGTTCACGATTTGGTCAGTGGTAAAGCCGCCCAAAAGGCAAGGGTGATTCAGCTTCTGGAACAGGTAGGTTTGGCCGCCGAATATTACCATCGTTACCCACACCAATTGTCAGGGGGACAAAGACAAAGGGTAGTCATTGCCCGCGCCTTGGCAACAGAACCTCAGTTATTACTACTCGACGAATCTGTGGCGGCTTTGGACATCTCCGTTCAGGCGCAGGTACTCAATCTACTCAACGATCTCAAAGAGGAACTGCAATTGTCCTACCTCTTTATTTCCCACGACCTGAATGTGGTCAAATATATGGCCGATCGGATTTTGGTCATGCAAAAAGGGCTGTTGGTAGAAGAAGGAGAAGCCGATGAACTGTATTTCCAACCCCAACAACCCTACACCCAAGAATTGATTGCGGCTTTACCGAGGATTTAATAAGATAGGTTTTAAAGCTAAGGACAAAAGGATAGATTCTACAACCTCGCATCCATACAGTCGTTTTAGCCAACATTCCCCTAAGAATTTCGTTTCAAACAAAATTTTAAAATTGAGATATGTAAAAAGTAAAATTTATAAAATATTCATATATTTAATTGTCCCAATTCTACTACTGCCATCAACCGATATTGGTCTCAGTTTTCTTTTTGGGAAATAAAGTAAATCGACGTTGAGTATATGATCTTGTAAATTGAGGACATATGCTTTTAGGTTTGACCCTTCAACAGTTGTGATGTAGGAATTGAATGATGTCCATTTAATCTCTCGTACATCAAGTATTAAAATTGTAATGGAATTTCGAATAAAACAACCGATGCATTTAATTGATAACATTCTAAAACTAAAAATACATGAAACGTATCAATCTAATCAGTTTAATTACACTACTATTTTTTTCTTGTTCAAAAAACAAAGAAGAGGTTTCTCCCGATTTAAAAGGTGGAACGGAGTACACAGTAACATTTAAAATTGATTGGAACAGTAAAGATTTTCCAAAAGACTTTCCCTCAAATGCTCATTTTTCCAAGCTCATTGGATGGAGTCACGATTCTGACCAAACTTTATTTAAAACCGGAACCCAAGCCTCAGCAGGAATAAAAAATATGTCTGAAACCGGAAGTACATCCCCCCTTAATACTGAATTAAAAGAGTTAATTGAGGGAAAGAAGGGATTTAACTATTTTATTGGAAGTGGCTTGGGAACAGGAACCGGGGAAATCGTTCTTAAGGTAGAAGTAACTGAGGAATTTCCTTCTGTAACATTGGCAACAATGGTTGCACCAAGTCCAGATTGGTACATCGCTGTAGTCAACATAAACCTACTGGAAAACAATTTGTTTGTGAGTGAAAAAACGGTGGAGGGAAATGTGTATGATGCAGGAACTGACAGTGGTGCAACCTTTACATCACCAAATGAAACTACCGATCCACAACAGCCGATAACCTTATTTGTTGATGCTCCGCTTGGAAATGGTGAAGCATTAAATGCAACCATTGCAACGGTCACTTTTACAAAACTGTAAATATTGGTTGATAGAGTAAATAAACGCTATTGTGTTTGATTTTCATTTTTTTGAAAAGTCAATTGATGTTGAGATTTCAAGGAAATGAAATCAACAGTTTAAAGTAGGGGATAAATTAAATTATATTCAACAAGTGTCAGACTATATATATTCAAATTTTAAAAGTGCCTGATATAGAGCTTTGCTACTAAAAGCAAAGTAAGTTATTTATTTTTAGGAGATCGAACCGTAAAGACATCCAAATTCATATGCTAAAACACCCGTAAAGATTATTAAGTCTGTATCAAACAAAACTCCATTTAAAAAAGGAGGATTATTTTTTGTGGAATAGGCTATTAGGAATGGATTTTGTTTTCGGTCTTGTGGGGAATATTTTTTTTGTTTTTCAACAAAAAGAACAATACGATTATGGAAGCAAGAGTCCCAGCCAACTTTTAGTATTGAGTGAAAGAGGGGGAAACTTCAATTTGCTTATCAATAAATTTCCAAAAAGTGATAGGGACATCACTTGAGATTTTCTGAAGCTTTTTAAAAAGGATATGAGATAAAGAAAGCATTTGATAGAATACAAATCCTACCATTGATGCTCTTAATACTTTAATGAATAAAATTAGTATTTGCATAAGATAGATTTTAAAGAATGGTGCATTAATCGGTGTTTTTTATATGTCAAATAAATACTGGAATTTGAAATAGAGTTGACTATTTTCGATTCCATAACGGTTTTTTCCTTCTATTCTGGAGTACCCATTGGTTCCGCCGACATAAAAAATGGTAAAGGGGTTGGGATTCCATTTGAGAAGAGGTTGATAAAAAAAGGCTTTATCAAAATTGTTAAATTCTCCAATAAGACGAAAGGACAAATTGGTGTTAAATTGATAGTTGAGATTCGTCCGAGCAATAAATCCTGAGAAATAGAGGCTTTGGTCGGATTTGTTTTTCAGTTGTGAATATCTTAAAGAGGGGCTCAATTGGAGTTTGGATGAAATTTGGAACGTATTGAATGTCCCGAATAAAAATTTATCTCCAATAGCGGGATCATCCTCATCGTATCGAATTGACTCACCCACTTGTATAAACATTCTCATTCGAAGGGTTTCAGAGGGATTGTAGGAAACAAATACGCTTAATTCAGGCATGTCCTCGGCATTAAATCCTACATATTCTTCGTTGATGACATATGTATAATTGATTTCACTTTCTATATTTCCACTCAGTTGGATATTCAAGTAAGATCCAACATCCCAATATTTTCTCAAATTGGCGTAATTAAAATTGATTTCACTGCCCAAATAAAGCCCCAATTGTTTTAGGAAATTTTCTTTTTTATAAAAATGTTGATAGCCGTGATAGGTGTCTATAAAACGAATACTATTTTGGGTTACAAAACCCAAAGGGGTTTGATAAAGCGGAGAGTATTGTTCGTATTCAATTGCTGAATTCCAGTGTTTGGTATTTCTTTGAAGTGAAAAATAAAGAGCCTCCCCTTTGCGTTTCTCCCCGTCTAACAGTGTGGTTTTATCTAAAATTTTATCATTTTTTTCGATCCAATCGGCTTGTGGTTCCAAAACGATACTTTTGTTAAACTCAAAAGTGGCGGTATAGGATTTTAGAAATCGATAGCGTCCATCAACGCCAACCGTATGTCCATAGCCTCCATCTTTAAAGAGGCGATTGGTGGTAAAAAAGCCTAAATTGTTTCCTTGTTGATAGGTGCGTTGATATCTAAAAATATTGCTATTGGAGGCTGTTCCTTCCCCCAAATAGGAACGGTTTTCGCCAGCCACCAGATAGGGAGAGGCTTTATCGTATGCGGTTAACCAATAGATTCGTTGGTCTTGCCCTTGACTGATCATCTTGGTTGAAAGTAACGGCTTGTTGATGGATCGGATGTAAACCGTGTTGAGTTCTGTTTCTATAATGTCTTTGCCTTCATTGAAATAGGGTCGTCTCTCCGGGAAGTAAATGGCAAAAGTATTGTTGACGTTGATTTGTGAAATATCAGCTTCCACTTGGGAAAAATCGGGGTTGAGGGCATATTCCAACGAGGTGGTATTGTTGAGGTCAAACAAACCACTCAGTCCAATAGTACTTGTAGGTTTTTGGTAGTTGAGTTTGTTGTTGTCCGTGGTACCATCCAGACCCCCATACACATAGGGCAGCAGGTTGATACGATTTTTTGATTGGATATTTTTTAAGGATAATTTAGTAGGAGTCTGGCAGGGGAGACATGGATTGTTCAAGTCGATGGGAAAATTGATGTTTTGACTTCGATTGTTTTCCGTATAAGTAGATCGATACAATAAAATCTTCCATTCCATCTCGGGAGTATTTTTAAATTGTAAAACAGAAAAAGGGATTTTTAATTCTACGTGATAACTATCCGAATGTTTACTGGCTTTGGATTCAAAATTCACATCGTAGAATTCATCGTCTTGGCCTGTTGACAGTAGTTTAAGATCCAGTTGATTGCCCTCTGGGTTAGCTCCTAAGGAGATCATATAACGCCCATCCCCATAGGTATCAATTCCGACCATGACAAAATCATCTCGGTAACCTTCGTCTCGATTGCGGACTGAGGAACGCAAATTTTCCATGTCAGCATAGGCAATAAAACCGAGGTACAAGTCTGTTTCGGAATAGCTGATAAAAGCTTTTGTCAGTTGAGGTGAAGGGACATTATTGCCTGGGCTAATTTCGTAATTGACTTCATAAGTTTCCGCATTTTTCCACTCCTCAGCAGAAACGACACCATCAAAAATAGGAATGGGATTTTGTGCAAGAACAAAAAATGGAAAACCCAACAGCAGCAATAAAAATAGCTTTGAATATTTATAGAACTTTTGCTTTCTAAAATTTGAGTTTTTTAATGCATAGTGGACTGATCGAAAGTTATAATCAGAAATGTAGGATGATAGGCTTGTCATGGCAGTGGATAGGATTTAAGGGGAGCTAAAGTTATAAAACTTTTTAAACCCTAATCCTAGTTTTTATTAATTTAGACATAAGCATAGCCCCAAAGCTGTTCTTATTTTAAGGCCTACAATTCCTTTTTTAGAATTTTTGGGGCGAAGAGTACAACACTATTTCCTTTTTGGGAGGGATTGGGGTTCTGTGCTTTTACCTATCAAATTTAAATTCTGGCGGCAATTGTAATCCAAACAAATCAGAAATGAAACTATCAAAAGACAACTATTTAAAAGCGAGGGATTTTATCATGACAAATGCGAGAATGATAGAAAGGCGTTTGTTTCAATTTCATTTTGAAAATGATGGCTCCGAAGGGGTCTTTCATGCCGTATATGCCTATCGAAACTCGGACGGTGGTTTCGGGCACGGTATGGAACCAGATACAGCCTCTCCCGAAAGCCAACCCCTTTTTAGTATTATGGCCCACGAAACCTTAGATGAAGTAGGGCAGCTTAATGCGGATCTTATTCTTCGAGATTTTATGCCCTATTTTAAAAGCATCACAACCGAAAAAGGAGGGATACCTTGGATGTTCCGACCCACGAGCGACTATCCCTGTCAAGATCATTTTAAGACCGTTAAAGAATGGGCTGCTTTGAGTACAACAGCTGCTTTATTGGGCCTGCTTGAAAAACACAAAATAGACCTCCCCTGGATGCAAAAAGCTGAAGCATTTATCTGGCAGGAAATTGAACGCATCAAAGACAAGCACGTCTTTTGTCATATATGCGTACCCAGAAGGGTGCAATTCCTGCAATACACCAAGAGCAGAGACAAGGCCGAAAAAGCACTTAATGATTTAAAGAAATGGATATTGGCGGAAGGAGTACTGTGTAAAGACAAATCCGATAAAGGCTGGGGACTTTATGGGAAACCCCACAGCCTCTACTATGCCCCTTCACCAGAGAGTGTGTTAAATCCAATATTTACTAAAAACACCATTGATACTGACATAGCAGAACTGCTTAATCGACAGAAAGACGATGGAAGGTGGGATACTTGGTATGGAATAAGTGAAGGAATGAAATTGGAGTGGGCAGGAATTCAGACATTATGGACTTTAAAAACCCTTAAAAATTATGGTAGAATAGAAAATTAAAAAACTACATAATAGAGTATCGTATGTTTATTGTAGCATTGGTTGTTAATACCATTTCATTCATCGTTTAACATTAACTAATATAGTAAATAAAATACACAAAGCATTGCAATACAGTGCTTTAAGTTTTTTTTGACCCCCTCATTTCTCCAAAAAATTAATATCTTTATTTGCCCCCAATCCTACTGCTGCCATGAATGGTTTTGGTTTCAGTGGTTTGTTGGGAAATAAGGTAAATCAATGTTATGGTGTTTAGCCAACCCTAATGGGAAGCTAAATGCCATAGTGTAATGAATAAATGGAATATATCGGAACCTTAGGTTCGGATATTTACGAGTTAGGCACCAATTAAAGAAATGAATAACTAAAAAACATAAAATGATGAAACTAAAAACTCTAATCTTAATTTTTATAATTTTTTCCAATACAGTTGAATTATGCTTTTTTAAAAGCATCCAAACCCGAAATAAGAAGTACGGCTCCCAAGGAAAGTATCCCTAGGACAATTTTCCAATACAGATCCAACGCTAAATCAGACATAAAAAAACCGTTAAAAACCCCTAATAATGAGATTCCTGTAGCCAACCATAGCTGCCTTTTTACATCAAAAGTGATGGGGTTTTTACAGTAGTGACAATTCCATTTTGACCAAATGGATTTAAGGGATAAATATTTAACGTGTTTTCTAAAACTGTATTGACAATTACAATGCGGGCAGGTTCTTACATTCATAGGTAGTGGAAATAGGGGCATCACCAATATAAGAAAAAGTTACAGATAAAATGATAAGAACAATCCTACAGACAAAATCCAGATGAATGTCTAAACCCTTAACCAAAACATTCCAAAGGTTTTATGGTGCCGGATTGGGAATGTCCTCATGGATATCCTCAATGGCTTTAAGTACTTCTTTGGAAAGTTTGACCTTATGAGTAGCGATATTTTCCTTGAGTTGATCCATATTGGTGGCTCCGATGATGTTGGAGGTCACAAAACTGCGGTCGTTGACAAAAGCGAGGGAGAGGTCGGTGAGGGAAAGTCCCGTTTTTTCTGCCAGTTGGGCATATCGTTCGGTGGCTTCGAGGGATTTTTTACTGCTGTATCTTTTCATTCTGGGGAAAAGGTTTAACCTACTGTTCGGATGCGCCTTGCCGTTGCGGTATTTCCCAGAGAGCACACCAAAGCCAAGGGGGGAATAGGCCAAAAGTCCGATATTTTCTCTGTGGCAAATCTCGGAACTTCCGATTTCAAAAAGTCGATTGAGCAGGGAATAGGGATTTTGAACCGTGATCATTTTGGTGGCAGGAGTCTTGGAGGCTCTCAAAAACCGCATGATCCCCCAGGGGTTTTCATTGGACAGGCCAATATGTCGAATCTTCCCTGCTTTGATGTTGTCGTGTAGTGCATCGAGAACCGCTTCAAAATTTTCTTCCCAAGGGTCGTTGGGGTCGTATCGAAAACTCCGCATCCCAAAAGTATTGGTTTTTCTTTCGGGCCAGTGCAATTGATAGAGGTCGATATAATCGGTTTGCAGTCTTTGAAGACTTTTGTCGATGGCCTCGTCGATGTGGGCTTTTTTGTAGCTGAGGTTTTTACGGATGTGTTTGGTATAATCCCCAGGCCCAGCGACTTTGGTGGCCAGGATGACCTTGTCCCTATTGGCGGTTTTTTTAAACCAAGTTCCGATGATGCGTTCGGTTTCTCCTTGGGTTTCTGCATTGGCAGGAACGGGATAGAGCTCGGCAACATCAAAAAAATTAACCCCCTGATCCAAGGCATAATCCATTTGCTCGTGGCCTTCGGCTTCTGTATTCTGATTGCCCCAAGTCATGGTACCCAAGCAAATTTTACTGACTTTGATGTCAGTATTTGGCAATAGATTGTACTCCATAATTTAGTCTATCGTATTGAGGATTTGTGTTATTTCGTCTAGTTGGGGACTGAGTACTACTTCTATCCTACGGTTGGCGGCACGCCCCTCACGTGTTGAATTGGGCGCAATGGGGAGGTATTCTCCTCTTCCGGCGGCGGTGAGGTTTTGTGGAAGGATATCGGGATTTTCGAGCAATTGGTTGACGATGGCTGTGGCGCGTTTGGTGGAGAGATCCCAGTTGCCTTTCAACGGCCCTTTTCCGCTGTAGGGGACATTGTCGGTATGGCCTTCGATAAGGACCGCAATATCTGGGTTATCGGCCAAAACACTGGCCAAACCTGAGATGGCTCTTTGTCCTTCCGATTCGACCCTCCAACTGCCAGAACGGAACAAGAGTTTATTTTCCATAGAGACATAGACCTTACCGTCTCGGGCTTCTACAGTGAGTCCTTTGTCTTCAAAGTTCAGCAGGGCGTCGGATAATTTTTCTTTTAGGTTGCGCATGGCTTGTTGTTGCCCAGCGATCAGTCCTTCCAACTCATCGACCCGAGCCATACGGTCGGCCAATTCATTTTCTCGATCCGCAATTTTTTCCAAAAGGGTTTCGTTTTCAGCAATGCGTTCTTTGAGGGCGCTTTCGCTGTTTTGTTTGAGTAAATCCAGCGAAGACTCCAGTTTTTCTATGTTTTGCTGTTTTTGGTTGAGGCTGTCTTCTGTCGCTTCCAGTGTGTTTTCCAGGTCAACAAATTTCTCCGTCAAATTCTTGATTTCAGCATTTAGGTTTTCGATGCTTTTGGTTTGACGGTTGTAGTTGTCTTTGAGTCCGGCATAGCGGGATTCCAAATCATTGAATACACGATTGGAAACACAAGAACTAAGGCTAAGGGCAATGATGATGAAGGTGGTAATTTTTTTCATGAGATTCAATTAAAATTCGAGTTCTACCCCTACTGGGCAATGGTCAGAATGTTTGGCGTCGGGGAGTAGGTAGGCACGTTTGATGTTTTCTTTTAGATTTTCACTGACCAGGTTGTAATCAATACGCCATCCTTTGTTGTTGTTTCGGGCGTTGGCCCTGTAGCTCCACCAACTGTATTGATGGGGATCTGTATTAAGATAGCGAAAGGAATCGACAAATCCACTGTTCATAAAGTCGTCGATCCATTCGCGTTCCTCGGGCAAAAAGCCAGAAACGTTTTTATTGCGAACGGGATCGTGGATGTCGATGGCACGGTGGCAAATGTTATAGTCGCCACAGATTACCAATCGGGGGTAGTCTTTTTTGAGGGAATTGATATAGTTTTGAAAATCGTCCATGAATTTGAACTTATAATCCAATCGATCGATATTGGTTCCGGAGGGGAGATAGAGACTGATCACTGATACTTTTTCGAAATCGGCTCGGATGACTCTTCCTTCAAAGTCCATATGATCGATTCCTGTTCCTTCTTGAACGTTGAGGGCTTGGGTTTTGGTCAGAATGGCCACGCCGCTATATCCTTTTTTTTGGGCGGAATGCCAGTGGTGGTGGTAGCCTAAGTCCTCGAGTATTCCTGTATCGACTTGTTCGGCCATGGCTTTGGTTTCCTGAAGACACAACACATCGGGGTCGGCGGCTTTGAGCCAGTCGGCAAAACCTTTGTTGAGCGCGGCTCGAATGCCATTGACGTTATAGGAGAGTATTTTCAATACTTGTTTTTTACAAAAGTAAAAAAACCAATGTGGTATGAAAACTCAAAAGGGGTCTTGAGCCCAGAAGATTTTAAAGTTTTTTCAACAATTCACTCATGGAAAGCTTGTCTTTCAACAATCCGCCCAGTGCATCGATAGCGATCCGTTCTTGGGTCATGCTGTCCCGATCTCTGATGGTCACACTTTGGTCTTCCAAGGTTTGATGGTCGATGGTGATGCAATAGGGTGTACCCAGCGCATCTTGCCTGCGATAGCGTCGCCCCACAGCATCTTTTTCGTCATAGGTGACAGAAAAATCCCATTTGAGGTCTCCAACAATTTTTCGGGCGATTTCGGGAAGTCCATCTTTTTTGACCAGTGGAAAGACTGCCAGTTGGGTGGGTGCCAAAACAGGAGGAAGTTTTAAGACCGTTCGGGTGGAACCGTCTTCGAGGGTTTCTTCTTGAAGGGCTTTGGAGAAGACCGCCAAAAACATTCTGTCCAAACCGATGGAGGTTTCTACCACATAGGGGACATAGTTTTCGTTTCTTTCGGGATCGAAATACTGTAGTTTTTTTCCGGCAAATTTTTCGTGGTTCCCCAAATCAAAATCGGTACGGGAGTGGATGCCTTCCAATTCTTTAAATCCAAAGGGATAGTTGAATTCGATATCGGTGGCCGCATCGGCGTAGTGGGCGAGTTTTTCGTGGTCGTGGAAGCGGTAGTTGTCCTTGCCCAGACCCAGTGTCTGGTGCCATTTGAGTCTTTTTTCTTTCCAGTGCTCATACCATTCTTTT
>Ga0209603_1001388_pt1 | contig 25310 bp, 45 predicted proteins | sample COGITO_mtgs_1206_FD_184812 | JGI IMG/M metagenome (GOLD analysis project Ga0209603, IMG submission 184812) | Pelagic marine microbial communities from North Sea - COGITO_mtgs_120607 (SPAdes) (version 2) | ecosystem: Environmental > Aquatic > Marine > Epipelagic ... | reverse complement strand
GATCTTTTACACGGCGCATGCCACTTAAATTAGGTTTGTAATCTCCGTTAGAGTCCATGTAGTGTTCACAACCATCATGTTTATAACCCATAATAGCAAGTGGTACACGGGTAACAATATCGTTGTTGTTTACCCAACGTTGATGTTTACAGTTTAAGCTCTTAACAAACTTACTCCAGCCAGTACGTGGCGATCCGTATGTGTAAACTTCAGCAATGTTTGGCATTTGTGGATCGTCTTCACAGCGGCTTGCCATAATAGTTGTCATTGCCGCACCTAAACTATGTCCAGTAAACCATGCAGTGCGTGATTTACCACACTCACGCAAATCTTCCATGACCATTGGCCACAGTTCGTCTACTTCTGTTTTAAAGCCAACGTGTACACGGCCTACAGTTTCTGCCATTACTGGTGCAGCTTTTAAGTCTGCTTTAATGTCGTTAAACTCACTTGGTTGTGTTCCACGACATGCAATAACGATATCTGATTTATTCATAAAGCGATATGCTTGGGCACCGCCATTGTTGTAAAATTCTATAGTAGTAAACCCCAATGCTTTTGCATCTTTTTTAACTTGTTTTGTGTCATCACTATACGCTATGCTCGCTAGTTTGGCGAACAACAAGCTACGTTGTTCAAAATTCATGTCTGTAATCATTTTAGTTTCCTCTCACTACGAATATTTATTGACAAACACTGAAAATAAGTGTATAGTAAAAGTAATATTAGGAGAATATATGCGTATAGGAATTGCTGGCTATGGGTTTGTGGGTAAAGCTCATTATGAAATTTTAAAATTTAAACATGACGTTGTGATTAACGATCCTGGACTTGGCTATACAAATTCCTTTGACGGAGTTGATTGTATTATTGTATGTGTGTCTACACCAGAAGATTCTGATGGCACATGCAATATGAAAAATGTATATCAGGTGATTGAAAATGCACCAAATGTTCCTATCATAATTAAAAGCACTATTAGTTTGGAAGGGTGGAATTTAATTACACGGGCATTTCCTGAAATGAAAATTTCATTTAGCCCTGAATTTTTACGTGCAGCTTCAGCAATAGAAGATTTTATGAAAACTGAGCATTTATATATTGGCGGTGGTGATACAATGTTCTGGCATACACTGTTTAGCGTAACGTTTGAAAACCCTAGTTTTAAATCAACATTTTCTGATCCACAAGAATTAATACTTGCTAAATATTTTCGTAATGCATACTTAGCAACTAAGGTATCGTTCTTTAATCAGATACATGATCTATGCATGGCCGCTAATGTAAATGCAGAACAGGTACTAGATATTGTAGGTAAAGATGCCCGCATAGGCAGTAGTCACACTCAGGTAACAAAAGAGCGTGGATTTGGAGGTCATTGTTTCCCCAAGGACACTAATGCAATACTAAAAACAGCAGAAACATACGATGTTGACTTGACATTGATTCGTTCTGCTATATCATATAATGATAAGATAAGGAAAAACTAATGTTTGTAGATTATGATAACATGTCAGTTGATCAAATGCTTGAACGACAAATTGAATTAAAACGCAAAGTTGCACAGGCACAACAAAGTGGAATGAGTCCTAGTCTAGTTGCACAGATGCAAAATATGTTAGAACAACTAATAATGGAATATCATTCAAGAGTAGCAACTGATGGTGAAAAAGCAAAACGTGAACGTGCCATTGAAGATGGGCGAGATCCTGATTCAGACAATGTAATGAATATTGGTGATGTTGAATAACGATAACGAAATTATTATCGATGAGGACAAACTTGTAGAGCTATTTCTACAAGGCAACGATGTACATATGGTGACAATGGAAAATACTACTAGTATTGACAGATACAATCAATTTTGTAGTCTGTTTTTAATTGATGAAAAGATTGATGTTGAACTTCCTAATAATGGATCAGATAAGTACAATAAGGAATCAGTTAATAACTGGTGGATGCCAGACGAATACAAAAATTTAAATATAATTGACTACTTACTAAGCAAAACTAATAATGAGAAAGAATATCAGCGTGTTATTGAAGAACTTGCAGAATTTCAAGAGCGTGGATTAATGCCACTGTTGCATTATATGGTATATTTTGTAACTACAATGAATAATAACAATGTAGTAATGGGTGTTGGGCGTGGCTCAAGTGTTGCTAGTTATATATTATATCTGATTGGAGTACACAAAGTAGATAGTATTAAATACGACTTAGATTATAAGGAATTCTTTAGATGAGAAGTGTAAAAACTGCAAGAGGCAAAACCATTGACATGGCCGCCCTTGCTGCAAAAAACGAGACTACCAGATCAGTTGGTAATGTAATGATGAATGCCAGAGGCGATAGGCTTAACAGTGACGGCAGTGTCAAATATACTGCGGAAGAAATTGCTCGTGCAGATGCCGCTCAACGAACGCCGCCTGTTACTGCATCAATTAGTGATCCAAAACCAATTATGCCTGAACCTACACCAGAGCCAGAACCAGAACCGGTAGTTGAGCCAGAAGTAGAACTTGCGCCTGAAGCTATAAGCAAAATTACCAGAACAAGAGACGATGGTTCAAAATATACAGAAATTGAATACGATGACGGTTCAATCGAAACAATAGAACAAGATGAGGAATAAATGAAACAAGTTAAAGCAACTGCAACAAGTGTACTAGCATTTTTTGTTAATCCACCAGGTGAACACACACTCAACAGTGGACTAATTATTTTAGATGATAACGGTGATACAAGAGGTATTAAAGCAAGATACTTTGAAGTACATGATGTTGGAAGTCGTACAGAAGTAGCTGATGATATCAAAAAAGGCGACATTGTACTAGTAGCACACGGACGTTGGAGTCGTGGATTTGACGTTGATGACGAAGCTGAACGCAAATTGTATGCATTAGACGCAAAAGACATTATGGGTGTTTATGAAGGCGATGTTTCACGCATCGAATAATATATGAGTAATGTTATACACTTCCCATTAGATTTAAAATTTAAAGTATTATTTGAATTACCTGAAGAAAAAATTCTCAGGATGAATAAAACAAAAGCTGAAAATTGTAAAATTGAAATTGACGGACAATATGGTACCGCCATTGTACACTCTATAAATAATCAGAGAGCAGTTGAGACATTATTAAATGTTTTTCCATCAGCTATAATTATAGAAACAACAAAGTATAATGAGTTTTAAAGCACACTTAGAATATATATTTCATATAACATGTCAGCAATGTAAATGTTATTTTACATATGCAGTAATGCAAAAGAAGTTTAAAATAGATAGAGGACAATGGTTTTGTCCTAAATGTGGAGCAAAAGGTTCTGTCAAAGTTGAAGAAGAGATATAACAATTTTAAACTTTGGTATGTTTATTTACGTACTGAAGGAGTCAGGCTATATGGCGAAGACCAAAGTGATATGGCATGGTATAGTAGATATAACAAATGGAATTGCTTTAAATGGGCTATTAGTAATAGTGGTACCCATAATATAAATGGGACATATTTTAAATATGATTAAGATAGGAATTAACGGCTTTGGAAGAATAGGCCGATGTGTTACACGTCACATCATGAGCCAACGCCATGATATGCAAATAGTTCAAATTAACGCCACTGGCGGTGAAGAAACTAATATGCATTTATTAAAATATGATAGTATACACGGTAGATATACTGGCACTGTCCATGAATCTATTATCTGGACAGGAGAACGTGATATTGAAAAAATTAAGTGGCATGATGTTGATGTAGTATTGGAATGTACTGGTGCTTACAACAATGGATTAAAATGTGTGCATCATACAGTTAATGGTGCAAACAAAGTTATTATTAGTGCACCAGCAGAAGATTGCAAAAAAACTGTAGTATACGGTGTTAATCATGACATTCTTACTAAGCAGGATCGTATTCTTAGTAATGCCAGCTGTACAACAAATTGTTTGGCACCTATTGTAAAAGTATTAGACGAATCACTAGGTATTGTTGCTGGACAAATGACAACTATACACAGTTATACTGGCGACCAGAGTACAATAGATAAAAAACATAAAGATCCGTATCGTTCAAGAGCAGGCGGTATCAATATTATTCCCACAAGCACTGGCGCCGCTTCTGCACTTAGCGAAGTATATCCAAAGATGACTGGAAAAATAAAAGGTAGTGCAATACGAGTACCAACACCAAATGTAAGTTGTGTAGATTTAACTGTACAGGTAGAAAAAGAATGCAGTGCTGAAACAGTTAATGAGTTTTTTAAATATGCAAGCCAGTCTACTATGCAAGATATTATTGGTTATGAACAAGAACCATTAGTAAGTAGTGATTTTAATACTACAAAAGAAAGTTGTATTTTCGCACCTGATCAAACTAGAGTTACCAATGATCATTTAGTTAGAGTTATGGCTTGGTACGATAATGAATGGGCGTTTAGTTGTAGAATGGCAGATCTTGCCGCACATATGGTAAGCCTTGACAACACTTAAAAATATGTTATAGTAAAAAAACTAGGATTAAAAATGAACGAATTATGGGTAGAAAAGTATCGTCCCAAGGCATTGTCAGAGTATGTCTTTAAAGACGATAATCAAAAGCGGCTTATTCAAGGCTGGGTTAAAGACAATAGTATTCCACATTTAATGTTTGCTGGCAGTGCAGGAACAGGAAAAACTACACTAGCTAAGGTTCTTATTAATGAGCTAGGTGTACAACCAGCAGATGTATTATATATTAACGCTAGTCGTGATAATGGTATTGAATATGTAAGAAATAAAATTACAAACTTCGGTGACACAATGCCTTGGGGAGACTTTAAAGTTGTCCTACTAGACGAGGCTGATTACTTGTCTCCTGAAGCACAAGCGGCGTTGCGTGGCGTTATGGAGCAAAACCATCAGAGTGTGAGATTTATACTTACATGTAACTATGACAACAAAATTATTCCAGCACTTAAAAGTCGTTGTCAGGTATTTCAGATCCAGAAACAAGATGAAACAGAGTTTTTTAATCGTATGGTAACCATACTTGAAGCTGAAGGTGTGCAATATGATCCTTATATGTTGGGATCATTTGTTGTAGCTACACAGCCCGATATGCGTAAAACTATTAATAACTTGCAATCAAATGTTATGGACGGTGCACTAACACAACCAGAAGAAGGCGGTGACGATAGTGCTTGGCTTATTAAAATGGTAGACTCATTTAAAAACGGTAATATTAGAGAAGCTCGTAAACTTATTGTTGCTAACGCCCGCCCAGATGAATACGAGGGCATCTACAGGAAAATGTATGAAAACCTAGACTGGTTTGGTGAAGATCCAGATAAACAGGACGAAGCAGTTATTATTATCCGTAATGGGCTAGTAAAACATTTAAGTGTTGCTGATGTTGAGATTAATTTAAGTGCTACATTAATTGAATTGCAAATGATATGAATAAAGTAATTTTTGTAGCATTACCTGAAGAATTTCCGCATAGACTGGTACCACCAGGATACAATATTGTATACACTGGTATTGGAAAAGTTAATGCAACTATGACTGTTACTCGATATCTAACAGCTAATCCACATGTTGAAGCAGTATATAATTATGGTACTGCTGGTGCAGGTGACGATAGTGTAGCAGGAGAACTATTGGGTGTATCTAGTCTTGTTGAACGAGATATGGATATAACACCGCTGGGTTTGCCCAAGTTTGTTACTGAACATAATCAAGATGTTTACTTTTATACAAGTAATAGACAAACTAGTATTATATGTGGCACAGGCGATAGTTTTGCACGACCAAAAGATCCATACCATATTGTAGATATGGAAGCATATGCTATCGGCAGAGTGTGTGAGCACTTTGGTATACCAGAGTTTTATTGTTACAAATATATCAGTGACACAGACAATGATGCTGACCCAGGACGGGCTTGGAAAGCAAATGTATCAAAAGGCGCAAAAAAGTTTGCAGAAATCTTTAGATAAGGCTTGACAACCAAGACGTCTTACCGTATATTGGCAATATAGTTAACAAACCAAAGAGGTAAAATATGTCATCTGTAATTAATCTTTTAGACGCAGTCAAAGAACAAGAAAAGCTACAAAAAGACAATTTAGCTTTTAAAATTAATCGAGGCAACCAAAAAGCGGGCGATACTCTTGTCAAAATTGAGGATCTTGTTAAGCAAGCACTTGATAACGGCAACGAGATTGAAAACGGTGTCGAGAAGCTACAGGATAGGTTGGGCGGTATGAAATACAAGCCTGAACATTTCGGTTATGTTGCAATGATAAAACTAAGTTCAGTTTACAGTAACATTGATATTCAGCGTATTGTTGAACAGGGCTTTATTGGCAAGAACATTTTGCCGATTTTTGATCCACGCATTACACAGCCAATTAATGTTGTTCGCTATCCAGCCGGTGCACTACATCCTATTACAGGTAAAAAACTAACTGAAGAAATGTTTACAGCATGGGATGGTCAACAGACATCATCAACTATTGAAGCCTTGCTTATGTTTGGTTTAATTGAGTTGGATGGTGAGTTTTACATCAAAGCAAACGTTATTGATTATGACTTGGAAGTGCCAGGCAGCGATATTACTGGAGAAGCCGTCGCAAACTTTGGTTTCCGTACTATTAACGGAACAAAAGCCAAAAAGCCAGTTGATCCATATTATGTTATGCGCAGTGAAGCAAACGGCAAGCGGTTGTACGGCAGCACATTGCAGGAAGATGTACATAGTGATGCTATGTGGAGTTGTATGGAAGCCAACAACATGCTACCAGCACCTACAACAGGCACAGAGAAAAAGTTGCCTGGGCATGTTGCACACGTTAGTGGCATGAAGTCAATGGTAAGTCACGATACTGAGAACTTTGACATGGTGACATTTGAGAAAACTATCAAGTTCTTGAGTGCATACTTTGACAAAGACAACGGCATCAACTCAAGTTTTTATATGGCAATTGCTGAACTGTTCCAGAACATGAAGGACCAAGACATCACTGTTGGATTTAATGATGCACAGTTTGCACAGTTCGTTAAAGACAAGTATGCAAACGGTGACGGATTTAGTGCTTATGCAAAGCGCCGGTTGTATCAACTACAAGACAAGTTGGGTGTCAAGCGCAGTTGGACAGATTCATGCAGTGTTCCGTATATGATTTCAGATTATATTGAGTACTGTGAAGAAAATAATCTGGAACAAGGCAAGGTTCCAATGCCTCCAAAAATGAGTCAGTATGTTAACCTTGTTGAAAAGGTATAATGATGAAAGAGAAGTACTTTTATATGTGGCGTCATCCCTACTCAGGGATGACTTGCTACGGCATTAGCAGTAACCCAGACAGCAGGATCCGCAAGTACGAAGGACACAACGGATTTAATGTAAAGTGGGATTACTTGATTAGCGGAAGTCAAGAACACATTGATGCACTTGAGAATGATCTAAAAGCGTTCGTTAAGAAGTTGGGTGTGGGATTTGACGAATATGAATGGATTCAGAAAGACGTTGGTTATGCTAGTATCGTAGACACAGTAGAGTACCTTTCACAAGGAAAAAGTTTTAAAAAAATTATAAGTGATTGATTTTAAAAGAAACCTTTATTCTGTTTTTAGTTGACACCAAGACGTATTGGTGCTATAAAGTAAGAGTAACAAAAAAGGAAATACAATGTTTGATCAAGCTGTAAAATTCGAAGATGTAGACGCTGATACACTATCAATTGAATATTGGGGCGATATGCAGGATGAACTAGGTTATGAGACTGTATGGTCCATGTGGGAATTTGCCGACATTAACCAAAATATTTTTAAAGAAGGTGTTAAGCGTGTGTGCTATACTTTTTACGCACAAGACGCTACTGTCGGCGAGTTAATGAATGATACTGCACAACAAATCGAAGTGAGTGCATTTGCTGCTAGCGGCAGTGTGCGTGATTTGTGGGCTGCAGCAGAAAGTTGTTTTCAACAAGCAAAGCAACAAGGTGATTGGCACAAGTTTATCGAAGACTTTGAACTGCGTGAAGACGGTTCATACGAAATTGTGATGGGATCTTAATAATGCAAGGTTTAGGTTACCAAGACGCTAGACAACAGCGTATGAGTGAAGGCTACACTGCTTCTAATATGGAAGAGCGTGGAAATGAAGAATTTCTGGTATATTTTGGCAGAGCACATATTACTGATTTTGAAAAATGTTTAATTGCACGTGGCCTACTAAAGGTTGGACGAGGAAAATGGAAGACTGCACTTATGCGTGGCCGGAATCAGCCTGGCGTAGACTTTAGAATTTATGCAGAAATTTTGTTAACTAATAACGATGATACAAAAATAGTAGAAAAAATTGTCAAGGATAATTTTAAAGATAAAAATGTTAAAGGAACACAAGGTCAAAGAGAACTATACAACGTAAGCGATGGTGAGCTCTACGATTTTGTTTATACAATTGCAGAAATTGCACATGACTGCTACAACGTTGATGTCAAAAAAATCAACTTTTATGTGAAGGATGCATGAATGATACGTATTGATGGATTAACCGATCGGCAAGTTAAGTTTCTTGACAAGATGTGGAGTATGGATACACAAGAAGAAGTGGCTGCGTGGTTCCGAACACTAAGCGACGATGATCTGAACATGGCTGTTACACTGCACGAAATGCTCGCTAGTCAAATGCTTGAACAGCCTGCAGAAGAAGACGTTAGCGATGCTCGTAAAATGTTATCTGATATTGGGATAAAATGTACATAATTACTGGCTTCTTTTCTGATCGAATTGTACGCAGAGTGTTTACAGATTTATGTGACGCAATAGAGTTTCGTGACGATTTAGATGCACACTATGTAAGGGTTTTATGGGAAACATGCTAGATGATTATGCCGCAGAAATATTTTCTGAAAATATAAACATGATGGTGCCCTGGTATTTGATGGCATCATACGCTTACTATGTACAAGACGATGCAATCTTTAGTGATGGCTTTTTTGATGAAATGGGAAAGACTATGCTGACTTGTTGGGACGATATCGAACACTTTCACAAAAGATACATATCAACAGGTGATCTAGAAGCAGGTACTTTCTTAGGCAAATATCCAAGTCGAGTAGAAGGCGGACTTGCAAGTCTCAGAGAAACGTATTTCACTAAAGACGGAAAATTAAGAAAAAAACCGAAAAAAAAGTAAATTAGGTGTTGACAACCAAGACGTCTTACTGTATATTGATGGTATAAGTTAAGCAAAACGGAGTGAGAACCAGATGCAAAATGAAATTCAAAAATTAATCAAAGCTATCAAAACAGACTATATCAAGTTTGCTACTCGTAACGGCACTAAGCCTCTAGAAGGTTACTTTGCTGAAAGTGTTGCAAAGTTTGATGACTCGATTGAAATTAAAGAAGGTCAAAAGTATATCAAGATTATCCGTGACAATGGAGTTTGGGGCTTTATTGTTAAAACTGATAAAGATAAACTGTTCCAAAAAGGAGACATCCTAAAAGCAGCAGGTTTTAATGCACCAGCTCGTAATAAAGCCCGAGGCAACATTTTTGCTGATTCATACAGTGTTGCTTGGACTGGTCCACACTACTTAATATAAAGAAAAACAGTTGACAGCATAGCATTTATTTGTTATGCTGTTATTATAAATTAAACAAAAGGAAAACAGAATGACTGATGTAGTTTTTGATATTGAAACAATCCAAAATGTTCTTATCGCTTGGGAGGAAGGTGCATCAGACGAGAAGAGAATGGCACGCCAATCACTTCGCTCTATGCTTGCACGTAAGCAAGCAGAACTAGATGAGTTCGAACGGAACGCACCTGGTTATCAAATGGAAATGTAAAGGATCCTCCCATGCTAAATTTAATTCGTAATCTATCAGACAATACTCGCATTTATGTATATGCGTTCAGCTATGTAGCAGCATTTATGTTGTTTATTGGCGGATTAACACTAATCGTAGATGTAGTTCAAACATATAGTTCAGACCCAGAGTTTGTTCTAATGGGTGGTGTTATTGTCTTTTTTGTCTATATGATTGTTAGTTTTGCGATCAGCAGTGCTAAATCTAAAGTAAGAGATGAAGCTCGTCGTGAACGTGAGATTATCAATAAAATGTCTGATCAATGATCATTGATTGGTCAGTAGACAAAATTAAAGCTCAGGTGGATAAAATCGCCTGGGCTGAATCAGATCCACGTATGGATGGTTTTGTAACGTGGAGATGTAAAAAGGATTTATATGAACTAATATGGTATCTAGAAGATAAACTAGCACAGTGTAGTACATATAGTACAGAGGAAGAAAACCTCATAAAAAATAGACGTGAACATAAAATTATCAACAAACTTGAAAGCAGCATCAATAATGAAAATCCAGGATATCGACGGCGTTAAAATTAGCGAGATTCTACAAAACTACAATCACCCAATGTTCGAAAGAGCATACCAAATGATCGAGGAAGAAAACTTTGAAACAGACGGAAACACCAATCAACACTCTACAACAACTGATGGCGATAACAGCCGAGGAATGTGGAGAGCTAACCCAAGTGTGTATGAAATACTTGCGAAAGTATGAAAACGTAGATCAAATTGACGAAAAATGGAAACAAAAGTTGCTTGAAGAAGTAGGTGATGTTTACTGTATGATTGATTTGTTAATTGATCACAAGTTAGTTTCTGAAGATTTAATTTATCAACGTGCACAATTTAAACGTGAAAAACTAAAAACATGGAGTACCCTATTCAATGAATGATGGACGCATCGGTTACCGAGAATTAATTAACTTTTTTAAGGAAAGTGCAATTAAACTAGACGCAAATGGCCAAGAAGACAGTGCTTTCTACTTTGAACAAGTTAGTGAATACTTAACTCGTAACCCACATAAAGGATTACAAGAGAAACCTGAACGTATTTTAGGACTTTAATTAAATTAATTTACAACCCGTTGTTTTCATTGAAAACATTTGTTCTGTTTTCTATTGACACCAAGACGTATTGGTGCTATATTATATGTATAAGTTAAACAAACAAAGGATTAATAAATGATCTACTCAATGCTTGAAATTGCAATGCGTGACGCAGTTAATAAAGACGAGAACCTAAATGAAAACGGTTCAATTAACTGGAACTTTGTCGATGCAGATGCATATGCTGACTGCCGTTCATTTTGGAAAGATGATGAAGACTTTTATGAATCATTTAATGAAATTGCTAATATGATTACTGCTGAATGGACAGAAGAAGCAAATGCAGAACGTCAGCTTGAAATGTTTGATGGGTTAGAAGCATAATGAGTAAACGTGTTAACGAAATGGATGTTTTTGAAAAAAGTATCCGAGATAATCCACATCACTATAATGTAGTATTGTTTCAGCCAGTAACAAACAGTCGTATTGGTAAGAGCTTTGATACTATTAGTGAAGCAATTGAATATGGTACAAACATTGTATCAGAGGAAAACAAGGTAAGAGCCGCAATGGTTTATGCCATTGATAAAGATAACCACCACGCACTATGTGGCACAGTTAACCGGTTTAATAAAACATACAAAGAAGTGGAAGTAAGAATATGATTGATGCGGCAGCAGTTGGACGCTATATGAGCGATTTGTCTTATAAAATGACAGAAAATTTTGAGCTAGCAAATATGTTAAGTCGTCTGTCTGACGATTTGGAAACATTTGGTACCAGTGTATTTGCTAAACGTTGGAATGATTTTACTAACGATGAAAAAAAACTTATTATTCAATGTAAGAAAATGATGGAAAATAATGGACAGTCTACAAACAATACGTGATGGGCTGTTAGCCCACTTTAATCCTAAAGATGCATTGCCAGTGAAAACCTTTGGGTTTGATCATCGCAAATTTAGTAATGAAAACTACCAATGGGCACACTACGAGGATTACCGTACAGATAAGGTAGAGATTGTACATTTAGTTGTAATGCCTTGGCAAAACTCAAATGCACCTATTTTTGGATTTGATATTATTAATATTAGTAATACACTTACTGGAATGTTTTTGGATTTAACTCCTGTGGACAATCAAAGTTTTACTGTACCAAAGGTTGGAGTAGACAGGCCTGTTCCTGAGTGGGGTGGGTTTTTTAGTGACAATTTCCTATGTTGTAAACCCAATAGTATTGAGGATGTTATGACAGCCGTAGATCTATTATCTGATTATCTAAAAATGTTGCCTAGTATTACTGAAGATGATTACTCATCACAACAACAATCCTATATTAATGGACAGCGACTAAATCCACAAACTCTTAAGATGTTAACTGCACATTTAGGTGATGATATGGCTAACGAATATTTTTACAATTATTTGTGGCCAAACGTAAAATAGCTGTTGACAACCAAGACGTTTTACTGTATAGTATAAGAGTAAGTTAAGAAGAAAGATGAATAAGATGAATAAGAACTTAGTACTAACAGATATCGATGGTGTAATGCTTGATTGGGAGGGTTCCTTTCATGATTGGATGGAAGCAAAAGGCTTCCAACGTAATGGCATTGCTACATATGATATGCACGTAGCGTATGGTCAAAAACGCAGTCATGTTAAAGCATTAATTTCAGAGTTTAACAACAGTGCTTGGATGTGTTGTTTGAAGCCTTTGCGTGATGCTGTAGACGGTGTTCAGCGAATTGCTGATGCAGGTTATCGGTTTGGTGCTATTACTAGCTTGAGCTTAGATCCTTATGCTGGCGAGCTTCGGAAGCAAAACTTGAATAATTTGTTTGGTGATGTTTTTGAGTTTGTAACATGTTTGGACACAGGTGCAGACAAAGACGAGGCGTTGATGCCTTGGAAAAATAGTGGTTTGTTTTGGATTGAAGATAAACCAGAGAATGCCAAATTAGGCGCAGATCTTGGATTAAAGAGCTTGCTTATCCGGCACGAACATAATGCTTGGTTTGATTATAACGGAGTTAAGAAAGTAGACACTTGGGCTCAGGTGTATCATGCTATTGTTAATTCTTAATTATTCGCCATAAATGTTTAATACATCTACAACGGCAGGGTGTCTCTCGACATCCTGTTTTGTAAAATGTACGCATTTGATTGTACTGTGATTATCTGTTAATTTATTGGTAAAGTCTTTTAAACCATTATTATCATATCCTCTATCATGTTGTGCAAGGTCTCCTGTAACAACAATTTTAGACCCAGTACCAATACGTGTTAATAACATTTTCATTTGTTCTGGTGTAGCATTTTGCATTTCATCTGCTACGATCCAGCACTGTTTAAATGTTCTGCCTCGCATATAAGCAAGTGGTGCGATTTCGATTTCTTTATTTTCGATCATCTTTTCTACTTGCTTTGGATCCCAATGTTCTTCTAGTACGTCGAATATTGGTCGTGTCCAGGGCGCCATCTTATCTTTAAGACTACCGGGTAGAAACCCGTGTTGTTCGTCAACGCTTACAGCAGGCCGTGTGATTACTATTTTACTAATCTCACCCAACTCAAACTTTTGGATGCCCATTTGGACAGCCAACATGGTTTTACCTGTTCCAGCAGGACCAGTTGCAAATGCTATTGGTGTTTGGGTGTCGTCTAGTATTGCAATGTAATCTTCCTGATGTACATTGCGTGGTAAAATAGTTATCTTCTTTTTGCGATACGTTTGTAATTCTACAACCATATTGTTAAAATTTGCCTTGCTATTTTGTTTTCTCGCTCGTCTGCTCATGTAGTGCTCCATTGGTTAAGCTGAGCCCAATGTGTCTACAAAAGTATTTATAAAAGGAGCATAAATAATAGTAAGATGAGCACAGATATTGAACAATTAAAAGATACTCTAGACAGTATCGTAGATTCGACTAACAGCTTAAATGTGTTAATTGAATTCGAGGAAGTTTTGGATAATTTACATATTTACAGTTATAAAAATTGGGAATATGGTGAAGTAATTGCAGGACCAGATATAAGCAGATATTGGATTTCAGTAACGCTGATGTATCCAAGAAAATTAATGCCTGATCCAGATGCTGCATTACGATTAATCAAACACGGCGCAAAAGTTTACTTTAAGAAAGATGAGCTACTTGAACCAGTTAAAATTACAAAGCCAGAAGATCTAGGAGAAGAAGATCCCAAAACAGGTAAACGCAAACCTAAGAAAAAGAAAACACCAGTATGGCTAGTAACAATAGAAATGCCACGTGATTTTGTAAATGAATTTGATAGTAGTAAAATTACCATCAACGGTATTGATATTGACATGAGCGATGTTGACAGTGCATATGATACTGATTATGATAATGAAATTGCGCCAGACAAAAATGATTTAATAGGTGATTTAACATGACAGTAAAATATGGCGAGATGGAGAACTTAGTTACTCCTACTATTAGTATTGACCAGTTTAAACCAAAAATTGGCGAAGCAAATGAAACTGTAGTAGTTGCATTTGAAGTTGCATTTGAGCAACCAGCTAGAGATTTAAGTAACCTTATTGAAACTGATATAACTGAACATTTGGATGTTGATATTAGTGAGGGACCAAACGGCGCAGGTAAAACTATGGTGTTTGTAGAATTTAACCGAGACGGTAATTTATATGAAAAGATTATGAGTATTGTTAAAGTTGCAAGCCAAGTATCAGGTATTACTGAATGGAATTATCAATATTACAAAGGCAATGGCCCAGTAGAACTAACATTAGAAAACCTACAGAGTACAGTTTTATCTGATTCTGAGCAGTATAGTTTACAAAATGTCCCAGCACCAGAAGAAACAAATGAATCACTTGAAAGAGTAAAACATTTAGCCGGGTTATGAGTAAAGAAGAAGTTATTAAATTATTAGGTACTGTTGTAGATTGTTTACCCAATGCATTATTTAAAGTAGAACTAGAAAACGGTCACAGAGTACTAGCTACTATAAGTGGAAAGATAAGACGCTTTAACATTAATATTTTACATAATGACAAAGTAGATGTTGAAGTTACCCCGTATGATTTAGATCGTGGGCGTATTGTTTATAGGTATAAGTAATGAGACTGGCAGGAATATTATTAATTGTTATTGCAGTGATGGGAGGCATCGGTTATTGGTATTATACTGATACACAGGCTCGTATGGCTATACTACAGGAAAACAATGCTAAACTAGAAGTAGCTACGCAATTGCAAGAAGAAGCTATTGAAAGTTTGCAAGCAGACTACGCTCGTGTAAACACTGAACTAGCAAGCATAAACCAAGCATACACACAAATAAGAAGACAAAATGATGTGCTAGCAGAAAAATTAGAAAAAATAGATTTAACTGCCGCCGCCATAGCTAACCCAGAAGGTATAGAAACTGCGGTAAACAGAGGCACAGAAAATGCAGGCAGATGTTTTGAAATTCTAAGTGGAAGTCCATTAACAGAAGAAGAGAAAAATGCAGAAAATGAAATCGCTTTTAACAAAGAGTGTCCTTGGCTTTGGCCTGGTCACACTCCTGACGGCGTGTTCTCAAATGCCACAGACAATTGAGATTAGTGCCAAACCAATTCAAAAACCTGATTTAACTTTACCTCCCGTAGACGAACTTCGACTGCGTGATGTCAATTGGATTGTTATTAATGAAAATAATGTAGAACAAGTAATACAAACACTTGCTGAGAGTGGACAACCGTTTGCTATATACGGTCTTACAGGTGATGGATATAGCAATCTAGGGTTAAACTTTAGTGATATAAGAGCACTAGTACAACAACAGCAAGCAATTATTGCGGCATATGAGGGCTACTATAAAGAGTCAGACGCAGTAATATCAGAGTATAACCGATCAATAGATGACTGATCCTTATAGTGTCTTGGGTGTTAATCCATCTGCATCTAAAGACGAAATCAAACAAGCATATCGTAAGCTAGCTAAAAAGCATCATCCTGATCATGGGGGTGATGAAGAACAGTTTAAGGCTGTTAATCAGGCATATGATAATATAAAAAACCCACCACCAAAACAAGAGCGTCCACAAGGATTTAGTACGCAAGGCTTTGATTCTGGTCAATATGAAGACTTATTTAACAGTATGTTTGGTGAGCAATTTCGTTCTAGAAAAGTACGTAACCAAGACATACGTGTTACATATTATATAACACTAGAAGAATTAATTAGTAAAACACCCAAAGACCTTGAAGTAAGACATGGCGATGATACTCGTAAAGTTACTATAACTATACCACATGGTGTAACTGACGGTGTTGAAGTAAAATATACTGGCTTTGGGCAAATAACTCAACCAGGGCCTGCGGGTAACTTGTATGTGCTTTATCGCTTAAAAAAACATTCAGAATTTTCAGTTGAAGAGTTTAATTTAACAAAACGGTTAAATATTAGTATAAGAGAAGCAATGCTAGGAACAGAAAAAATTATTAATACAATTGATAATAGAAGTATAAAACTAAAAATTAGCCCAGGAACGCAATCTAAAACTAGATTGCGCATTCCGGAAGGCGGATTACCACAGCGCAATGGGCCAAGTGGAAATCTATATGTTGAAATAACAGTAAACATTCCTAAACTTACAGAACACGACTTAAACAAATTATTAAAAGATATAATCTAATAGTTGACATCTAGCACTAGATATAATATATTAAGATTAACAAAGCCAAAAGGATTATAAATGTCACAAAACGACCCAAAAATAGAAGCGTTAGTAGAACGTTTATTTCAATTAACTAGAGGGTATAAACATGAGTATGTTACACTAGAACACCTTCTAGCAATACTTCTTGAAACAGATGAAGTACAAGATATCTTTTATGATATTGATAAAGACCCAGTGCATACACGTGACATGATTATCTCTTATCTAGAAAATGAAGTTGATGCTATCGACAAAGATGAGTTTCAGCCACAAAAAACAGTTATGCTAGAACGAGTATTTAATCGTGCGTTCACACAAGCAATGTTTAACGGTAGACAGAAACTAGATCCACGTGATCTTCTTATTAGTATTTTAACAGAAGAACAAACGCCCGCTGTAGCACTACTAAATCAACTTGGAATTACAAGAGAAGATTTAATTTCATACTTGAGTAATGATGCAACAGATGAGGCTGAAACTAATACTCGAGACAAACCAATGAAACAAGAGCGTATTTTAGAAAAGTTCTGTGACAATTTAAACATGCAAGCACATGATGGGTTAATTGATCCAATGATTGGGCGAGAAGCAGAGCTTGAGCAGCTTGTACAAACTATTGCTCGTCGTAAAAAGAACAATGTTATTCTAGTAGGGGAAAGTGGTGTTGGTAAAACTGCTATTGCAGAAGGACTAGCACACCTTATTAATGAAGACAGTGTTCCAGATATAATTAAAGACAACACTATCTACAGTTTGGATATTGGTGCATTGCTAGCAGGTACTAAATTCCGTGGTGATTTTGAAGAACGTCTTAAAGAAGTATTGGATGTTCTAGAGCGTCGTGAAGATGCTATTTTGTTTATTGATGAGATTCATATGATTATGGGTGCAGGAAATGCTGGACAAGGTAATATGGATGTTGCTAATCTATTAAAGCCTGCACTACAGAAAGGTAAACTGCGGTGTATTGGTAGTACAACATATGATGAATATCGTGAAAACTTTGAAAAAGACAAAGCTCTTAATCGTCGCTTCTATAAAGTAGATGTGCCAGAACCAACAGTAGCTGATGCAAAGCGTATTGTAAAGGCCGCTATTCCAGCATACGAATTATACCATGAGATTGCATATGAAAAACAAGCATTAGACGGTGCTGTGGACTTAACGCACAAGTATTGGCACAATCGACAATTGCCTGATAAAGCATTTGATGCACTTGATGCGGCGGCGGCAAGACAAAAACTATTGCCAATGGAAGATCGCAAAAGTGTACTAGAACTTGATGACATTCGTTATGAGGTTGCTAAACTAACTCGTATTCCAGTGGATCAGTTAGTACTAACTAAAGATAGTGAATATAAAACTGAAAAACCAGTTAATATTGAGAATGTTGTAAAAACAAAAGTATTTGGTCAAGATGAAGCCATTACACGACTAGCAGATAGTATCTATATTGCCAAAGCAGGACTTAAAGATCCAAACAAGCCAATTGGTAGTTATTTGTTTACTGGACCAACAGGTGTTGGTAAAACAGAAACAGCAAAGCAACTAAGTGAAGCAATGAGTATGCCACTAGTGCGTTTTGATATGAGTGAATATCAAGAACGTCATACAGTAGCAAAACTTATTGGTGCCCCTCCAGGATATGTGGGTTATGGCGAAGGCGGTCAAGGCAGCGGACTTTTAGTAAACAAACTAGAAGAAACACCAAATTGTATCTTGTTGTTAGATGAAATTGAAAAAGCACACCCAGATGTAAGTAATGTATTACTGCAACTGATGGATAATGGTATGATTACAAATAGTGAAGGCAAGAGCGTAAGTGCACGTAATGCCATTGTTATTCTTACCAGTAACCTAGGCGCAAGGGATGCTGAGCGATCTACAATTGGCTTTGGTGATAACGAGAACACAACAGCAAGCACTGAAGCAGTTAAAAAGTTCTTTAGTCCAGAATTCCGTAACCGTCTGGATGCAGTTGTACAGTTTAACAAACTGGATAAGAAGCTAATGAAACAAGTTACCAAGAAGTTTGTTAACGATTTACGAGAGATGCTAACACCACGTGGTGTTAATATGTCCTATAGTATTCAGGTTATTGATTGGTTAACTGAAAATGGCTTTACACCTAGTATGGGTGCAAGACCAATGTCACGTTTAATTAACGAGCAAATTAAAAAACCACTTGCTAAAACATTGTTGTTTGGTGATAATATTACTACAGTGCATTTAGAGATTGACGATGACAAAATTAACATACGAACAACTTAAAAACACAGATCAATATCGGGTAGTGCAAAAACTGTTTTATAAGCGTTACCCGATTGCTGTAAGATTTTTTCGATCAGAAAATTCATTAATTGACTTTTCCGCATATCAAAAAATAAGAGAGATTAAACGTTGGCTTAAAGTTAATAACTCGTTTGATTATCGTACAAGATTGGACTATGGATTAAGTATATACTTGCCAGATATGGAAAGTTTATCCAGAGTGTTTAACAGATATCGTTATGAAATTGAATTTATAGATGCACCACTTAGTGACAAACATCATGATGTAATGGTAAGCGATTTAACTATTGTTGTACGCAAACAATTATATTACAATACATACCGTTATAAAGTAAGTTCTAATTTGTGGCGTAATGACATGGTTAAATGGAATGATATGATTACATTATGTCAGGATAGTTTTAATCAGACTGATTATAAATTAAATAACACATTATCATTCTACTTGTACTACAAAGATGATATTGAAGCCTCACCCCAAAGCGGATTGGCGTGGCCGTATAGACCAAGTATTGGTCTTAGACCAAGATTGCCTTACAACGCAACAGGAACAATATATCTTAAAAATTATGACGATGTTTGCACTCTGCATTTAGTATGCAAACCTATTATTACCAGTACATCAAAAGTAACCTTAATTAGTGAATTAGAATAAATACTACTATAATAATAGGAGTATTAAAATGGCACACTTAAATGAAACACACTTTGTTGTAAAAGTTAGTGAACTACTACGTGATAACCAAGAAGCTCAGCCAATCTTTGATGAAGAAACAATAAATAGTATTGAGCAAGTCATCCAGGAATTAGCGGGTGCAGGTAAAGTAGTAGAAATTATAAAAGAATGAGCACAACAAGCATCAATATATTACCAAGCCAGGCAGAATTAAGCTACACTGGCGACAAGATTAAAGCAGATGGTTATTATGGCCAAACTGATGGGTTACATACAGTTTCAGCTAGAGTAACAAACTTTGTAGGTAGGATTTACCTTGAAGGAAGTTTGGCAACTGATCCAGTTAGTACTGATTGGTTTCCAATTTACTTAACTAGTGGAAATAGTTTTAGACAATATCCAGTTACATCTACTCCAAGTGGATCTAACAGCCTTGGTGATACCACTACAGAAGCATGGACTTTCCGTTCAAACTTACTTTGGATCAGAGCAAGAGTAGATCGTAGTTATATTAGTCCTGCACCAGCAAATTATGATGTGGCGGACCACGGCACTGTGGATAAGATTCTCCTAAACCTATAAATAGTATATAATAACATTTAACAGTTTAGGAACAATCGATGCCAATATATGCACAGAGCTCAACAATACGATCATTATTGATTCCTTTAGTAGATATAGATCAAACGACTGTAGCAAATGAAGATGTGCTACAGTATAACTCTACTACAGGGAAGTTTGAAAATCAGCCACTCTCAAACCTTGGCTTAACACTAATAACTGGTGCTGCTAATGTTGGCACTGGGGAAACACTTTTTAGAGACTTAACTGCCAGTACACTTAATTTTAAAAGTATAATTGCTGGTGCAGGGTTAACAATAGTCGATAACGGTGACGATATTACACTTACAGCGGCAGCTTCTGCGGCAACTGGGAAAAATATTGGCACAGGCACTGGGGTATTTTCAAGCAAAGTAGACGATGATATACAATTAAGGTCACTTAAAGTTAGTGATGACAGTATCAACTTAGTAGTATCTTTAAGTACAAGTACTAATGAAATAGAATTCGAAAATACAGCAGAAATAAACACAGCAAGTAACTTGGGTACTGGTGAAGGAGTAGCTACTACTAAAGTTGGCGAAGACTTACAGTTTAAAAGTATAGTTGCAGGCGACAATATTTCAATTAGTAGTGACGCAGATGAGATTACCATTACAGGATCTCAACCAGGAGACACTGGGTTTAGTTACCAATTTGAAGCGGCATTTGACGGAAGCGGAAATTTACAATCTGTAAGTGGATTGCCAACAGGGTGGACAAGTTCTATTGCTGGCAACAAAGTAACAATTACCCATACAGTAGGACGGATGCCTAAAAACATCTCATATTGGGGTCTGGACATCTTATTTGGATACCAACTAAGATTTCCAAACGCTGGTTTCCAAGCTACTATTCCAGCTAACAATATAACTACCCAATTTATACTAGATATAAACTCTAGTGTGGCAGGAGCCGATGCAAGTAGTACAGCAAAAGTAAATGTGATATTCTAATATGAGTTTAATAAGACCAGCTAAGTTATTACCAATCCGCTTTAACCTAACTAGTATTCTAGGTGCAGATTCTAATGGACGTGATTACCGTTATAACGCAACACTTTCATTAACTAATCCTCAAATACATAGTGATAGCACAGAAGATAACTTTTATAACTTAACTGATCTTAATGTTGGTGATTATGTAAGTACAAATGGCAGTGGAAAAATACTTAAAATTGTCAGTATTAGTGCTCAATCAAGTGAATCAGCTACAATTGTAGTAGAAGATGAATTAAGATCTAATCAACAACAGGACCCAAGTGGTAACTCTAATGGGTATATTCCTAGTAGTGAAGGCATAGTATTTGAAGTCAAAGAAGGACGTCCAATATTATTTCCATACTCACAGTATAGTGAAAGTGTTGTTGGGTTTATTAAATCAACAGCAACAGAAATTATTAGTAAGTTTGCATACTTGCGTCATGACAAACTATTATCTATTGAACAAGCAGGCAGTGATTATAATCTTAACCTAGAAATTGGTGATATTGTTACATATGATGATGATCAAAATCAATGGAGATTAATGACATCGTTTGATGTTGCGTGTGGTATTGTTGTTGAAATTAATAATCCTATTCAAGACGCATTTAGAATTAATCCTGCTGGTGATGTAATTGATATTGTATTGCCAGATGACGGAAGTGGTAATGTATACTACTATTTGGATGTAGATAATGCAGGCAAATTAACACAGACTCCGCCACCAGCTGGCGTTCAACGGGCTTTACCAGTTTTCTTAAAAATAGACAGTAAAAGAGCAATACACTTTGATGGTGCAAATGTTAATGATCAAACTGCACAGTTTGTAACACTTGGCACAGAACAAACTATTACAGCAACAAAGACATTTGATGCTAACCAAACATTTAATCAAGACATTACTGTTATTGGAAGTGCACAAATTAATACTAACTTAACAGTTAGTGGAGACCTAACTGTAAGCGGCACTACCACTACTGTTGACACAACTAATACAGCTATCACTGACCAGTTAATTGAACTCAATCAAGGGTATACTGGCCCGCCAATGAGTAATGATAGTGGTATTGTTATTAACCGTGGTCCAGAAGATAACTTGTTCTTTGGTTGGGATGAAGAAGCTAACGAATTCACAGTAGGTACTGGCACATTTGATGGTACAACAACAGGTGCACTAACTACATCTGACGCTAATGTTAGATTTTCTAACGTTAAAAGTAGTTCGTTAACTGATAATAGAATACTTATTTCTGGTGTTGATGGGTTAATTGAAGATGATACAAATTTATCATGGGACGGCGATCAGTTAGGCGTAACTGGTAGTGGAGTAGCATTTACTACTGGCAAAGTTACTGTTGGTAATCAAAACAACACCAATGTAGACCATACCATGTTTGTGCTATCAGCAACTACAACAGATACTGTTCCCATTGACTTAGAGTTAAGTGCAGGCGTGGCTCAAATTAATATAACAGATAATAGTACAATGCAATTTGAAGCTACAATTGTAGGAAGAGATAGTATTGGACAAAAGCATTGTAGTTATAAAATTACTGGTGTAATTGATAAAACAGGCGGCATTGCTACTATAATTAACAACGTTAACGAAACTATTATTGCTGAGTCTGAAGAGAGCTGGGTAAGCACTGTTTTAATAGACAACCAAGCACTCAAAGTAAGATGTACTGGTGAAGCTGCAACAACAATTCGTTGGGTTGCGTTTGTTAAAACTACAAGTATTTCGTTCTAATCGGATAAATAAATGTAGGCGGATATATAACCGCACTTAAATTTTTAGGAGATAAAAAATGGCTTTAGTATCAACAGCAGCAGTAAAAGCTGGTAACGGACTTGGTGGAAAAACATATGTAGCATCAGTAGCTACAGGAACAATCACAATGGCAGCAGCGACAGTTGCACTAGACAACGCTGGCTTTTCAGTAGCAGGCGTAGAAGGTATTGCAAACGGCAATCACGTAGCAGTACAAGGAACAGCCGACTTCCCAACAATTGGTGGTATTACACTAGTTGCAACATTCGTAGACTAAGATTTACGTAACGCAGATATTAAAAGCCTCGCCATTGTGCGGGGCTTTTTTTGTATAAATACGTATATACAAATATAGGAGTTATTATTATGGTAACGAGAAATTCAACAAATACAATCGAATTTAATACACAAGAATGGGGTGCACCAGTATCCTATTTTACTATTGATGCCGGCGCATCATTAGCAACAGAAACCAATCCTGGCGAAGCAGTAGAAGCTATTGTAGAACTCATTGCACGTAATGGTACAATTTTAGCCATGGGCACAGAATTGAATGGTGCGTTTCGTGTAGCAATCGAAAATAACGGTTGGTCAGCAGGCGATTTGCAAACAGCATTACAAGCACTAGGTGCTACAGTTGGTGTAAACAACTATGACGCTTCAGGAGCAACGGCAGCGGACTTTACATTTTAAGTAGTGAGAAAGACAGAGGAAATTTAAATGCCAAGAAAAAAACCTGAACAACTCAAATCAGCTGGAGCAACACCTGCTCCTGCTCCAACACCAGTAGCACCTGTTGCACCTGCACCAGTGGCAACTGCACCAATAATACCAGCACAAGTGCCAGTAGCACAAACACCTGGTGTTTACCATCCTGCAGATACTAACGGAGACGGTAGAGTATCTGATGAAGAACTAGCAATGCATTTGGAATTTAAACGTAAAGAGTTTGAAGATGCGGATGCAATGCGTGATGCACAACGTAAGATGGCTTGGTTTGCATTAATGGGTATGTTACTATATCCTTTTGCTGTAGTAATAGCAGTACTAGCAAACTTGGAACAAGCAGGCACTATTTTAGGTAATATGGCTGCTACATACTTCGTTAGTGTTGCCGCTATTGTTGCTGCGTTCTTTGGTGGACAAGCATACGCTGGTAAATCAGCAAGTAAGAAAAGATAACACATGCAAGACTTTTATATCCTTCAACGAACCCCAACTGCACTAGATAGTGAGCAAGCAAAGAAATGGTTTTATACTGTTGAAATGCTTGGGCCAGGCGGAATTATGGCTGGTGATGATGATACAACAAACTTAATGTTAGGTATGCAAGATAGACAATATGTATATATACTTCCATTAATAAGGCATCTTACTAGTGATGAGGCAGAACGTATTGTTGAAGGATATATGCGTGTTACTGACCACGACTTTGAAGTAGAAAGCAGTAATGTATATCGTGCTGATGCTGACTTTGGGCATCCTTTTGAATATGATATTAACATTGAAGAAGATGCCAAAATGACACTTTACAATTCAATGGCAAGACAACATCACAATCGTTGGATACAGGAACGTCAACAAAATGGTTGGCGCTTTGGTCTTAACTTAGACCTAACAGAAAAAACACATCCAGCAATGCGCCCTTGGGATGATTTACCAGAGAGCTATCAAAAACGGATGGCAATCCAAGACAAAGAGCTTTTAGACTTTTACGCAAAAAATAAATCAGATTTTGCTTGACATTGCATCGTTAAACCTATATGCTATACCATGTGTATAACTAGGAGAGTCACATGCTAACTCAAGCTCAAAAAGAATTTCGTGCAAAAGAATTACAAGCTCGTGTACAAGGTTTGTATCGTGCTAGTCAGCTACCACGAGGATCCGGCTTAACATATTATTATATGTGCCCAAAAAACAAAGCAAAAGATATAGTAGAAGTAGCATACCTTGCCTATGCACTGCTTCTTACAAAATTATGCAATTCAACACAAACCAATACACTGCTAACAGTAATTGCAATCATGTGTGAGGAACGAGGTGTACTTCCAATCACCGGAACCGCAGAGCAAAAAGATCTTGCAAAACGTACTTTAATGCAAACTAAAAATCGTTCATCAGAAAAAGTTATGCACCGTTCATTCTTTGGAGAATATCCAGTAAGTGCTCATTTAATGTAAAAAAGTGTTGACAACCAAGACGCTTTACCGTATAGTAGCAGTATATTGTTAGGAGACAAATGCATAATATGTTCAATCAAAATCTAAAACGTATTGGCTTTGCGTGTAAATACATGCACCCGGACCAAACGCAAAAGCCTAAAATACTTAAAGAAATACAGTCTAAGTATACAGAGCGTAGTACAACTATTACGTGGCTTAA
>Ga0209603_1001385_pt1 | contig 25329 bp, 22 predicted proteins | sample COGITO_mtgs_1206_FD_184812 | JGI IMG/M metagenome (GOLD analysis project Ga0209603, IMG submission 184812) | Pelagic marine microbial communities from North Sea - COGITO_mtgs_120607 (SPAdes) (version 2) | ecosystem: Environmental > Aquatic > Marine > Epipelagic ... | reverse complement strand
GACCGCCTGCTGCGGCAGTCTCCCAGTTCCACCACGATCCATAGTTGAAATGAATAGATGGCATTACTGTGTGCGCTCTCGCCAATAGATAGACCAGTTTAACCTAACGTTGTTCCAATCCACCGCTAAAGCATCACCATCAGCATCTTCTTCATTGCTATCAAGGTGTTTGGCCATAAACGTCCACACCGCTCGTGGTGGGGGGCTAGCGTATAACGCAAGACCAGTCGTAATGTCTACGTCTGCACCCATACCTAAATCGGTGTAAGTTAATGCTTTTAATGATGTCCAATAATCGTTCGCCAAACTGGCATTAGTTGCAGTAGATGCTATAGTACCACTACCACCACCATCTGTTGTAAATGCTCCGCTGTAGGACGCTTCAGCAGCACTTCTGCCACAGATAGCAACCGTACCAGCATTAGATGTTGCAACAATAGTTCCTGTTCCGCCCGATGGGGCTGTTGCGGTCGCAGTAAAGATTTCGCCGGGAACATTTCGGGATGCACCAGCAGCGGTTGTATAATCAGTACCACCAACAGTGACGATTTGATATTCAACACCATTTGATGCTGTTGACGCCGCAATTACATTAGCATCTTCAACTCCTTTGTCAACATCAATCTTCATAATAAAAGCAGTATGACTTCCTGTGGTGACAGTTAATTTCTGTCCAATGTCCAAACTTGTGCAATTATTTACAGCAAGAGTTCGAACAAGACGATCATCCGCGATGTCTGCTTGAGAATTATACAACCAAGCCTGGCTTCTTGTCACATACGACAAATAATACCAATCATTCGGATTATCTACTTGGTCTTGGCTAGCATAACCTGAACCACCGGCCGTCTTACCTGTAAAAGTTGTACCGAGAACAGTTGCAACATCTTGGTCACCATCTGTTTCACGAATTACAACTGGCTGAGTGTCCGCAAAATAATGTTTGGATTCACCAAATACTGGGTGGGGTCCCACATCAATAAGAACTGTAGAATGCCCTGTCGTATACTTATCTTCGACACTCTTCCAACTTGCAATGGGGTGCAGAGCCCGAGAAAGGCTTTGGTCAGAAAGATTTCTTACTGTACCGTATTGGAAGTTGTCAGACAAAAGATCAAACCTGAACAGACCATCACCTTGAACAACAAATTGTCCAATCTCTTGAAGGTGTGCCAAATGGTCTGCACTTTCATCAACTATCACAGTAGGAGAAGATATGGACGGACTACCAAAATCAAACCCCCGATTAATACAACCATAAAATAATCTGATTTCTACTGGTACTGCATTCCCCGTTCTGATGTCGTATGAAGACACTTCGAAAGATAGTGGTTGATATATCGAGTGATTCTCGTCACCGTTTGATAAGAACTGGATTGGTGATAATGACCCGTGATACTGGGTAGATGTTCCCGAACTGGCAGTACCAGACTTCAGCGTTGCTGGAAAACTGGTGGAACCATTTCTAGTTTGTTTAGTTCTCCAATAAGGTTCTAAGTCTGTTCGGCCGAAATGTTTTGTATCCCACGATTTACTGATCTGTTTTGACGCCCGAAGTGGATCTGTAACCCCCTCGATAAAGACACCAGCACCATATGCATAAAATTCTGAGGAACTTCCTGTAGTACCATAATTTGCTTGAGCCCAACAAACTGGACGATTTGGATTTCCTATCGGGTTATTGTTTTGTGTGCCGATACCAATACCATTGTGATGGTACATTTCGTGGCACACAATACGTTGTCCTTCAAAAAATACACCCCAACGAGTACGACCACCACCCATGAATTGAAAGTCAATCCAGTAAGTGTTAATCTTAGAAACATCAAGTTTAATACCTGATGGATTGTTCGCACCACCGTTGCCTAATAAGGTATCTGTGTTCCACTCTTTTTGTACAATTTCGTGATTTTTTGTTGCTTGATTATTAAAAGTAAAACGATGTACTACTCGAAGTGCGGAGCCTGGTCCTGTGCCAATTGCATCTGCCGGAGTTGCTCTTCCGCCTGGGCTTGAGTCGGATCCTTTTATTTGAAAGAAAAACCCGTCAGTGGCGTCAAATGCCCCCCAAAGTTTTGTGTTATTTTCTGTTCCGGTTTCTACATCAGCACGAGCCGCCATAACAAATAACATTGAAGTACCTTCTTCATAAGAATGAAAAAGATTTGACGTATGGGTTACTCGTTCTCCTGCGGTTGTTCCTACAGTAAGTTTAACTCCTCGTGTTAATGGATCCCAAGTGTTAGATACTGCGTTACCACCTTCTCTTGAGTTTACAAACTCATTCGGAAGATTGGATTTTGAAAAGTCATAAGACGCAAGCAATCTGGCATCATTTATCTTAAGACTACCCATACCAGTGATTTGCGGGTTGCCTTCCGCAAAAGTTACTTGCCCCGATCCAAATCGGTCGATATCCCAACCATATTCGGGATTGTCGTATCCCATAATGTTTTGTGCTGGGATATACACATCATAAAATACATCGACTTGAGCAACATCTTGAGAATCATATGAAATTGCAGCGTTTTGTGTCGGTTCGAAATTGTCAAACTTAGCAGTCTTATTATAATGAACTGAAAGGATACCAGTCCCATTACCCCTATCGAATACACCATGAACATGAACCTTGCCGCCGCCACCAAAACCAACAATATCATACCTTTCGCCGACTTTCCAAACATGGTCTGTAGATCCACCAGCAACCGAGTTGAAAGTTTTGTATTCAATCTCGGCAGTATGTATCATGTACACGCGGTCGCCAGTACTCTCTGGTGGTATCCTAGTATATCTCTTTTCGCCTGCCATTTTAGATCCTGTTAAATTCCGTTGTTATCATTCTATTTATTCTTCGTAATATTCATTACTTTAAGTAAACTATTTCATGAATTTTAGGTGTTATAGATTCTCTAGCTTCTTCAGTATCCGAGCTGCCCGAAGTCTCCGCAAGTTGTTCTGCAATTTTAGAGTCTAAAACTTCTTGCGTAATCTCAACTTTTTGCTGAGGTACTCTTTTTATTAATTTTGTAAGAATTCTTTTATTGTCTGGATCTTGCCTTACGATCCATTCATCTCTATAATTCGTCCAGTCCATAATTCCATCTAAGAATTGTGCCTCCATAGATTCGATAATAGCGGTTTGTCTTTCATCAAATTCCGGTTCAGCATTTAATTTTACAGCCATCTGTTTTTGAGCACAAACAGTTTCAACTTCAGATAGATTTTTTATAGAAGCAATAATTCGTATTTCATTATTAACAATAGCAACGTCCCAGAAATCATTGAAACTATGCCATGACCAATTCTTCTCTTCGATCAGCGGTTCTACTAGTTCAATGTATTGAGGATATTTAGGAGATTTGCCTTTCTTCATAGAAAAACAAGTATTTCGAAGTTCGTATCTATCAATTTTCATAATTATTCCCAATATTTAAAAATAGGGGGGACGAATCCCCCCGTGATCTTACTATTTATTACGCTGGGTTAGCGTAGTTTCTTTCAAGTGGAGCAACAAGAGATACCGTTAAGTCAGCACGTTGGATTGTCGATGTTGCAGACACCCACTGTGCAGTTCCTAGACCAATCGCAACAATAGTAATTGGTGCATCTTTGGCAGCACTTGCAGTGCCACGTTGAACGTTTGCATCATATGCATACGAGAACGTTAGTGATGATTGTGTGGCGTTACCAGCAATGTCCGTGTTAGTTTGATCTTGAACAATAATCGCAGTTGCAGTACCAAAGTCTCTTCCAGTATTATCACCATCATCGTCGTTGGTAAAGAATACACGGTAGATTGCATCAGTATCAGAAACAAGGTTACTGTTAAAGTTCAATGTCAAGCTAGATACAAACGGGAAGGTAAGATTATCAAATCGTGCAGGTGATGCCAAAGAACTTGCATCAACAGTACCAGATTCATCTCCTCCGGTTTGTGCAAACGTAAAGTTAGAACCAGTAGCACCTGTCAATTCAAACGTTCCATTGAAACTTGTCGCACCGCCCGTCACACCAGAAATTGTAATATAATCGCCGGTAGTGAAAGTATTGGTTGCTGTTACTGTAACTACGTTGGTTGCTCTAGCAATTGCTGTAATTGTTGCCGCAGCATTAACTTCTGAACCATATCCCCAGAAGTGCAATCTGTTCTGGTCGGCTGAAGCGAAGTTATTAATGTAAACACCTTCGAAGTCTTCAGCGCCGGGAACGTCATCTTGACCAAGAGTAAAGAGATCGTCTCCAACAAATCGCAATTTCAGGGGGGTAATATCACCACGTCTTACACCAGTATTACTGGTATTGAGGTTGATATCGCCGGTCTTGACCAGCTGAGCCTGTACATACTGATATACTTTCTCAGCAGTAGGGTTAGGATTTTGTGTAGAACCAACATCGGCATCAATTGTAACAGTAAAGTACGCTTCGGGAACAGAAACACCAGTTGAATCAAAGGTGTCATTGAAACCAGTTTGTTGAGTGTTGTCACCAGTAGCCGCCCAAGAAATGCTCATATTATTGGTTTGAAAACCAGAAGCAGAGGCGGGTGAGTCTGAGGCCTCAGTAGCGTTTGTAACATTCGCGTAAGTGAATGTAGTGGCTCCAGTTACAGTAATAATATTATTAGTACTATTAAACCCTGTTTCAGTCGCACTAGTAATATCTATTACATCGTTTGTTGCCAAACCGTGAGCAGCTTCAGTTGTTACTGTGACAGTAGTTCCATCGCCGACGAGAGTGTCGATCGCAATAAGGTCACCAGAAGCGGCAGCCTTAGACTGTGTTATCTTAGGATCAGCAGTGTTAACAAGTGGGAAACGGTATGCTTGATATGTAACACCATCCGCAGCACCGATGTCCGCTAAGTTTGTTTGTGCATATGTTTTACCAAATGTACGAATAAACGTTTCGAAGAAGCCAGAGTTGTCCGTATCAGGACTACCATCGGCATTCGTGTCAACGTAGAATTGTACGGCTTGGTTGACTGGACCAGTCAAAAGAAAGTTAGTAGGCGCTGTTGTTGTATCATCAACTTGACGATAATATACTTGGTCGTTTACATCCAACGCACCTAGAGTAATTACATTGATCCAACGTTCAGAGTCGTTTGTGCCAGGACCAGCGTTAACCGCCCAACCACCAGTTCGAATCAAACCCGTAGTAGTTGCACCAGTTGCAGATGATCCACCGAGGCCGCCAGTACCAGTAGAAATTGTATCATCTAAGTTCCATCCGTTTGTGAATTCAAACTGTTCGTCCGTAATAGGAGTCATTGGAAACGGAAATTTAATTAAGTTAGCGTCAGCTTTCCATCGTTCCTTAAGAAACGAGTAAAGACACTTGAGTGTTAGACCAGATACGGTCATACCATTACCAGTATCTACCGCTACATAGATGAGTTTGTTTAATGTATCAATGTGAATCTCATCTGCGGCAGTTCTACTACCAGCACCAGAAGTATCAACGGTTGCTGTTAGATCGTCCGGATCTGTGATTACATCACTAGCGACAAATAATGCCATGTGAAATCTCCTTTAATTTTATGTTAATATTATAACAAAACTATTTATAATATTGTGTTGTTTAAGGGTTGAAGTATTGCCTGTCAATTACTTGCGTAATTGGAATAGACGTTGATTCATCATTTAGAATAATATTACTCAACCTTAAAGATTGAAAATTCAAGTTAAATATCACTACAAAAACATTAATATCTGATGCATATGTGTAAGTATATACAAAGGTATTATCGTTCGTTGATCCTAAAGTAGTTACTCCTGTTGTTGGTGAAGTTCCTGTGCCATTAGTTATATCCTCAACACCCGCAACGTCGGAAGTATCAGATGTTTGATATATCCTTATTTCGGTGCCATCTTGCAAACCGGTCAAACTAAACGTAACCTGCAATGGTGGGAATCGTGCAACACCATTATTATCAATTAACTGGTAATTTGTAATATCCGCGGCCGCTATGTTAGTTAACCACACCCCTTGTGCACCAAAGAAACGACCACCAGCAAATGTACCGAATGGTGATTGTTTATTATCTACGTTGCTGAAGTTTGCTTCATTCGCATTACGATATTCATAACCATCGTCTCCGTTAACTGTCTGCGAGAAGTCAAATGATGTAATATATTTAGTGCGTTCATAAACTTCTTTAAGTGTTCTACCGCTACAATCAACAATAACACTATATGGTTGATTACCATTTCCATCACCAATATCTTGTGAGGTTGCTCCAAAGGTTGTTGTTACGTTTGTATATCCAGCCACCGTACCAGAAGCGGTTTCATTATTCAAATCTGGTAAAGTTGAAAGTGCGACAATATTCTGCCCACCATTGGATAGATCAGCAAAGAAGTGGTCATATAGATCGCCATATTCTCTTGCGAACAACCAAACCCCACCATCAACATTGGTTGCTGTATCATCAGTTGATTGAATAAATGTGCCGTCTTCTACTTTAACTAAAACGTCGATGTTACCGTCAGGCCACCAAGAAGTCAAGGCAGCGTCAGATGCTTCAACGCCTTGAACAATATAAATTCCTGTTCCTGTTTCTACCGAACCGATTGTTTTGACATTAGACCAAAGTAATGAATTAGCATTATCAAAGTATGAACCATCATATAAGAACTTGTGGTCATTATCTTTTGCACCAAAGGTATAACCATTGATGAATTCGTATTGCACTCTGGTGATTGATTGGATAGGCTCAGGGAATTGCATAAAAGCAGTAGCTGCAAATGTATTCATTGCAAATTCGTATAGATCTTGGGAAGTATCAATTGCGCTGTAAGCACTAAACGGAAGAGTAGGGCCAGATGTCATCGTAATAGTTTGAGCACTAGTATCAATAGTCCAAGTATTATTTAACGTTGGTACTGCAACCTGCTGTCTGTCGTTAATAAGTGTGACTAGTTGTGATACTGAACCTGTTGCAGTGCCCAAAGTTGTTTCAAATGGCAGGTCACCAAATCTTCTTACTCGAAGCGTAGTGTTGTTTGAACCAACATAACTTTGTTGTGGGATATTACCACTAGCATCAGTAGTACCATTAAAGATTGTGATAACACCATCATTCAACCAAACAAATGCGCCAGATACATTAACCCCATCTTCATCTTTTACGTTAACATCAATAGTTTTCGGTGCATTTCGAATAGTAACAGTGCCACTGTAGTTTGCCCCAAATCGAATACTTGGAACAGTAATACCTGTAGGAATATTCAATATTAAATCTGTTGTTGAGGTAGCACTTGGGTTTATGTAAAGAGTTGCATTGACATTGGTGCCCGTAGTAAAATCACCAAGAGATCCGGCAAGATATCCTGAAGAAGTATGGTTCCAAGTATACTCTGAAGGAACTGTTCCTGTGAATTCAACTGCATGGTTCGAACCATCACTGGTGAAAGAACAAGTTTGCACATCCGTTAAACTGTTCACTGACAGACTTATTGTTCCTGTACCGTTAATAAAATCGCATGATGTTATTGTGGCACTTCCTTGTGTAACTTGAGCGCATCTTAAAAATGATGTAGAAACTACTGTAGTGTTAGCACCAAATACAAATGTATTCATATCACCAAAAGTACAACCATCCAGACTAACAGTTGCGCCGTTATTTACTAAAAAATTACCCTTAGAGTTATCGAATGATAATGTGTCAATATAACGCAATTTGTTTATTGTGATATTATTAAACGTTATAACCGATGCGGAGTTATTAATTTCAAGCACGTTAAAATTCGTATATACTTGTCGAGTATCATCAATGTTTATTGTTCTATTTTGTGCCGTAAATAAAAGAGATGATGCAGTTGTTCCCAGTTCAAGTTTACCTTTCCATAAGAAAGAACCACTAGCCCTTTGAAATAATCCCCATCTGTTAGCAACTGTATCATTAGTGTCTGCAATGTCATCAAATGTTCCAGCAGGTGAACCACCGGTGTATTGAATTAATCCTCTACCGTAACGGATAGCATCAACAACAAGAGATTGTCCACGAGACGGAGCAGAGGCTATGTTAGGAAGAAATCCAAAGTTTGAATATGTAGAGGCCGCCGGAGGTCCGTCTGTGAAAGAAGCAGATTGGCCCGGATCAATCGCTGCGTTTTGCCATCCGCCATATGGATAACGACCATAATCTGACCCACCAACTGCGTACCAATCATGATTAGTAGTAGAGGATCCGATGCCTATAAAAAATCCAGATGCAGTTCCTGGCGAGTTTTGTGACGGCGCAGTTTGTCCAACCGTTTCGTTGTAAGCATTAATAGCGCCGGGAAACAGGAAAAGCCACCAAAAGAAAAATACATCTGTACCATCAACGAATCCGGTAGGATCTGCAACGGCGTAGTTCAATCCAGAAGCAGCACCAGTTTTATTAGCAGACACTTGTTGAGATACACAATCCGTACCTTGAAGGAACGCCTCTGTTTCTGACGATGGAGAAGCACCAGAACTGTAAGAGGAAAGTTCTGTCCACCCAGTAGTTCCGTCTGCATACAGAGTTTGCCCGCCTGTTAAATCAGTTGTCGGTGTGTTAGCCATTTGCTACTCTTCTATATTCTGCGAATTTTAAAAGTACATTACGTTGAACATCTCCATCACGACAAAAAACTTTTACTTCTGGTGTATCATATTTTGTAAGTACTACATTATATCCTTGTTGATTAAATGCATCAATTTGTTTAGACCCATATTCTGTTATTGGTCGATCTGGTTTTATCGTTCCGACAAATAAACTGTCATCCAACTTTTCAAATATTACACCACATTTATCAGGCCTTAATTCAATTGGTGCACTTTCGTGTTGCGTATAAGCGCACTCATATGTCCTGCATATCAACGGTCTATCTTCATGAACCGTACAACCTATATTTTTATCACAGTAATTGCACAGTTGACCAGCTGGTGAATCAATTGCAATTAATTCTATCTCACCATCTAAAAGAGGTTTCTGTGAGTCTATATGTAATAACTCACAACATTCTGTGCATTCACCACATTCCATTAGCTATACTCGTAAGTTGCGCGGTCATCCCAAACTTTGGCAAAATCTGCTGTGTTGTCGGCCCATATAATTTCTAAGTCATCACCCTGTTCATACACACGCTTAATACGCCACGTAGAGGCGTCTCTCGCGGTGCCTGGGACGGATTCGCCAATATATGTATAATCACCTTCAGTATCAACTAATCTGTCGTATTGTTGTTCCATACCTATTTGCAATCTCTCTATGATATCGTTAAATGATTCAGAAACAAATTTCTGTTTTGATGCATCAAAGATTAAAAGAGAATCGCCTTCGACTTGATGTCTCTTTTTAAATTCTACATCATCGTTTTCCAATATTCGAACTGAACCACCACCACCAGAACCACCCCAGCCGTTAGCGATTCTCTGTCGCATTTCGTTCAAGCTTTTTTCTAGATCGCGCTTGACTTTCAACTCAAAATCTTTTACATATTTATCTGCGGTTTTTATTTCATCATCAATTTTTTTAACAAAATCTGTTATACTTTCTTCTGTTTTCGATACAAATTCCGTAATTTCTTTCTTGATAGACTCTTCGTCGGCTGGAGTTCCGGCGTCGCCCTTAAGCCCTTGTGCGCCCTGTGGGCCTGTGTTTCCGACAGGACCTACATCACCACGCTCTCCTCTTTCTCCAGTGTCACCCTTCTCACCCTTCTGGCCAGGTTCGCCATCTTTTCCATCTTTACCGTCAAGACCAGAAACTCCATGTATTCCTTGCTCGCCTTGCTCGCCTTTTTCTCCGCGATCCCCTTTCTTTCCTTTATCACCCTTCTCACCCTTTAACCCCTGTGGTCCTTCGGGTCCGCGCTCTCCACGTTCTCCATTCTCGCCAGCAATTCCAACAACACCTTGAAGTCCTTGTTCACCTTGTTCACCGCGTTCTCCACGCTCTCCTTGTGGTCCTTGCGATCCTTGTTCTCCGGCATCACCTTTATCTCCCTTGTTTCCTATAAAACCCCTTTCACCTTTCGGACCCACAGGGCCGCGTTCTCCGGCAGCACCATCTTTACCATCAAGCCCAAAAATTCGTACCGGCTGCACATCTTCAATAACCTGAAAAATTTTATTTTCAAGCTTGTCAATTTCTTTCTTGGTATATGCAACAGAGGTTGCTATACTAACAGCTTCGGTCAAATTCGGATCATTTTTCTTCTTTATCATTGCTACCCTCTTCTACCAAACTATCGAAAAACTTTGACATAGATTTAGCTAACTCGCTTTGATCTTCAGTCTCTTTCGGTATAAATTCGAACGTCTCATTCGAAATTTTTGGTTGAGGTTTTTCATCTTCTATCCTTTCTTCGTATTCTTCGTCGCTACCTTCTTTATCAATTTCTTTACCAATCTCTTTAATGTCTTCTTCGGACATTTTCAAAATATTTTTCTTGATGTAATCGTGAGAGAAATATTTACCAACATACTGATCCATATCGTTCAGCATAGATATTCTTTCTCGCATTATTTCAGTTTCTTTTAACTCAATAAAATGCGAATCCGAAATGAAATCATAATTGATATTTTCTTTTAATTCCAACCACTCTTTCTTGGTGCATACACCTTTCAATAATAATTGAGTTTCCAGCAATCGGTCAAACAAGTGCGAGAAACGCATTCTCAATCGACCAACGAACTTGCTGAATTTTACTTCATCCCGTGTGATTTCCGAAGCACGCCCTAAAGAAAAACCTGTATCGGCCTCCAAACGTGATGCCGGTACATTCAGCGATTTATAAAGTTTTTTCTGAAAGTATAATACGTCATCAATCTCGCCGAGGTTCTGTCCGCCAGGCAATGTAGTAATCTCCGTACCTCTACCACCTTCTCTACGAGGCAACCAGAAGTCTTCTAACATGGTTTGATAACGACGATCATCCCTAACCTCACCTGTGTTAGCATCATACACCAACTTGTTCTTATACTTCTGCATCACATCGCGCAAGTATTGTTCAGCCTTCATCTTGGGAAGATTACCAACATCGATATAAAAAATTCGACGTTCTGGTGCGCGAGAAATCCTATAGATAACTGTCGCATCCTCAAGCATCCTTAATTGGTTCAAAGGCTTGATTGCTTTGCTCAAATGTGACAGAATATCTTTTCCATTATGGTCAAGAATTCCAGAATGCACATAGCACACCGAGTCAGGTGAAATCTTCAATCCATTGTTAGCGTCTTTTTGGAAGCCTTTTTCGGAATAGATAAAATACTCTATAGGTTTTGTATATAAAGTGTCATTTACGTTATTAGTTTTTTTATCCTTCGGGGTTTCTCTAACCTTACGGATTTTCCGAGGGTCAATATAACGAATCTCTTTCACACCTTTCTTTGGTGATTTTTCGTCGATGACCATATGGTAGTATAGTTTTCCGTCTACATACCATCTACGAAAAATATCATATGCTTGATTATTGAAATCTAAAAGTTTCATTGTGTGATGAAACTCTTCTCTAATTTTATTTTTGAATGCTTCTGATTGTTCTAGTTTATCGAGTATAATTTGCACTGGGTAGTCATCCTCAGAATAAATAATAGACTCATTAACAATATCATCTATTGCAGCATCACATTCTGGTTGCGATGACATTTCTCGATACTTACCAATTAAGCTGCTACCGGATTTGGCGGTTCCTTCAAGATCGACATATGTACCATACACACCGTTACCAGAAATGGTTATTGCGGCGTCATCGTCGGTTGGAGGAACAAAAGATTTTAGTGCTGCTGATTCAACATCATCCTTTCCAATTTTATATCCAAATAATGTAAATGCCATTGTCGCTTCCTGTATGTATTAGTTTCTTATTCTATTTATAACACGAAAAAACTCAACCAATAAAAAAGGAGGCAATTGCCTCCTTCTTTATACCAATATAATATATGATTATTATTCGGTTGTCAAGTGTGAATACTGGAAAGTTACCGAATATTCAGCAATTGTGTCAAAGTTGTCATATGACAAGTCTAACTGAGCCAGTTCTGTTGGGAATGCATTTTCCAAATTATATGTTCTCAGATCAGAACCACTTTGATCAGTATGAATAACACTGATAGTTCCTTGATAATCGTTGGTATCACTTCCTGCCAAATCTTCCTGACTGTAATCTGAAGCTTTGATATATTGCAACCACGCTTCCATATCTTTGTGAAGTTGCATTTTTTCATCTGCAATAAACGTTGCGGTCCATTCTGCGAAGGTTCTGTCGCCAGGCACCTTCATTTTACGACCACCAAAATGTGGAATCTCAACTACACCAACTGAAAATGCTGGGATAGCTGCAGTTTTACACAGATATCTGATGTTGGTATTAGTAACACCAACTTCTGTGGGAAAAGTAATGTCCACATAGAAATTGTTAGGTCTGGCTGCAACGCCTAACGCGCCTTTGAAGCTTGATAATTTTAATCCTGCCATTTCGTTCTCCTTATGCTACTGACGTGGTGAAGTAATCATACGTCCACGTAACAGTATACTCTTCAACAGTATCTGTAGTATCGTAGGATAAATCGATTGTACCAATTTCACTAGCGAAACAGTTTATTAAACTATACGTTCTTACTGCAACACCCGCAGCGTCAAGCTGAGAGACTGTGAGAGTAGATCTTCCTGCGGTTCGATCACCAAGCGATTCCGCTTCGAAATCAACATCAGTAAACGAACTTTGATGAGTTTCTAGTGCTGCGCGAATAGCAAAGCTTTCGTCATTAATGACGGTAGCAGTCCACTCATTGAACACTCGATCCCCAGCAAGTTTTAGTCTTCTGCCACGAAACGGAACTTCGATCAAACCCACTGTGGAGCTAGGCAGTGCGGCCGCTTTAGTCAAAAACGAAAAGTTTGCTGCCACACCATCAAGACCACCACCACTATAAGTTACTTCGAAAATATTGGAGCGGGCACCCGCTCCAATTGCTGTTTTCATGTCTTGTAATGTAAATGCCATTTTTATATCTCCTTATTGACTTTTAATTAACCCCCGATCTCTGCAAATGCAGCGGCACCGGCAACTGAAGTAAAGTTCAGTTGGATGAAGTTAACAGAAGCAATAGGTCGGACAAAAATGTCACATACAAACTCATTAGCATTTACTACAGAGTCTGGATTGTTAGTGCCGTCGCATATTACGCGGAAGTCAGTAACACCTCGACCACCCTGCACTGTGCGCAAGTATGATCCAACAAGATTGCTAAATGACGCTCTTTGTGCTGCATCATTCTGACCAAACAAAACGTCTCCAGCAGCATCCCCAATAATACTTTGGATAGTGATGAACAAACGACGAACATTGATTCGGCTAAATGAAGTTTTCTTCTGCGTGAAAGTCTTGTCACCAAACAATACAGTTCCGCGACCAGGCTGAGAGAAGATAGGATTGATACCTAACTTGTACAGTGAGTCACGTTCTGCTTCTGTAGGATTCCAAGCAAGACGTACAGAGTTTAAGATACGGCCGTTTTGATAACCAGCAGGAGAGAACCAAGGCTCACCATTAGCATCAGTACGTGCAATACACCCAGCAACATCAGCATTACAAGGAACATATGTATAAACATCGTTGTAACGATCAAAAGCATACTTCCAGTTGGAATCGGCGACTGCGTAAGTAGAACGAGCACTTATAGTGTCAGCGAAAGCAGCAATGTTAGTAGATTCTGTACCAGCAGAGTTTACAACGTCAGCTCTTTGTGGTGAGAATACAGCGACACAATCTTTACGCGCTTCGGCGATTGTAATTGCTGCGTTTACTACGGTAGCTCCGCCTTGACCGCAGATGATAACATCAACGTCAAGATTCAGCTTATTAGCAAACAACTGTATACCAACAATTCTTTCTGCATCACCAACCCCATCACCTTCAGCACCACCGCCGAGCGAATCAATATGAACCAAAGCGACACCACCATCAGCAAATGTTGTTCCTGATGCAGTATTTCCCCAGTTTGATGATTGCGCAGCTACTGTACCTAAACCACCAGAAACATAAGTGTTTGTGATTCCAGTCGCGGCGATTTCAAAAGTACTACTGGTAACAGCTGTGATAGCACCAGTGAGATCAAACTCACCGCCAGTTGCAGAATCAATAATACCAGTTACTACAACTGTTTCACCAACGACAAGTGTGTGAGCAGCAGAAGTATAGGTAACTTTATCTACCGAGAAAACAGCATCCGTGATTGTTGCGGTCTTTTCAGCAACAGTAGCAACGTGATTAGCCCAACGAATATACTGTGAAGTATTGTTGATTACGTTCTTGTAGTAGTTTGTTCCACCGTCGATCTTGCGAGCGTCAGAAGCTTTAGATACAGCTTCAAACTTCTCAAGAAGTGTGCCAGGCACACCAGTGATCTTTCCATCTTCATCGATAACTGCAACGTGAAGTTCGTCATTTGATCCGCCGAGGGCGGTAGCAAAGTCAGAAGTTCCAGGCGCAACATCAAAGAAACCTTTAAAATCTGAGAAAGATGAATCTTCGAAACCAGTAGCACTTTCACAAATCACAACTTTAAGTGAGTTACCCAAAACACCAGCGTGTTTTGCAACCCAATGACCAGAACTAGTTAAGGTTGCCTCAAGATATGCGTCATCGTTTTTGACAAGAGTACCGGATCCAGCAGAATCTGCGTTTAAAGCATTATCACCAACAACACGCACAACGTACTGTGACGCTGAGTATGCAAGATAACTTGATGCAGATAAAAAGTCTACGTTATTAGTTATACTAGGTACACCAAATTTAGAAACAAGATCAGTTTCGCTTGTTACTAATGTGGGTTGGTCGATAGGACCCCAGCTAAATGCTCCAACAGAAGCGCCTGTGGTAGTTCCAACCGAGCCTACTGAAGTGACTTGATCCGCTTCAGTAATTTTTATTCCAGGCGATTGTAAGTTAATTGCCATTATTTTTCTCCTCCGTTAAGATTTTATAATAGGAATCACGTAAAAATGTTTGTTTTCCAGATTACTACTATTATTTATAAAAATTCAACTTTCAACGGTTCGGCAAAATCCCACACCTGACCGCTATCATCTACATACTTTTCTTCTTCCAAACCATTATTTATAAAACCGACAGGTGCAACATTATTCTCTATTGCCTCTATCTGATTTTTATACATCTCCTCTCGTATATTAATATCAGTTAGGTCTTTAAAATAAGGATCGGTGAACAGCCAAGAAAACAAAACAAGTGTCATAACCAAATCATCATGGTATCCCTCATCTGCAGAATAACTTCCTTTGTTTTCTATGAAGGTTGATATTTCCGATATGATATCCATATCAGTTATTAAAAGTTTCTTTTCCTCAACCAAAGATTTAAATGTAGAACATCCAATGCGTTTTATTTTTTTATCTGTTGTGATACCATATTCTGTTCTACCAGATCCACCAAAACCGCTGTTGATTTTTTGCCCAGTGCTAGATCTGCTGATAAAAAGTAAGTTTTCATACTCGTATTCATTATGTAGTATTTGGGCAACTTGCTCGGATGAATTGATTTCTACTAATATAAATGATTCATTGTATTGTTTAGCAACAGTATGTATAACTGAAGGGTACAACAAAGGGCTAATCTTATTGTTACGGTATTTAGCAGATATTGTAAATGGAGATTGTGTAATATCAATAACAGTAAATGCAGAATAGTCACCCCCAACACCCTTCGCGGTGTCAGCAACCAACACGTAAACGTGACCAACCTCTGGATCCTTAAATATATCCAACCCATCTTTATGCATTGTGGGTGGAATGCCTGACATTTGTGATATAACATCTGAGTTAATCAATGTCAGACTTGACCCGAGGAACTTACACAAGACTTCCTGATTGTATTTTAGATCTCCCAGAAGTCTGCGCTGTTCGTTTGCCCACGCTTCGTCTCTGCCGGGAATTTCCCAATACGGAATAAAAAGATTTACAAAACCATTTCTGTCTTCTTCCGCATCATTCCAGAACTTCCAGAAATGATTATAACCTAGCGGAGTAGACGAGAGTAAAATCTTTGTGGTTTCACCAGAAGAAATGGTGGGGTATACAGAAGTAAAAAAGTCTTCTGCAACGTTATTGGGGATAATTGCTGCTTCATCTACGTATAGCATATTAACGGATCGCCCACGAATTGCACTGGATGATGTTGCGGACGTGAATACTTTGGATCCGTTCTCTAATTCTATGTCACCCTTATTCCAAGTCGTAACACCTTGCTGTAACCATACAGGCAAGTGTTCATACATAACTTGATATCGAGATAATACTTCCCGCGCTGCGGCAGCCTTATTAGCGAGGATCGCAACCGTTTTGTTTGCGGAAAACAAGGTTGTCCAAAGAATATATGCAGCCGAAGTAGTTGTCTTTCCCTGTTGACGCCCTTCCATCAAAATAATTCTACGATTTTCGTGAATAATATTGATTTTATTCTTTTGACACTCATACAAATCGAACGGTTGTAATCCGTGATCGAGCGTTACAATCTTGCAATAATTTATAATAAAGTAAATAGGATCGCCAGCACATCTCATGTACTCTTCGATCTGTTCTCTAGTAAAGTTTACTGCAACACCAGCGGCCTTTAGGTTTTGATTACCAAGATACTGTGTTGTTGCCATAATTTATTTTTTCCCAATTAGCTGCTGAAGCTCTGCAGTACTCCCAACAAAAAGTGTATTACTTACGTTAGTAACCCCAGACGCCAGCGCATCTTTCGCATCTTCTTTCTTGACATCTTTGACTTTCTTCGACAAGTCTAAAAGGTCTTTGTTGGTATCAGCAATCGTTTTGATTAATTGCCCCGCAACTTCATACGCTCTTGGAGACTCGGTTTCTTTTGCAAGGTACATCATATTGGTTATAACATCCTTACCGTTCTCAATCAGCCCCTTGAGATTGTTTCTGGCATACTCATAGTCTGCTTCTACGTTCTCATTTTCTTTGCTAGAATGAACAACTTCTTGCTTTGGCTTTTCTTCTGTATAAAAATCTTCTTCGCTTATTTCGATGATACCATTGTCAATATTCAAGAAATCACTTATCTTTTCGTCTACAGTTTTCTTCACGTTATTACCTCCGTAACATTAAGGCCCGCATCACCAATATAGTTGTATGTGTCAGTAGCGACATTATCATCCCATTGGAAATATGCAACCTCTGCGTTAGTGATATAATCAGATGTCGTTACAGGTCCAAACAAGTATCCCTTGACAGTAAAATCCAAATCCCAAGATAATATCCTATTGCTACCATAATCCCCTTCGTAACTATCATCAGAAGTCACGGAGCCAAGCTCTATTGGAATATCCATAGTAGCATTGACATCAGGCAAAACCTTCATCGTCACCGTATAATCAGGTACAAAGAAAGGTAAGATTTGTTCTATAAGCTGGGTACCATCTTCAGCATTCTTAGTCAAAATACTTAGTTGGAAATTAAAATCATATGGCACCGGAGCATATGTCGTGGGAACATTTGAGTTTACTGTGTCCAGTGTTCCCTGAAACTTAGAAAATGGATTTAGTTTTCTTGTGGGATTGTAGCCCATACTTGACATAGCAAATCCTATGCGTGGTAATATAGTAGAAACAGGTCTAGTAAAATCTGGATCTGCCAACACCCTTTCGATTTGTTTTTGTTTAGGGCCATAAGAAATGGGAACATTCAGCGTCTGCGCAACAGCACCCAAAGAATCATATCTTTTGATCTGCATATCATTAAAGATATTGCCAAACATAATGACATATCTTCTAATTGTTCCGTGATAAAAATCGTGACCAAAAATCATTTATAAAAATCCTTGACAAGTGCTTGACATTGTGTTACTATTACAGTGTAGCCTATGATATTAAGTACCAAAAGGGTTTGTTTCAGATAAGTCTAGTATATCCGAATCAGTTATCCTAGATTCGATATATGCATTATCGGCTGTATCATCAGCATCTTCTATAGCAGCATTGATTGTTATATCAGCACTCAAATCATCTTCGATGCCATCAATCTCAGCGACATCAGTATCAATAACTTCACTTGAGTATTCATACCTATCTGCTTTAACCTCATAAGTATATAGCTTCCCAAGTTGGAAGAATGTTTCTATATGTTCTACAAACTTGATTTCATACATAAATCCAGCAAGAGGAAGGTATATTAAATCGCCTTCTCTTGGTCTGATAATGTCAGAATAATCATAGGTCTGTTCTCGAATAAGGTTGTCATCATTCTCTAGGATTATGTTATGATTATATTCTGTAAGGATTGATTCCGTTAGTGACTGGGTGAATCTTTTTTGTGCAATAGTGAATGTTATTGATTCATCTACTTGTAAACCAAACTTAGACAAAAACTCTTGTTGCCCAACGAATCCGTCATACGTCTTGACATACATTTCCATTTGCAGAGCATCATCAAACTTAGTTAGAGTGTCTTCAGTGTACAAGTAATCTAAATTGATGTGTGTTCTTGGCAAGTAATATGTGTCAATACCATAGATACGGATGGCTTCTATGATTAAATCTTCTACAAGAGACTGTTCTTTTTTTATCTCTGTGTATTGATTATAAAATGCATTGCGAGCCATATTATCCTACCATATCGCTGACTGGCAAAGAATATGAGGAATTCATTTCTTCTTCCAATCTAGCCAGCTCTTCAGAAGCTTCATCCCAGATCTTCTGCCCGTTGAAGACTACTCCGCCAGGCATTTGGATTCCTTCAAACTTCTTAAGGTTTTCTCCCCATTGTTTTTTGATTTGTGCAGTTCCATAACGCTTCAACCATCGGTCATTCCACACATCAGTGTAAGTTTCTGGGTCGAGTATTTCGTAACACTCTAAAATGATATGCTCGCCAACATTGAGTCTTGCAGTCCAGTCGGTATCGATATAAATTTTATCTGTGTGGCGGTTGAATCTTAGCCCTTGTTGCCCTACAAAAATCTCCTCCATCAGTGAGATATTCTGCATTGCCATATAGTATGATGCCACAGGACCGTAGTTGAATGCGAAAGCATCATTCAGAGACATCTGGTATCGAATATTAAACATATTGTTTACTGAAAACGCACCACCGATAGGAAGAATGTTGGTTATTCCAATGATGTTTTCTGCTATGGGTAGATATTTATTATCAATATCTTCTTGCGTGATTGCATGAGATAGGTATATTTTACGTGTACCGTCAAAGTGATAGTCGTGATAATACTCTAAGGATACCTCAACACAGTCTTCGACCTGTTCGTCAGCCACATTTATCTCTAATAAAGGTGCGCCGAGTCTCCTCAGACAAAATTCTTTGAATTCTTCTCTTGTTGCAGGTTTGCTAATACTCATTGTTTTCCCATATTACATTAGAGTTTATCCTCTATTTATAATATGAGAAAACTTGAGATTGACTATCTGTGCCTAGAATCCACTCGGCGTATGGTTATGCTGTTGTGTATGTTACTCTCCCAGCTCCGGCCGAGTATCAGGGAATGAATCTGTAGAGGGCCAATTCCTTAGTGCTTCCCGATAGGTCATGTACGCAGCACGCTGTGGGTGGTCAGTTAAAGGCACAATGTAATCAGTAGAGGATAGTTCTGAATCTCTCCACTGACGAGCAGTTTCTTCTGCTGGGATACTAAAATATGTACCTGTTTCGAAAGCAAAGTCGTCCATAAGTTTTCTGTATGGTTGACCATCTGTTGGGTCTTGAGTAACCCAAACACCATCGACTAAAGTTTGTGTAATAATCATGCGGGTTCTCCTATGTAATACAACACTTTTGCGATGGCATCTTCAGTGTTAGTAGTAGTTTTGTAAAAAGAAAATGATTTACATATATGCGGAGTATCTTCTTGGTCTAGTCTGCCGGAGGGGAGATTGACGAAACCCGAGTTATTGTAGGAGTAGATGTATGTCAATATAGAGTTACCATCAACCTTTACTCCTGTTGCTTTCGTATTTTGGCTGGAGTTTACTGACTCGTATCTGTAGACAATAAGGTATTTACCTTCGGGGGCCCTAATCGAAAGCACATCCGCCCCCAAATTCGCTGCATTTACTGTGGCGTTAGCAACAGTGGCACTCTGATTACTTAGAATCTTAAGATAACCAAAAGCAGGTATTGTCGTTTCTGTATTATTAAACGCATAATACATACCTTCTTTGTTTAACCAATAGGTTGAAGACAGTGTATCTTTTGATGTTACGCCTTCAATTAGTGAAATATTTACAGTATCACCTATTTCACCAGATTGCCGCACATAAGCTATTTTATCTTGCGTAATAAACGAGCTGTCAAAAACTTGACTAGTCTGGCCTAGAAGCAAATCACTGCTAGCATATGGTATGTAATCAGTAATAATTCCGTCAAAGGCAATAGATATCAAACTGAGATAGCTTTCAAGGCCGCCTGGTCGTAAAAACGTATCAAATAAGTTTGTCTCGACGACATCTACGGTCGTTACATCACCAGACCCTAAAGTCCACACTGCACCTTTAGTGTAGTTCGACCAAGATATAGGAGTTGATCTTGGCGATAAATACAGTTTATCTTCTGCATATCTGTAAATAAAAGAATTCGAATATTTTGTATTATTCCAATTACTGCCCGAGGCATTAAATAACGCAGTTCCAGAATACTTTTGCAAAGAACCTACCGTAAGAATTGAACCATCATAAGATGTTTTTTGGTATCTTGCCTCGGATGAACTCGGAACTGACATAAAAAGAAATTTACTTTTGTCCTCAGATTTATAGAGTCTAATATCTTGTGACTCTTGCTGAGTGATTCCGGTGCCTTGCGACAACGCAACAGGTGTAATATCTGTGACTGTGTGCGTCCCATCAGCGGCAACTAAAACCTTTTTAACTACATATCCTGTAGTAGTACTGACTGTATCGTTATAAGCCAATAAAAAATTGGCGGTAGAGTCGTCGTATTTAATTAACTGTATATTTTTGCCGTCTCTTACATTCGGAATAGAAGTAGTTGTCTGTTCAACCTGACCATAACCGGCATTGACCGTCCCCGATGCTAGTTCGTATGTTATATTATTAGCAGCTCCTCCAGTGACTGCAATGGAGCAATATACTGATTTGTCCCGCGCTAACTGTAACGACCCCCCAAAGTCATCGGCAAGAATGCCACTCGATCCCAACTGGTGAATCAATCCAGTGTTAACGAGAAAGGTTATAGCATTATCAGACTTTGCTACGCGTAAAATATAACCCCTTACATACGATACGGTGTTGGTTGAATTTTGACCTTTTATAACAACAGTAAATATATAGTGTGTGCTGTCCTCACCCATTGACTCTATATTGTATTTATTGGCGTCATAGTAGTAGTTACCCAAATCCGGAATTGCGTAGGACAGCTGTGCGCCACTAGAGTCGAGAACAACAAAACCAATTCCTATGTTATCAGGGTCTATATAATTTGAAAACGCATATAAAACATTTCCGTTTGGCATTTGCCCTTCACTCTGACCGGATGTGAAAGATGTGGCCACCCGAGTTTGACTACCTCCATTTGATTGCGCCAAAGTAGCTTGGCTTAGTTCACCAGTGTCAGATAGTACAGGTGTATTAGGAACTAACTTTCCACTTGAATTGAGGTTGTGATATGTACCTTCGCTTACTGCCGAATAATCCACCTCTGCTGTTGATCCTTTGTAGGGTGTGCCGCCACCACCACCTGCAAAATCTGTAAAATTACTCATGTTATTACCCACCCTTGCGTTGCGTCTGTATATATGAATTGAATTGATAGGTAAGCGACATCCATTGTGAGGTCGGTCGCACTGCTCATTATGTTACTACCGTTTCTACCCACCACTGTGTCAATAAAGTTGCCCACCGTAATCAAGACTCTTTGCCCTATGGTCGGTGATGCAGGAAGTGTAATAGTCTGTGTAGCCGCACTAACATAAACGTGCGTGTTGGCAGTAGCCGTAATAGAAGTAGCCGTAACAACAGTTGCCACGGTTAATGCTGCAAACCCGTCGACAATTAAGTTGCCCGTGACATCTGCACCGTTACCATCGGAGGTAAGTGTGCTACCTAATAACGATAAATCTTGAGTGTTACTCATTACTGTTCCTGTTTTTGAGAATCATATCCAATTCTATTTAGTGTTACTCTGCTGCTTGGTGCGCATCCCACGCTGCTTTTACTCCATCTGTCCATACTGCGGCAGCAATTGCTTGTACTTCAGCAGATTGACTGCTAACATCATCGCTGGGTGACAATACGTGTCGATGAAAACTGCTTGAGATTACAGCACCGTCTTCAACGATCTGTGTGGCGGTTCGCACCTGAATGTGTTTAAAATCGCCAACAATCTCGATTTTGTCTTCAACTGTTCTTTTTTCTAAAGCCATTGTGTTTCTCCTGTCTGTGCCTAGAATCCACTAGGCATATGGTTGTTATAATGTGTTGTTTCCGTGATTTTAGTTACGCCAGAATTGTTTTAGTTTATCCATCTCATTCTCCTAGTACTGGGCGAATGTTTGGGAAGTCCGAAGTAGACGGCCAATCACGTAGCAATGCACGATAAGTTAGGTAAGCCGCTGCATTGGGGTAATCAGAAACGGTGGCCGCTATGTCAGTGCGAGCTAGTTCTGCATCACGCCATGTACGAGCTTTCTGTTCTGGTGTTATTAAATCTTCTAATCTTATTAAAGCCATTACGCTACCCTCACATAGTTTTGTCCGCCGGAGGTAGTAACTGAAGGTATACCGTTTGCTTGTGAATACTGAGCTACTCTTCTTATTTGATTTCCCATTATGTAAAAGCTAGTGCCATCCCATGTAACACCTGCGAGAGCACCATCATTAACCGAAGGAGTATCAAAAAACTCATTTTGGTAAACTCCTGATGAGTTGTATTTATATACTCTCCTGCCTCCGGCGGCCGAGCCAGCGCCAGCTGCTACCCAAAAGTAAGTTCCGTCCCATGCAATGTCTTTAGGATACGCAGTTTGAGCGCCCACAGAAAAACTGACATTTTGGTAAACTCCTGATGAGTTGTATTTATATACAACTGCAGTGATATCATTTATTATCCAAAAAGAAGTACCGTCGTATACTATCCCTTTACCGGAATTCCCGGGTATCTGGCCTATTGTTGAAAAACTGTCACTTTGGTAAACTCCCGCGGTTGTATACCTGAGGGCAAGGTTGTTGTAGGCGCCGTATACCCAAAGATCTGTACCATCGTTAGTTATACCTATTGGTGAGTTTTCACTTAGCACAGTCACAGGAAAGCTTGAAACAAAAACGCCTGCTGCAGTGTACTTGAAGACACCGTCAGCTGCGTTTCCGCATACCCAAAAATGATTGTCAAAAAAATCAAGAGTATTTGGCTGATTGTCACCAACCGCCCACCCTGAGCTTAGAGGCTTCCATGCATAAAATGCGTTAGGGTACGTAGACAAGTTTGTTTCAAGAAGACCACCCTTCAAGTACACACGCCCATCTGCTAAAGTAACAGTATCAGCAGTATTACTTAAACTTACTACCTCGTTAATTTGTGAGGTTGAACTACCGCCTAATTTAATAGCCATTTATAACTCCTTCCATCCGATAGTGCCGTCTACATATACTAGCGTTGCCGCTGCATCTGTAATCAGTTCACCATCGTCTGCTGTTGAATTGATATTTGAACCGTTGCGAGCTACAGTTACTGTACCTGCTCCGACGTTCTTAATGAATACTACGTTGCCTGATGCGGGGTTTGAAGGCAAAGTAATGGTTACTGCGCTTGCAGAGTTTACAATTAGTTGGTCTTGCGTGGCTGCTGTGTAGTTTCCAGTTTTAATTGCAAAGCCGTTAATCGCTTTGAACTTTTCCAGAGAAACCCCTTCAGCAATACTCAGTCGTTCGCCGATGTTTACTGTTGGTTTTGTTATCTTAATTGCCATCGAAAATCTCCTATTGCTCTGCGATCATTTGATTGCGAGCACTGATCGTAGTGGCCACCGCATCTGTTGTGTTGTCTACTCTACGCAAACCCTGAAAAACACTTCTTCCTTGACTTGTTCCCGCATGAAGTAGTTCAGTTTTTTCGTCGTATGCAAGTGCTGTGACTGCATCTGAAGTTCCGTAGAGTGTTGCTTGTGCGTTATCTTGGAATAAGAACTTCTCATCGTTGTACATTTTTGCGATTTGTTCTGCGGTTGGGGATGTTTTACCTACACGGAACAAAGATAAAGAAATAGAATCTCCGTATCCTCCATTTGACCATCCACCCAACCTAGTAAAGCTGTCGGTAGCATTAATGTCATCCGTATTAGCCGCAGTATCAGTTCGCTTTCCGTCTATCCAAAACTCTAAGACGCCATTTCTTCTAATATTTTGGACACAATACCATACACCTACTGTAGGGGTGGTAGTGAATCCGCAATTAGTCCGCCCATTAGATTGAATACCGTTGGTATAAACTGCAAATCCAATTGATCCATCGCCAGCGGTATTAGCCGCAACTCCTTCTGTTCCAGAGCTAGTGCCAGTTCCTACCGTACTATAAATACTTTCACCAGCAATCGAACTAAACTTAACCCAGTAAGAAAAACAAAAATCACCAGTACCAAACTGTAGGTCAGAGTTATAAGGTTGCTCAAGGTAGTTACTGACACTAAACCCACTATACGCTACCAGATCAGCACCCGTTGCTACAGCCGTCTTAGTGACTGTGCCGAATACTTGGAGCCCTTTGTTGTTCACACTGCGGTCTTCTTCGGCTAGGCGTACTGACCAATTATCAAACGTAATCGTATCTGATGTACTTAGGGAGACAACAAGGTCTATATCCTTAGTAGTACTATCGGCAGTAAAATAGAATGAATATGTCCCATTATTCCTTGCTATATAAGTTCCTCCTGTTGTAGAATCGGCTAGGTAGACGCCATCAACATAAAAACCGAACCCACTTGCACCAGATCGTGCAATTTGGTCTATTGTTATCGCATACCTCTTACCAACAGTTAGTCCCGTTACCGTCATAACGTGATCGGAATAACCAGCAGTGCCGCCAGAGAGTACTAATTGACCCCCAGACACAGTAGCAGTGCCGCTTTGTGTATTAGAGATATAGGAAACATTAGTGCTAGAGAAGTCACTATTGCCATTAATATGCAACTCAGACCCAGTAACATTCGTAGCATCAGTATCCGAAAGGGTGGCTAATTTGATGTCGCCAGGCATCCAACCTGTGTTGTAGTCGGAGGTGATAATCGCTCCCATACTAAGAGTACTATCGGATTGATTATGATCTATTGCCGTAAGGCCATTTACTCCTGCTGAGTAAAGAGAATTTCCATA
>Ga0209603_1001384_pt1 | contig 25334 bp, 19 predicted proteins | sample COGITO_mtgs_1206_FD_184812 | JGI IMG/M metagenome (GOLD analysis project Ga0209603, IMG submission 184812) | Pelagic marine microbial communities from North Sea - COGITO_mtgs_120607 (SPAdes) (version 2) | ecosystem: Environmental > Aquatic > Marine > Epipelagic ... | reverse complement strand
CGGCGCCTTGTCGGGCGGGTAGGGCGGGTGCGAGGGCGGCGACGGCGGCGACGGCGGCGGCGGGAGCGGCGCCTTGTCGGGCGGGTAGGGCGGCGGCGACGCGGGCGGCGGCGGCGTGGGCGGCGGCGGGCGCGGCGCCTTGTCGGGCGGGTAGGGCGGCAGCGGGGTGGGCGGCGGCGGCGTGGGCGGCGGCGGACGCGGCGCCTTGTCGGGCGGGTAGGGCGGGTGCGACGGCGGCGACGGCGGCGTGGGCGGCGGGCGGGGCAGGCCGACGACCGTTGGCTTGATGCCGCAGTCGCTCATGCCGCAGAGGGCGTCGCCGTCGGAATCGACCGCCTGGCGGATCAGCGCCATGCCCGCGCGCAGCGCCTCGCGCAGCTGCGCCAGCGTGGCCTCGTCGATGCGCTCCCCGAAGATGAGGATGCGGTACTCGACGATCCGCGAGGCGTTGGCGCCGCCGCAGTCGGCGCCCGTGCAGGCGTCCTCGGGGCACTCGTACTCGTTCATGGCGAGCCGCCGGCGTCGGCCGGCGTCGTCGCTGGCGGTCGTGGTCGTGGTCGTGGGCGCGTGGATCTGCTCCAGGTTGACCTCGGCGTCGGGGAGCACGCCGTGCACGATCGCGGTGATCTGGTCGAGCAGCGTGCTCGCCGGCATGTCGGCGTTGATCGCGATGGCCTCGGCGAGGACCTCGATCTCGAGCGCGATCGCGTGCGCGGTGGTGGTGCCGGGCGCGAGCGGCGGGTGCGGCGGGTGCGGCGGGTGCGGCGGCGACGGCGGCGACGGCGGCGACGGCGGCGGGCTCTGGGAGCTCCCAGAGCTCGCGTGCTGCGCCGACGTGAGGTTGCGGCCGTCGTCGGCTGCGGCCGTCGACCACGGGGTCGCGCCCAGGAGCAGGCCGACGGTCACGAAGAAGACGAGGAAGCAGCACGGCACGATCGAGCCGACCGCGCGCCGGCGCCGGCGCCGACGCTGCTCGGCCTCCTCCTCCGCATCGAGCAGCGACTGCGCGCGCCGCGCGTCGCGCGAGCGCGGCGCGCCGAGGCGCGCCTGCGTGGCGACGACGCCTTGCTGACGCGGCTGCCGCACGACGCGCGGCGCGAACCGGAGCTCGAACTCGTCGCCGTAGTCGTCGGCGTCGTCGCCGCGCAGGCTCCGGAAGGTGAACGTGGACGCGTCCGGCCGCGGCATTCGCGGGAGCGCGGCGTGCGGCGCGTCCCTCGCCCGCACGGTGCGGCGCGATAAAAACGGGGTAGCGGTGCGCCTCTGCTTGTACCGCAGCGCGTGCGCGTTATAAAATGCACAAGCCAGTCTTAAGTATTCCTAAACGCGCCACGACACTCCGACGGACCTAGCTACGAGCGTCCGCCTTCGGCTCAGAGCGCGTGCGCATCTAGTGCGAGAGGAACTGCCACAAGCCAAAGGCGCGGCGCGTGAGCGGGCGGGCGAGGGAGGGGGTTCAACGGGTGGCAAGCGGCGCACGTTGTACGACACGTCGACCATCGCCGAGAAGGTGTGCACCTCGTGGTCGATCGCGTGCTCGATCGCGCGCTCCTCCTGCTGGAAGGCGGCTTTGAGCTCGTCGAGCGACTCGCCGTTGGCCGCGGCCAGCTCGGCCTCGACGCGCGCCTTGAAGCCGGTCTTGGCCTCGGCCATGAGCTCCTGGCGCACGTCGTGCCACGACGAGTAGTCGGCCGGCGCGATGGTGACGGCCGTGTGCGAGAGGTCGCGGACCTTACTGGTAGCGCCAAGGAGGGAGGGTGAGTGTGGGAGCTGGCGAGGTGGTGAGGCGGGCGGGCGGCGCACATCTGCGACTCGACCTGCTGCTTAACCATTGGCAGAATCGTTTCGCTGCGCACGACGAGCATGGGCGTGAGAATGGAGTTTGCGGCTTGTGTGCTAGGGTTCGAATGTGTGAGCGGCGCACTAGAGGCCCGAGGAGATCTTGACCAGCTGTGTAATGATAGGGGTGGTGTATCAGCTGGAGTTTCCCAATGGTAAGTTGTACATTGGGATCTCAACGCGGTTCCAGCGACGCATGGGTGAGCATCGTAATGTTGGGAATTCAGAGGGTGGTCATGCTGTGAAGCGTGCGATACGCAAGTATGGCTGGGCAAATGTGAAGGTGTCCATTCTGGAGAGCGGGATTGGGTCCAGGGAGGTGCTCAGAGAACGCGAGGTGCATTGGATACGGGAGAAGGGATCCATTGTGGGCGTGTGGGGCTACAACCTAACTGCAGGCGGCGATGCGCAACCCATGGATCACCCAAAGGTCAAGGCTTGGCACAAGAGGCGCATCACAGAGGCTATGAACAGGGAGGATGTGCGGGAGAAGAAGCGCGCGCTTTGGCAGGATGATGGGCACAAGGGCATGATGCACGAAGCCAGGCTCAACTTTGAGAGTGCGGAGAAACGGAGGCTCGTGTTTGCACGCAAGCGGGAGGAGAAGATTCGCACCATGTCGGTGCACGAGGGCAAGGAATTGATGCGCAAGGTGAGAGCTAAGCTGACGCTCAATGCAACAAGCAGTCGTCGCGTTGCGACTCCTGGGCAGCTAGAGGATGCAAAGGCCTTTTGGCAGAGAGAGTGGGACAGGTACGAGAGCAAATACTGGAGCGGCAAGGGCTCAATGTTGGCCTATTGCGCACCCCCTCAGGCATCATCTGCGCAAAGCAAGGGCAAAAGTGAGCAGGTGTACAAGGCAAATGGTTCAAGCGCGACCGGCGTTCCGAGATCTCGCCCATCCTGCGCAAACACGGGGCGGGCAGTGAGCGGGAGGCGAAGCGCCATGTGCCCTACTGACGATGAGAGTGAGGATTCGAGCTGAGGCGCGCACTGGAGCTTCTCGGCGTTCTCCGAGATCGCGGACACGAGCGGGTGGTCTGCGCAAGTCGGAGCACACAGAAGTAAGTTTGGGAGCCGGTGGTGGTTTGAACTGGGCAAAGGCGCACCGGCGGCAACAAGGCAGAAGCGGCGGGCGGCCACCTGCGAGCGAGCGAGCGGCGCGTGAGCAAGGTGGGGCGGGGCTGGCGGGGTCGCGCGCGCGACGGCGCGCCTCGTGGATGCCCTTGGTGTCGAGGTCTGCGTAGGGCAAGGTGGGCGTGTGAGTTGAGCGCGTGCGGTGGGTGGCGTGTGGTTTGAGAGCGGCGCGCACTCTCGGCGGTGTACCCGGGGAACTTGCGAGCGAACTGTGCAACGGAGAGGAGCACAAGTCAGCATTGTGCGCACGTAGCTGGTTTGAGATGGGAACACGCCTCGTACGCCAGCTCGGTGTTGTCCTCCTGGAGGACGCGGTCCTGGTGCGAGTCGGCGTTGGGCATGGTGATCATCGAGTACGATTCTCCTGTCTGCGAGAAGGCCTTGTCGTCGACGCCGGTGATGCGCACGCCGAGGGCGACCGGAAAGGTCGACTTCTGGGCGCCGAGGGTCATCTTGTGCAGCACGACGCTCTTGAGGTCGCCCTGGTTCTCGGCGGAGCCGCCCAGGTCGAGGAACTTGCGCTGCGCCGCCGCCCGCACGTAAACGGACGGTCAGCGCAGTGTGCGGGTCGGCGGGTTGGCGGGTTGGCGGGTTGCTACGGTCGCTACGGTTGCTACGGTTGCTACGGTTGCTACGGTCGCTACGGCGCGTGGTCGGGCTGAGGCTGCGCAGCCTACGCATACGGCCGCCTGTGCCCGCGCCGCCGCCGCTTGCCTGGAGGCGGTGGGAGCGGTTCGAGTGGCGGGTTCGGGGCGGGCCTGCTGGAAGATGGCCTTGGTGGCCTCGGCGGAGGGCGGCGCCCACGTGGCGGACTGCGACTTGAGGCAGAGGTCGGAGAGCGAGGCGCGGATGTTGACGCACACGGTGCGCTCGAGGGGGTGGTGCTCGTTGTTGGTGTTGAAGGAGTTGGCCTCGTGCAGGTGCTGCTCGTTCATGTGCGGCTCGATGGCGCCGGCGCCGACCGCGGGCATCATGGCGGTGGCGTGGGTCGCGACCGGGCTCTGCGCCGCCATCATCTCGGGCGTGATGGTCAGCGTCTGCTGCAGCTGCTGGGACAGGTCGCGGGGCTCGGTGCGCACGGACATGTTGCCTTTGAAAAGGGGGTGGTGGGGGTGGTGGCCTCGCCGCGTTCTTCGGATGTTACTCCTAGGGATCATCGCGGGGCGTTATCAATTCTAGCTCACGGGTGCCAAACGCCGACACCCCCCCCCCCGTGCACGGATATGCCAACGAGTCGCTCAGTCGTCGACGGGTGGGGGCGCTGCCGCGAGGGCGGCGCCCGCCAGCCGTTGCCAGGAGGCCTGGTAGGTGCGCCGCGCCTCGGCGAGGGCGGCGTCGGCGGCCCTGAGCGCGGCGTGCGCCTCGATCGGGGTCATCGCCGCGGGCGCGGGCGCGGGCGCGGGCGCGGGCGCGGGCGCGGGCGCGGGCGCGGGCGCGGACTCCTCGAGCGAGTGCGTGTCGCACCGCCGCTTGGCGCAGCGGTACACGCGCTTGGCGAGGTCGACGACGTCGCGCGTCACGATGTAGCTCACCTTCCCAAAGTGGGCGACGGCGTACCCGCTCGCGTTCCGGAACTCGCCCACGTGGCCCGCGGCGCGCGCCGCCTCCTTGGACGGTGGCGGCGCGCGCCAGTGGCCGTCGTTGACGGCCGGACGCTTGTCGAGCCACGCGCGATCGATCCACGTCGAAGTGTGGAAGAGGAACTCCTTGTTGGCGGGGTCGTCGTCGTGGATCATCACGAGGAGGGGCGCGTCGTCGTACGCGATGGCGAGCACGTCGTCGAACTTGAGGCGCGAGCCTTCCACCAGGTCGCGCACGTGGTCCTTGAGCGTGCTCTCGCTGTTGCTGACGCGCTCCTCGTGCAGGATGCGCGAGGGGTCGAGCAGGCCGTAGTTGGCGGAGTGGCCAATCCCGCCGGCCGTCGGGCGGATCGGCTCGTCGGTCCCCGAAGGCTTGAACGCGAACAGGCGCATCTGCTTCAGGTAGGAAAACGCCCCCTCCATCACGGCCTCCTCGGGTTGCCCCCCGCGGCGCAAGAGTTCGTTGCTGTGCGACAAGTGCGCGCGCGCGTCTCCGGTGAGCCACAGGTCGACGAGCGTGCGCTCGTGCGGGCTGGGCATGGCGTAGCGCATGCCCTCGTACAGCTGGTACTCGGACACGTTGCTCAAGCGCCAGTCGGCGTCGAGGAGCGGCGGGTAGTAGAGCTCGGCGACGCTGCGGTCGCTGGCGATCCGGCGGCGCTGCTCCGGCGGGTAGCTGTCGATCTCGATCTCCTCCCCCTCGTCCTCGTCCTCGTCCTCGTCCTCCTCGTCGTCGTCGTCGTCGTCCTCGTCGTCGTCTTCGTCGTCGTCGTCGTCCTCCTCGCTCATGGCCTCAAACGCGATCTCCTCTCCCTCCGAGTCGCTCTCGGGCGGCGCGGGCTTGTCCGGCAGCTCGCCCTTCAGGCGCTTGTGCAGCTTGAGCGCGTAATTGCACAGCTTCAGGTGCGCGGCGTCGCTCATGCTCTGCCCGTGCTCGTCCACGAGGGACTGCAGCTCGCGCGCGAGCGACTCGCTCTCGGCCATGGCGAGGGGGCGCGGTGGTGGTGGTGGTGGTGGTGGTGGTGGTGGTGGTGTTCGGAGCGCGACAGTCGCGGCGAGAACGCTCACAAGGGCGAGCGGCTTTGTATCAGGTGACCAGAAAGGGCGAGCGGGCGACACACGCCCACGACACGACACGCCGTGTCACACACACACACACAAGTCGCAGAGTTTGCGCGACACAAACGGAACCCGCCACGGCCACCCGGCGCCGCGATCACGCGTCGGAGTCGTCCTTGTCCGCGAGCGCACTCGCGCCCGCGCCCGCCGTCTCGAGGAACTTCTTCTCCGCGATCGCCAGCTCCAACTCCTCCACGGAACAGTGCATCAGCATTCGCACGCGGTCCTCCTTCGGCTTGTCCATCAGGTCGAGGAAGGCGGAGAGATCGACGAACTCGAAGAAGTATTGCTGGTTGCGCACGAGCGTCGTGCACACGGAGTCGAAGGTGACGTCCGAAAGCGCGACGTCCTTGTGGTTCTTCCCAAACGAGCGGTCGATGCCTAGCTGGCGGCCTTTGCTCGCCACACCTTTCACAAAGAGGACGTACATGGCCACCTTGGAGGCAAACCGGGCGCGAAACTTCGCCGTGGACGCGTGCGCCTCCACGATCCCGTTGAGCTCCTTGAGCGCGCTTGCCTTCGCCTCTTCGTTCTCGATGAGGGCGATGTTGCTCGTCGCGGCGTCCACGCTCCGCTTCTCGAGCCACGATTCCTTCGCATCGAACGCGTACGCCAACGCGGCCTTCATGAGGCGGTTCGTCTCGTTGTTGGTGGCCCAACACCCCTTCATGCCTTGCTGGAAGAGCGTCTTGCGAGCCATCTTCTCGTTGATGTCGGTCAACTTCTCCCCTTGCCGGTCGCGCTTGAGCAGTCCCGGCTCGTTGCCCAGCAGCTTGCCGGCCCCGTGGTCGATCAGCTCTTGGCGCAGCTTCCTTGGGTGACCCAGCGCTTCCATCTCGTCGCAAAACTTCCGCATGTTCTCCCGCATGGTCTTCTCGGTCGGGGACCCGAGAAGGGGTTGCAAGATGTCCTCGAGCGCCTTGGGCTCGAGACGACCCCTCATGGCTTGCAGGTGCTCGCCGCACGTCTCCCGGACCGGTTGGTTGACCCCGTGCTTGGTGCGCGTGGGCGGCAGGTTGGTGTGCGCGTGCTCAAACGCCTCTTTGGTGCAGTGGTCGTCGCCCAACCACGCAAGGAAGGGGGAAATTTCCTTAAGCTTCGTGGCCAAAGTGTCGCCACCCTCGGGGGTGGTGTTCGGAACGGCCCCATCGGGTTGCGCCGTGGGCGGGTCCGGCATGCCGCGTTCGTTACAAACCGGTGGGTGTGCGTTGCGTTTCGTACACGCACCCTTCCCCACACTTCCCGCCCTCCCTCCTCACACACCCACACAAAAGCGAGCACAGTGCGCCCGCTGCCTTAGCACCCCCCCTCCCGGGCAGCGCACACGGGGCGTTCCGAACAGGGCCTGCCCGACCCGACACAAACCCCGACCCGACACTTTTGGTAGGCTCACGGCTTACACTTGCACCATGGCCTCTGCGGATGTGGAGATCGTGAGCGAGACGCGCGCGGCGCCTGCGCAGCCCCCCGCGAAGAAGGCCAAGATGACCGAGGACACCAAGCTGTGGGACGCCACGCACGCCTTCTGCTCCAAGTGGAACAAGGCGGATACGGACGCGCTCGGCGTGCGCAACGTGATGGCCGTGTTCTACATGCTCGCCAAGGCCGAGGCCGCCCACCACGCCGAGCGGCCCGCGTTCATGGACTACTTCCCGACCGACGAGCGCTGGTTCGACTACGTCGGCCGCTTCCTCGCGCTCTACACGCGCGACACCAACGCCGACGGCCACGCGCTGCGCCTCACCGCGACGGTCAAGGGCCTGCTCGCCAAGGGCCTCGACGGCGTCAAGATCGTCACGCTCAAGTCCGAGGAGGGCCCCGCCAAGTGGGTGGAGATGATCAACGCCGACTGCAAGGCGGCGACCAAGGGCAAGATCCCCGAGATCGTGGGCGAGCCCGACGTGGACGACCCCATGTTCCAAACGTGCGCCCTCGCGGCCGAGTTCATCAAGGGCAAGTACGTGCACGAGTTCAAGGGCGAGACCGAGAGGGACGCCGCCTTCCACGGCGTGGCCGGCAAGGCCGCCGAGGGCACGTGCCACATGATGAAGCACAAGGACCTTGAGGGCGCGGGCGGCGGCACGCTGGTGTGGCGGGGCGAGACGTGCACGGCGGCGCTCCTGCCGACCACCACCTCGGACGGCGCGTCGACCGACTTCTACATCGTGGCCGTGCTGCCCAAGCCCGACGAGGCGACGGCCACCTCCAAGCAAACCAAGCCCGAGTCGCTCGACGCGGCGCAAGAGGAGATCAAGAACAACGCGGCGGGCCTCCGCGAGCTCGTGCGCACCAAGGAGCTCTCGCGCGCGATGGTGGAGCTCCCGCGCCTCGAGCGCAAGATGAAGCCCGCGACCATCACCGACATGTGCGGCGCGCTGCTGCCCAAGGACCTCATGCACAACCTCGACCACATCACCGAGGAGGAGGATCCCGACAACGCGAGCGCGTGGCGCGCGTCGCCGATGCGCGTCAACAAGGTGGCGCACGCCACGTACCTCAAGCTGAACGAGACGGGCTTCGAGGCGGCCGCGGCCACGGCCGTCATCTGCTGGCGCTCGTGCGGCGCCGGCGACGACGGCCCGCCGCCCGAGATCATCCGCTTCGACCGCGGCTTCCTGCTGTACATCATGGACCTCGGCGACACGCCGCACGTGCTGTACCACTCGCGCGTCGAGACGGACGCGGGCCTCAAGGACGCGCCCGCCGCGCCGGCGGAGTGAAGGTAGGGGGTTGGGGGCCACCTGGGCCAAAGGCAATGTGCCCGCCGGCCGGTGCGCGTGTGTAAGGGGGAGTGCGTGTGTCTCGATTTGTCGCAATTTGATTGGGTCTCTTGGGTCCGCTTTACAAACCCGCACCCCGCGGACCTCGAATCTTCCCGTTCCGAACACGGGCATGCCGCAAAAAAAGAAGCGTTGCAAGGGGAGCGCGCTCGGGGACGCGCTCGTGCTGGTCGCGCTCGAAGGGTTTCGGAAGAAGCGGCGCCTCAAGGATTACGAGCGCCTCGAGCTGCCTCGTCGGATCGAGCGCGCATGGAAGGCCGAGAGGGAGCGCATGATGCGCAATGCCGGGAACGACGCCAACGCCTTCCACGTGTTCGAGTTCAGCGCCGCCGACACGTGTTACGAGTTCGAGCCGACGGTCGAGGACGTCGCCGATGCGCTTCCCGAGGAGCTCAAGGAGATGATGGCCGACCCAAGGTACGAGGTGACGGTGGAAGAAGAAGAAGAGGGGGCCGCGGCCGTCTTTAGGATCTGGATCAACGCGCAACAAGAGTTCGTCAAGGCGCTCAAGGGGGTGGTCGGGGAGACCGAGGGCGTGGACGTGTAGCGCGTGTACGCTCCGTGTGCGCGTGCGCGTGTGGTGTGATTACAAGATGGAGCTCGCTCCCACTGCTCGTGCACCGAGCGCGGATGGTCAGGCACATGACCGAGGTTTGTTTGGCCTATACCCACCCACCCACACACACACACACGGGTTGCAAAGTTTTCAAAGATCACTTTTTGGCCGAGGATTTGCCACCGCTGCTGCTGCCGCCAGCCGCCGCCGCGCCGGGCGTGGCGTGCGGGGCGGCCGCGTCGTGGTTGAGTTTCTTCGTCTCCGCCTTGGTTTTAGCCACGTTTTGCTTCACCACCTCCGTTTCGGCGACCGTCTTACCCGTCTGCGCCGACTTGAGCAGCACGTCGGCGTCGCCGAGCTTGGCGCTGTTCTGCGCCTCGAGCAGCTTGGTGTCGGTGCCGTCCTGGTCGGCCTGCTTGCGCCGCTTGACGGCCCCTGCAATTTCGACGGCCGTGCACCCGAGGCTGTGCAGCGCCGCGGGTAAGGCGCTCTCGATGTCGATCACGCCGCCCTCGAAGAGCGCCTGCAGCTCGGCGGTCGAGCACAGCGGCGCGGTGAGCAGCGTGAGCTCGTCGCCCTCCTTGGCGTCGTCGTAGACCGCGTGGTACGTCGCGGTGAGCACCTTGTTGACCGCAAGCGCAATGGACTGGATCGTCGAGTTCAGGAGCTGCGAGCACAGGCGAGTGGGTGTGAGTTTTGGGTGTTTGGGCGCGGGTGTGCGGCGCGGAGTCGCGCCTGAAGTTGGCTCATCGAGTTGCTTGAGAACTTGCCTGCGCCGCAAGCACGCGGCGTGAGCGGTGCGCACGCGGATGGGTTCAAAGGCGCTGCGCGTACCCTCAAAGATCACCGAGGCGGGCACGCCCATGGCCGCCGAGATGTGGTCGTTGACCACCCTCATCAGGTCCACGAGGTCGGAGCGCGCCTCGGGCGGGCGCACGCCCGGCACCACCTGCTGCCGGTCTGCCAAGCGAACGTGCACGGCGTGAGTGGTGCGCAACGTGCAGCTCGGGGCAGCGGCGCCTTACCGGGGCACGCGAAGAGCTGCGGCGGCATGGGCGGCGGCACGTGCGCGGGCACGGCCGAGGCGCCGCCGGGGCGGTTGGGGTCGGCGTTGGTCGTCTGCAAACGGTTGATCATCTGCATCATCTGCGCCTGCAGCGCGAGGGAGCCCGCCTGCGCGGCGTCGTCCTCGGCCGTGGCGGAGGCCTGCACGGCGCGCGACTCGGAGTCGAAGAAGAGGTTGGCCGGGTCGAGGTTCTGCGAGCCCTGCGTGCGCGTGACGGGCTGCGTGACGAGCATCTGGCGCGCGCGGACGACTTCCGCTTGGAGCGCCAGCTCCTCGAGCGCCGAGATGAAGGAGGCCGACTGGAAGACCGTGGCGATGGGCGAGCACACGTTGCCGCCCGCGTCGGGCTCGCTGCGGAAGAAGACCTCGGACGAGAAGTCTTGTTTGTAGACCGAATCTGAGTTGGTGCTGAAGATGCGGTACTGCCGGCGGTAGTTGGACTCGCCCACGTACACGAAGGAGAGCTCGCACTGGCCGACGTCGGGCACGACGGGGATGAGGTTGACGGGCTTGGGCGGCGACGCGGCGGCGGGCCGCTTGGGCGTGCGCTGCCGCGACTGGTCCGCGTCGGTGGCGATGGGCCGCTTGGCGGCGCGCGCCTCGGCGGCGTCGGGCGGGTCGCTCGGCGTGTTGCGCAGCGTGTTGGCCTCGGGCCCCATCTCGCTCTGCGCGGCCATCTGCTTGCCGCGGATGAAGTTGGCAAAGGGCGGCGGCGCCTCCTCCTCGAGCGAGACGACCACGAAGCCAAACTGCAGGAAGTGGTCGATCACCTTCTTCGCAAAGGGCGTCCACACGTCGTGCAGGTGGCGCGCGAAGGTGTCCTTGAGCGGCACGTCGCGCCCGTCGCGCCGGATGACGCAGCCCGAGCTGAGCAGCTGGCCCAGGAGGATGGTGCGCGCCGCCTGGATCGAGGGCGAGGCGTGGTACAGGTGGTTGAGCGCGTAGAGGTGGTCGTTGATGATCTTGACCTCGCCGGGCGAGCCGGCGTCGATGGCCGAGAGCGGGCTCGGGTTGGCCTTGGCCTTGCCGGCGCCGCCGCGCTTGGGCGGGTCGCGCCGCTTGATGCGCTTGCGCAGGTCCATGCCGGACGACATGGGGGAGAAGGCGCGTGCGCCCTGTTTCTTTTATACAACCCACGCAACTCTGCGATATGCTAGCGGCGACACGTCACTCACCCTCGCTCACGCGCGCTCGCCGGTGAAGCGGCGGGGCGTGCGAGAACGCTCCTCGGCTTGGCGCATCGCCACCAAAAACCAATCCGGCACCGTCGGCGGGCCCGAGTGGTCGTCCCCCGCCAACTCGGCCATCATGGGGAGATGCCCCCACGGGTTGTTGTGGTCCGCCCAGTTGCGGACCAGCCGAATGAAGTCGACCACCTCCATCTGGCGCGCGTTTTGCTCGCCGCCCTGGTTGGCGGTCCTCGCGCGATACGCAAAGAAGTCGCCGAGCATGCTCAGCAGCTTCTCGGTCGTCGGCCGGTCGGTCATGGACGCCCGCCTGCGCAAGTACGACGTCACCGCCTTGTAGAAGCGCGCCATGTTGTGCTGGAACCCGCTGCCGGTCGACGCGCCCGCCTCGACCAGCAGCCGGATGATGTCCGGGTTGCCCCGGATAAGGGCCAGGAGGAACACCGGCGGGTGCCCGGTCGGGTACGCGTCACGCCAGTCTTCCGGCATCGCCACCCGCGCGATCCCAACGAGCGTGCGCCACCGGAGCTCGTAGAAGTTGGGGTCGGCGCCCGCGTCCAGCGCCTGTTTGACGCGACGCGTCGCGTAGGTCAGCTCGCTCTCGGTGCTGTCCCTCTTGATGCTCGCGACGGCCTGGTACATGGCGAAGTCCGCCTGCTTGTGGGCCTCGGCCTGGAAGGGCCGCGCGCCGCGCAGGAGCGCCCACGTGACCATCGCCATCCACCGGCTCTGCTCGCTCATCCACGGCGCCGTCTTCCGCTCCCCGCCGAGCCACCGCGTCACCACGCGCTGGAGCATGTCCTGACTCGAAACCGCCCCCTCCGCGAGCAGCCGCCGGAGCATCGCGTCGAGCAGCACATCCTTGGAGCGCTGGGACTGGGTCAGCTTGAAGAACTTGGCGCCCATGCCGGAGGTCGGCAGGTTGTAATACGGCGCGGTGGTGCCGTCGTCCGAGAGCCTCCAAAACAAATTCGGCGGCGCGCGAAAGTTCTTGTTGCGCGCGTCGCACAACGCGCCGAAGAGCGAGCGCCAGGTGCTGAAGCCGGACCACGCCGGAAGCGCGTTGGTCGTGGGCGCGGGCACCGCGTTGTTGAGCGCGTCGACCTTGCCCGTGTACACCTGGCCGCGCGCCTCGCGCTGCGCGCGCGTCATCGGGTCGGTGAACGTCGCCCGGCTCGTCGCCTTCTCGGGCACCTCGCCAAAGGCGCCGAGCGCCAGGCGGAACAGGTCGTCGTCGCACTGCAGCTGCGCGTTGGTGGTCGCGCGGCAGAAGTCGCGCATCCACAGGCAGATCTCGCGGGCGGGCGTTTCCGACTTGCGCGCCGTCAGCGCCGCCTGCTGCACCATCACCGCGATCACGGCCGGCGGCAGGCCCACCAGCGAGACGTGCGCCGGCATCGGCACCGGCGGCGCCGGCGTCGGCTCGACGTCCATCGGCTCGTCGTCGTCGTCGTCGTCGTCGTTCATGGGGGAGCGGTCCCCGTCGTAGTTGAGGCGCTGGCGCTGGGCGGGCGGGTATCCGCCGCCGTCCATGCCCGTGGGCGCGCCCACATTCAGGGCCGCAAGCGACGGCAATTCGGGGTAGAGCATCGCGTTGACAAGAACCCCCGCTCCTTCACAACACGACGCGCACCACGGGTTATTTATGACACGCCACGACACGCCACTCTACTCCTCGTCCTCCCCCTCCGACCCGAACAGGTCGTACACCGTGACCGTCTCGTCCGACGCGTGCTCCGTGGCCGGAATGTTCATCGCCATCTGGATGAAGCGCACGTCGCGCGCGAGCTCGCCCTCCAGGCGGCCCATCAGGTCGGGATGGCTGGCAAACGTGTGGCGCGCGCGCCGCTCCTTCGCGATGCGCGCGATGATGCGCTTCATCTTGGCGGTTGAACCTCGGGCGGTCACTTCGGCGAACCCGCGCCTGATCAGCTGGTCAGCCTCCCCGATCAACCGGCTGAGGGCGGCCTCGCGCGGGTTCATCTGATTCAGCGCGACCAGCCACGCCCTGGACTGCTCCGCGAGGTCATGGCGCTCTTGGCGCTCCTGGCGCTTCCGCTCGGCCTCCGCCCGCTGCGCCAGGTTAGCCAGGTCGCGGTCCTGTTCGACCTTCGTCTTGAGCCTGCGCCGCCGCCTGAGCTCGTCGCCCACCGTGGGCGGTCCCCGCACTTCCGGGTCCGTGGTGAGGTCTTTCAGGTAGGCCTTCTGCAGGAGGATCGCGCGCAGGAGGCGTTTGTCCTCCTCGCCGACGGCGCGAGCACGGCCTGGCAGAATCGGTGCCGCCCCCCGCCGGCGGGCCTGTTGCATCTCCAACCCAATCCGCAACATCTCGTTCTCGAGATGGCCGACGTCTCTCACCAGCTGGAGGTGAATCGCGTCGGGGAGGTACGGAGGAGTGGGGTTGGCCAAGATGGCGCGGAGCAGCTCCCGATTGAAGCTCGCCCGGGCGTACCTGGCGGCCAAGAGCGCGTACTGCTTGCTGGCGTCGTCCGTTCCCCTGGTGCGCTGACTGGCGAGCTTGATCCGCTCCTTCAGCAGGTCGCCATACTGCTTGTGCTGCGTGCAGAGGTGAAAGAACCAGTCCTTGGGCCGCGTCGGCTCGTCGGTCCGGCCGGCGCGCCCCGTGTTGGGCGCGCGCGCCTCGGGGAAGACGACGCGCGTCAGCTCTTCCCACACCCCGTCGTCGCACGCGGCCAGGTGCGCCTTGTTGAGGGAGCACCAGCGCGCCGCGGCCCTGCACACGTCCGCAAAGTCGCCGTCAACCAGGCCGAGCAGGATCGAGTGCAGGATGTCCTGGCTGGCCAGCGCCTCCGCCTGGGCGGTGGCCGGGGCCTCGCCCCCCTCCCCCGGCCGCGCCAGGCTCCGGGGCGGCGGCAGCGGGTCGTTGGAGCCGCCCGACTCGGCCTGGTTCGTGCCGGGCATGCCCGTGGGGCACGCGTCCGCGAGCGCGAGGCGGCGCAGGTCGGGGTAGAGCATCGCGCGTTCTTTTTCCTTCCTCACACTGACACGCCGACCGACACGCCATATTACTACGCGTGCCTGGTCGCATTCTTCATCTCACGAGTGCGGCGCGGCGTTTGGCGTCGGATACACACGCAAGGGCACGTGCCGTTCTTAACACGCACACACGCGCAGTCTTCTTACAAACGCCGTTTCAGGGAGCCCCCTGGACGCTGTTGGAAAACTGCGGGTAGCGCTGGTTGGCCATGGCCATCGCGGCGCCGAAGGTCTTGAGGCAGATCTGCGCCACGAGGATCTGGAGCATCTCGGAGCCCGAGTTCATGTGCGGCGAGTGGATGACGATGGTGAGCAGCAGCACGTACGAGAAGCCCGTCGTGGCGCGCAGGCCGCCCGCGATGAGCGAGGTCGCAAAGGGCGGCAGCGTGCGCGCCTCCTTGCCGTCGCCCGACGAGAAGGGGTGGTCGTCGCTGCACATGTGCAGGAGGGAGAAGAGCAGGATCACGCCCGCCGGCACGCACACGCACACGAGCGCGGCCGTCTGGAGCACGTGCGCCTGCGAGTGCTCGTGCTGGAACTCGGAGACGAAGAGGTGGATGTCCAGGCCCACGACGGTCACCCACACGGCGATGTTGAAGAGGAGCAGGCCGATCCAGCCCTCGAGGCGCGAGCTGTCCTTAGGGTTGTCGATCTGGTCCTGCGTGGCGTCGAGCTGCGCCGACCAGAAATAAGGGAAGCGCATGCTCATGGCGCTTGCCTCCCTTAACAAGACCGGTTGGGCCGGGGGGCTTATCGCGAACCGTGGCTGGGCCATATATACGCGATGCACGCACGCACAGACGCACGCACGCACAGACGCGCAGACGCACACACGCGCGCACGGCGCCTCAGCCGTACCGGGGAACGCGAACGCCCTCCGGGGAGGCGCCACCCTCGCAGAGCAGCGCGCAGCCGTACGCGTTGTCGTAGAAGTGCTCGGCTTCCGCGTGTTCGTCGATCTGCGCGGCGATCTGGTGCGCATCGTGCCAGAAGCGCTTGACATAATAGGCCGAGCCCATTCCCACCTCTTTGCAGAGCTCGATGGCCTGGTGGGCGATTCGAATGGCCTGCCACGGGTGGATCTGCGCCAGCAACGGAATCTTGGTGTCCAGCGCGCTGATCCGCTGGATCGTCTGGTCCAGCCGGGCGTCGGTCGACGCGCAGAGCTCGCACTTGCACTCGAAGCGAAACCCGCGGCGCAGCGCCTCCTGTCGGTGAGCGCGGCCCTCCAAGCCGGGCCCGTACGTGACCGTCACCTCGTCGCCCGGCGCGATGTTGCGCACCGCGAGCAGCAGCTCGCGCTGCAGGTCGTGCCGCCAGATGTACCGGGCGTTCGGACGGCACGAGTGGTTGGCGCGGCAGAGCACCGCGAAGAGCGCGCTGCCCTCGGAGTCGCTGTGATCGCCGAGCGGTATGCAGTTGGTGCGCCCGATCCCGCCGGCGGTGGGCGGGTCGTTCCACGCGTCGCTGAGGCCAAAGAGAAGGTCGCGCTGGACGCCCGGCTTGATGGTCTCCACGTACTCGTCCCACAGCGCCTCGCCGTGCCGCTTCGCTTCCTCGTCCGACGCGTGAATCGAATCCTTGTGGGCGATGCGCGCAAAGGGGCGCTCGCGAGCGAGCTCGTCGCCCTCCGTGAAGCGCTTGAGCGCCACGAGCCGCGCGCCGCGGCCGTCATCCGCGCCCGAGGTAGGCCCGCGCGCGATGCGCACGCAGGGGTTGCAGAACCACTTGTGCACCGGCCACGCGGCCTGTTGGCACTCGCGGCCGCAGTAGTGCACTACGCCGCACTTGCCGCAATGGCTGCGCGCCGCGTTCGTGCACCCCTCGCGCTCGCACGCGTGTGTCGCGGCCGCGTCGCGCCCCATGACCGACACTTCGCGATGTTCGGAACGGCAGTTTGCGATGTTCGGAACGGCAGTTTGCAAACTGAACGTTACACACGCGCGCCCTAGCGCCACGCGCCACGCGCGCGCGTCACGGCGCGTACCCGTGGAACGGCGGCACGCCCAAGAACTGCTGCGGCTTCTCGATCCCCAAAAAGGCGGGCGAGGCGCGCCCGCCCCAGCGGATGGCCGTGGCGGTCGTCTCGCGCGTCGCGACCTGCTCGCGCGTGGGCGGCCACGCGTCCCACCACGCGCTGCTCGCGGCGTCGTCCTCGAGCCTGTCGAGCGCCGCCTGCTTGTGCTCGGGCGCGATCACCAAGCCCGAGGGGCCGCACGCGATCCACCACGGCCCCGCCAGCGCCTCCACCGCCGGGTCGTCCGCGGCCACGATCCTGCGCGGGTTGCGCAGCCACGACTCGCACCCGGCGGCCACGTCGGCCAGCGCGCGCGCCGCCGGCCACTTGCGCGCGAGCACGGGCTCGAGGTCCTCGAAGAGCGCGAGCGACTGCGTGCCGGCGTCGTGGGCCACGATCGCCACCTCGTCGGCGTCGGCGTCGGGGGGCACGAGCCCGTCGAAGCACGCCGCGATGGTGAGCATGCGGTTGACGACGGCGAGCGCGGCGCACCGGCGCGGCGTGAGCGAGCGCCACGCGTCGGCCGCGGCGTTGCCGTTGCTCGATACGAGGTGCAGGCAGCCGTAGAAGGCCGCGTGGATCGCGTGGCACACCGAGCGCGCCACGGCCGTCGCGAACACGCCGTCGTGCCGGAGGGCGGCGAGCTGCTGCCGCTTGGCCTTGCGGTACGCCTCGACGTGCGGCGGCGGCTTGTGGTGCGACGGCGGCGACGGCGCGCCCACGCCCTCGCCCTCGCCCTCGCCGCCGTGGGGCACCGCGAGGTCGGCGCGCAGCTCGAGCGGCAGCGGGCACCGCGCGGCGGTGGACGAGCGCAGGCGCAGCTCCACCTCCAGCAGCGCGAGCAGCCGGTCCGCGAGCGACGCCGTCTCGGCGCGGATGGCCGCAGGCATCGCGGGGTGGCCGCACGCGCCGCCGCCGCCCCCCGTCGCGAACAGCCGCTTGAACTCGCCCTCGCCGCGCACGTACACCACGGTCGCCGGCGCGCCCGCGCGCGCGAGCCGCGCCCCCGCGCCGACGGCCACCAGCTTGGCGACCGAGGCGTGCCTGCTGGCCCACACGCTGTCGGCGGGGTCGAGCTGCAGCCCGGACGTGCTCGCGACGCCGCGCGCCAGCTCGACGATCCTCCGGTGCACCGCGTCGGCCGTGTGGCACGCGCGGACGGCCTCCGTGTCCTCGCCGGCGCGCGCGAGCGCGTCGACCTCCTCCATGAGCCGCGTCTGCAGCGCGGCCGACTGCTCGGCGACCACGCGCTGCCACGCCAGGCCGATGCACGCGAGCCGGTCGAGCGCGGCGATGCGCCGCGTCAGCGCGCCGCGCTCCTCGCTCGCGAGGCGGAGCACGCCGCGCACGGGCCGCAGCTCCGCGAGGCTGGCGGCGCCCATCGCCGCGCTCACCACGCCCGCCACGCCCTCGGTGCGCGGCCGCTTCTTCTGCGCCTGCGGCCGCTGCAGCCACTTGCGCTTCGCCTGCTCGAGGTCGTGCCGCGTCACGCGCAGGGGCTGCGCGTTCTCGCCGTGCCGCTTCTTGTAGAAGATGGCCACCTTGAGCGCCACGATCGTCGCGATCTGCCGCTGCGCGATCTCCAACGCCGCCTCGCTGCGGTCGCGCGCGCGAGGGCCCGCCAGCGCAAAGTCGCCGATCTTGAGGTTCACGTTGCGCTCGATCGAGAGGTGCATCACGCGCAGCCACCAGTAGTCGAAGCCGAACGACTCGGTCACCTTGACCCAGTTGTCGGGCGTGTGCGTGAGCAGGAAGAGGCCGCCCACCCGCGCCGGCGTGAGCGCGCCAAAGTCCTCGCGCGCGAGGAGCTGCGTGTGCGCGTCCAGCGCCGCGTCCCAGGCCTCGCGCGCGGCCTCGGTGACGATCACCTCGCTCCGGTTGCCCACCAGCCGGAAGGGCTCGTACGCCGCCGCCTTGTCGTCCCAGCCCGCCGTGGCCGCCAGGAAGAGCGCGTGCGCACCCTTCGCCACGGTGAGCGCGAGCCGGCACCACTTGGTGAGCGGGCCGAGGTCGAGCAGCGCCACGCAGTGCGCCTGGACCGCCACCTTGACGGCCGACGACTTCTCGGGCAGGTTGGGATCGATCGCGCGCCACAGCGCGCTTTGTGGGAACGTGGTGGCTGTGGCGGCCGTCTGCGAGATCGCCTCCCACACGTTTGCCGAGCTCTCCAGGCTCGCGTGGTCCAGCTTGTTTTTGGGACCGTCGCCGCAACGAAACACTTTTACCACGATGCCCATTCCCACCCCCAAACAATAACCGACACACTACAAGTTGCAGAGTTCGCCCCCTTCCCCCCCACCCCGGACTTGGCGACGCGCCCGTGGCCGCCACGACGGCCACGCCTACACCGACGACGAGTTGCTCCTCGACTTCTTCCACGCATCGGGCGGCGCGTCCCACTCGGCCTCCTCCTCCGCCTCCTCGTCCTCCGCCTCGCCCGTCGGCAGGCCCACCACCGCGGCCGCGTCCGCGCCCACGTCCGAGAGCGCCATCGCCTCGCCCTCGTCGCTGCCCTCGTCGCCGCCCTCGTCGCCGCCCTCGTCGCCGCCCTCCTCGTCGCCCGCCGCCGCCGCCTCCCCCCGGCCGCTTGACGGCCCCATCGCCACCTCCTTTGCGACGGCCCGCTCGCGCTGCCCTTCGGTCGCGTCCATGGCAAAGTCGGGGTCGCCGCCCTCCTCCGCCTCGGCCCCCTTGGTTGGCTCGTCGTAAACGTCGTCGTCGTTGCCGTTCTCGCCGTTCTCGCCGTTCTCGCCGTTCTCGCCGTTCTCGCCGTTCTCGCCCTTGGTCGTCTTGCTCGCCTTGGCGTGGTCGAGGACCGAGGCCACGATCGCCTTCCCCTCCTTGGCCGTGAGGGTCTTGTTCTTGGCCTTCGCGGGCGCCTTGGCGATGGCCATCGCCAAGGCGCCCGCTGCGACCTTGCCACCCTTGAACCGCGACGTCGCCCCCGCCGCCGCCGTCGGCGCCTTCGTGATGAGCGACTTGATCGACGCGCCGGCCTTGGCGGGCGCCGCCGGCGCCTTGCCGGCCTTGGCGGCGGGCTTGGCCGGCGCCTTCGGCTCCGGTTTGGACGGCGCGGACGACAAGATCGCGACCGTCTTCTTGCCCTTCATCGCGGCGGCTTGCTGCTTGTGCTGGTCCCTCCACTTGGCGCGCTCGGAGTCGGCGAGCTCGTTCCACCGCAGGTTGGCGTAGTCTTGCTTCTTGGGCGCCGCGACCCCCGTGGCCGTGGCGTCCGCGACCTTCCGTTGGAAGTCGTCGTCGATGGAGGCCATGAAGCGCTGGAACCCGTTCGGGTTGGTTTGGGCGGACTCCTCGTCGGCCTTGCGCTTCTTCGGCGCCGACGCGCCGCCCGCCGCCGCCGCAGGCGCGACCGCCGCCTTGCTGGCCTTGGCGGGGGCCTTGGGGGCGGGCTTGGCCTTGCCCATCGCCTCCGCTTGCCACGGGTGGTTGGGGTCGCACGCGAGCGACGGGGGGCTCTTGCGCTCATCGCCATCGGCGCGCGACGGCACCTCCATCGCGCCGTAACGCTCCTTGATCGCCTTGACCTTCGCCTCGTACTCGGCGATCGCCCGGGCGTCCCGCTCGTCGCGCTCCGCGTCCTTCTTCTTGTCCTCCTCGTGCCACGCCGTCCAGTCCGCCGTCGCCAGCTCGCGCGGCGTCTTGAAAAACGCCTCGGCCTCCTTCTTGCCCTTCTCCGCCTTGATCGCCCTCTTCAGCTTCTCGTACCGAAATTGGTAGCTGAATCCGTCGGGCACGACCTCCTCGATCAGGTGCTGCCGCTCCGCGCGCAGCACGGCGTTGGCGGACTTGAGTTGCTCGATGCGCGCGTCCTTGATCTCCAGCTCCATGGCCGCGCGCGCGTCGTCTCGCTCGCCACCCGCATTGGCGCGCTTCACCAAGTCGGCGGCGATGCTGAGCCACGCCTCGTCCGACACGGCGTTGGCCGGGGCGCCAGAAGTGTCGCCACCCCCCTTCGTGTTCGGAGCGCCACGTGCATCGCCCCCCGAGCTCATTTGTAAGGAGCGCGCACCACGGGGCGAGGCGCGCGCGTGTGGGTGACACTCGTCCAAGTTTATTACACAAGATGCAAAGTCGCCACCGGCGACGCAGACTCGCAGTTACACAATCGCCACCCGGCACGCGCGCGCCGCTTCGAGCTCGGCCGCCCTTCGGTTGGCCTTGTACGCCTTGTACTCGCACGCCTTGTCGCGCGTCGGCATGCCCGTGTTGGCGAGGAACTGCAGCAGCTGCGAGTCGGCAACCATCGAGGGCGGGTGCCCCCACACGTTCTCCAGCCAGTCTTTGCACAGCGCGTACGCGTTGTTGCCGGCCTGCGAGGTGGAGTCGATGGTCTTGTGGTTGGGCCAGTGCATGTACAGGTACCGGACGAGCGGAAAGTTCTGCCGCTCCGCCGCCAGCAGGAAGGGCGTGAACTTGAGCCAGCCGTACCGCGTGTAGAAGAACGAGTTCGGCCCGTTCCACAGGTGCGCCTGCTCGAGCAGGCGCATGACGTACTCCGTGGCGTCCTCGTGGAGCATGTCGGTGAGGACCTCCTTGCCGTGCTCGTTCCGGTACACGTCCTTGCCGCAGCAGAGGTGCCACAGCCGGTCCTGGAGCACCCAGCGCATCACGCGCACGATGCGCCGCGCCACCTGGGTCTTGGGCTCGCCCACGCCGTCCCCGTTGCGGTAGCACTTCTTCCACTCCTTCTCGACGAGAAGGTAGGCGTCGATGAGCACCTCGGTGCGCGCCGTCTCGAGCAGCTGCACGAGCGACGCCCACTCCACGCGCCACCCCCGCGAGTTCTTGTAGATCGCGCGAGTCCACTCGTGGTCCTTGCGCGACGCCGCAAAGCCCTTTGGTCGGTGCGCCCCGTGTTGCTCCACCGGGGTGTCCGCCGGCATGTGCAGCGCGGCGAGCGCCAGCGCCATCACCGGGTCGTCGTGCCACGCCGAGCACGCGCGCGTGCCGAGCACCGCGTGCCTGTTACACGCGTCGAATTTGTAAGGGGTGTTCGGAACTTCCCAATCGGGTGTCCGTGGTCGCTTCGTGGACACTCCCATTTTTGTCGACACGCCCGCGCTTGCCGGCACGCGGTCGGCCCCTGCCTAAGGCCCGTGGGCGGAGCTATACTGCAAACAGCACAAGTTGCAGACGCGCCCCAACCGCCTCGACCGCCTCGACCGTTCCGACCGCCCCGGCGTGGCCGTGGCGGCCGCGCGGCCAAATCCCCTTAAACCCCCTACTTTTTTTTAGAAGGCCACTATTTTGCAAAAACTAGTGGGTGACTTTTTCGAGCACTTGGCCAGGTGCTCGAAAAGAGGGCCCTCCCCGTGAAAGCGACCCCCTAAACTTTTTTTAGTAGCCTCCTAAACTTTTTTTAGTGGGTTCTTGTGGAGGGGTGAAAACGAGCGGACACTTCACACCAAGACCCACCACGAAAGCCACATGCACAGCGTCACGCCGGCCCAGAACAGTGCCACCTCGCAGGCCGTGGCGGGTCTCGCGGGCGACGACGCGCGGAGGCCGCGACCGGAAACGAAGCCTTGCATTCGGGCGCAGCCATAGGTGCTCAAGCCGAGGGCGGCCGCTTTGGGCGAGTAGCTGCAGATTGGTTTGGCTGGAAAGTGGCGTTTCCCCATGGCGCCGTGTTCGGAACGCAAGACACACGCAAGAACGTGTAAGCGCCGAGTGTCGCCGGCACACGGCCCCGGCGTGCGACACACCCGCGGCGTTCCGAACAGCGACCCGTGCCCCCTCTCCCCATGTCGGTGAGCGCGACCCTGGAGGCCGCGGGCGTCGACGCCGCGCTGGCGCTGAGCGAGGCGCTGGACCATCCCTTCGCGGCCTGCAAGCGGACGCCCGACGAGACGGCCGGCTGCTACGACGCGGTCGCACGGCACGCCCGGCTCAACCGGCTCAAGGCGATGCGACTGGACCACGTGGTCTGCTTGCGCGCGGCCCTCAACGCGATCTACGAGCGCAAGGGCCTCGACCCGCCCAAGGGCGTCGACGAGCTCGTTGTCGAGCTCGGCATCTTTCGCGAGTGGGCCGCCGCGCTCGACGTGTGGAATCGCCAATCCCCCAACTCGGACGCGGCGTGCGATCTGTTCGACCAAGCCGAGAAGGGCGACCTGGACCGCGTGGCGGCGGAGGCGGAGCTGCCGCCGATCCCCACGCGCGCCAACGCGACCATCTGGACGGACGACGTGGTCGCGGACGAGGATCGCATGAAGCGCATCCAAGCCGACACGTCGGCGCTCACGCACCCCGGCGTGTTCGCCGAGGGCATGCGGCTCCTGGGGTACGACCCCGCACCCAATGGCCACTACGACGTCGGCACCGTGATGCGCCCGTGGCACGAGCTCTTCTTTGCGCGCGGCGCCGCCGCCCGGGACGCGGCGCGCTTGGTCTTCGACGCCCTCTACGCGCCGCCCGTCGAGGTCACCCGCCAAAATGCCACGGACACAATGCCGGCTCCCTTGCCCCACGCCTTGGTCGCTCCCCTCCCCGGCCCGCAGCGCGCGTCCTGGGAGCGCCCCTCGCGCGGGCTCTCGGAGGACGGCACGCGGCTCGCCTACCACCTCGACGACGTCAACCCGGACCTCGTGCCGAAGGCCAAGCTCATCCAAGGCGGCGTGCTGCGCACGCGCGGCTGCAAGGCCCGCGACGCGCTGCACGAGAAGCTGGTCGCGTGCGGGTACGACTGCCGCGACGGCGCCTACTCCGTCTCGCTCTTCTGCGACCGCCACCACGAGTGGCACCCGGAGGTGTTCTGCGGCGCGCCCGCGACCGACGACCCGCTGCACGACCTGTGCACGACCAACGTCTACCCGGTGCGCCTCACGGACCCGACGCCCGAGGCGCCGTGGCACGAGGCGGAGCTCCTGTGCTTCTTCCGCGTCGTCGACGCCGTGGCCAAGGACCTGATCGACGGCAAGACCGTGGTCGTCGCGTGCATGCTGGGGGCCAACCGCTCCAAGGGCGTGCTGTACGCGCTCGACCCGCGCGAGGAGAACGAGCCGAGCTGCCCGGCCATGCTCCAAGCCGCCAAGGCCTACCTGGACAACCGCAACGCGTCGGTCGCGGCCGTCGCGGGCGGCCTGTGCCACAAGCCGACCGCGAGCACGCGCGGCAAGCGCGGGCGCGCCTGAGCGCGTGCGTGTCCGTGTCCATGCGTGTCCATGCGTGTCCGTGCCGTGAAATAAGTTGCGCGTGTCTCGCGTTTGAGTAAGAAACGCCTCGCGTTTCGAATGGCGTTGCCGCGCCCCCGGTCCGTCTTTGACGCGGCGCCGCACCCGTCCGCGTGCACGGGGGTGACGATGGCGTACCCCGAGTCCTTCCGGAAGATCCTCGGGATCGCCGTGCGCGGCCGGCCCAACGGGCCGCACCAGGTGATCATGCGCGGCGCCGGCGACCAGGAGAACGAGGACCTCGTCGACGCGGCGAGCGCGCTGTCGCGGCAGATGATGAAGTGGCTCGAGGACAACACGGCGATCGTGGCGGAGGGCGGCGTCATCTACGGCCACATGCCCACCATGGCGGACGTCGTGGGCGACGGCCCCGGCCCGCAGTTTGGCCCGATCGACGTCAACGGCAGCTCTGTGACGGCCAAGATCGAAGAGAGGCGCAACCCCAGCCTGCGATCCCAGGGCGACCCGCTGGTCATCTACCGCAAGCACATCTACCTCCAGCGCCCCGGCACGCGCGCGATGGAGGTCAGCCCCGTGGCGATGAGCCGCGGGTGGTCGTAGCGGCTCGGCGGCGGGGGTGGGGTGGTAACGAACCAACTCCCTAAAACGCGTTTTAGTAGGCTACTATTTTCAAAAACTAGTGGGTGACTTTTTCGAGCACCTGGCCAGGTGCTCGAAAAGAGAGGCCCCTCGGCGAAAGCGACCCCCTAATTTTTTTTAGGAGGCTACTAATTTTTTTTAGGGGGTCGCTTTCGCCGGGGACCCCCTCTTTTCGAGCACCTGGCCAGGTGCTCGAAAAAGTCACCCACTAGTTTTTGAAAATAGTAGCCTACTAAAAAAAATTAGAAGGTCGCTTTTGCAGGGGACCCCCTCTTTTCGAGCACCTGGCAAGGTGCTCGAAAAAGTCACCTGCTAGTTTTCGAAAATAGTAGCCTACTAAAAATTTTAGAAGGTCATTTTCGCCGGGGACCTCCTCTTTTCGAGCACCTGGCCAGGTGCTCGAAAAAGTCATCTACTAGTTTTTGCAAAATAGTAGCCTCCTAAAAAAGTTTTTAGGGAGTTGTCTCGTTATCACCCCCTACCCACACAACCCACCGTGCACCCCCTCGCTTCTGGCAGTTCTCGACCTCTTTCAAAACTTGGGTGACCCAAGTTTTGAAATGAGGGGCCGTCCCTAGGGCCAGCGCGGGCCCGCACAGGAAAAAAAACTTGGGTGACCCAAGTTTTGAAACGGGGCGGTTCTGAGCGGCGACGAGTGGGAGGCGCCAGGAAAAAAAAACTTGGGTGACCCAAGTTTCGAGTACTTGCCTGTTCACATGCCCACGCAGCCCTTTCAAACCTTGGGTCACCCAAGTCATTACTCCGGCACCGCATTTGGAAGCGACCGCACAACGAACACTATCGCGGCGACACTCACGGCGCAGCTCAGCAACGATACAACGAGTGCGAGCGTGCGCGTGCCGCTGTCCACGGGCGCGTCGGGCGCGTCGGGCATCACCTTACGAGCTTCGGCGCGCGCGCGCGCGCACTTGCCAATGGAACTTGAGACGCGTCCCAAAGCGCGCGCCTTAGCGCCCTAGGGCACGGTCGTGCGCGCGCCCGACCAGGCCACCACGGACGACAGGGCGTCGTCCCGCAGCACCTGCGGCGTCACGGCCTGCCCGGCTCAGCGTTGGAGGCGCGCCTACCCCCAAACCGCCGGCATGCCGTCCCGGAACCTGGTCGGAAGGCTCTTACGCGCGCCGCTGGTCTTCACCACGGGGCGCGTGGCGTTGCCGTTGACCTGCGGCTCGATGGCCCGCGTCACGAGGCCGGCCCAGTCGGCCTCGGGCACCTCGAGCAGCGTGCAGCAGCCCGAGGGCG